>JAEEGJ010004956.1_pt1 | contig 43259 bp, 23 predicted proteins | sample 8958761 | NCBI WGS metagenome assembly JAEEGJ01 (sample SAMN16246546, study PRJNA631951) | gut metagenome | biome: gut microbiome; feature: rumen; material: RS-attached | host: Bos | place: Iran: Karaj | collected 2018-10
CAGCTACTTCAATGACTATGGTAAAAAGTATAATTATAACGATAAAAAAAAAATGAATAAAGAAATGAAATTTTGTCAGAGTTGCGGAATGCCGCTAACCGAAGAAATTCTCGGCACGAATGCCGATGGAAGTAAGAACGAGGATTATTGCATCTACTGCTACAAGGACGGACGTTTCTTGCAGGACTGCACGATGGAAGAGATGATAGAGCATTGTGCCCAGTTTGTTGGCGCTGTCAACGAGGGGTTGGAGAAACCCATCACCAAAGAGGAATATATCGGCATGATGAAAACGTATTTCCCCCAGTTGAAGCGTTGGCGCAAAACGTTGGATGTTAGTAACGATGAGGTCATGAATGCTAACCCCGCTTTGGCAGGCGTTAAAGAACTCATTGCACAGATGGCTGATAAACTGCCCATCGCTTATATCTCATCCGTGGACCAAGAAGGTTTTCCTTGGACCAAGGCCATGTTGAAGCCGCGCAAGCGTGAGGGTATCAAAACCTTCTACTTTACAACCAACACATTCTCAATACGTGTGGCTCAATACAAGGCAAACCCCAAGGCCAGCATCTATTTCTGCGATGCCAAAGGCTTCAAGGGTATGATGCTGCGAGGCACGATGGAGGTACTGACGGATGCCGCCTCGAAAGAGATGATCTGGCACAATGGCGACGAACAGTACTATCCCGGCGGTGTAACCGATCCCAACTACTGCGTGTTGAAGTTCACCGCCACCGACGGCCGTTTCTATAGCGATTTCTATCCACGTAGTTTCGTGATTGAATAAAATGATGAATACAAAAAGACAGGAATCATCGTAATATGAACATTCTGGTCATAAATGGTAGCCCTCGGTAGAAGGGGCTGATTTCTCAGATGCTCGGTATCATGCTGGATGAGGCTGAAACACGAGGCGACATGGTGGAGAACACCCTGCTACTGGGGCAACATCCCTGGACAGATGAAGTTGATGTTCGACCCACAAATCGTCGCAAAAAATCCCAGAATTTTGGAATATTCCGCTAGTATCAGTAATTTTGCCCTCAAAATAATGATAATAATTAAACGATAATAATAATGAGACGGTATTGCCTCGACAATACCAGTCGACTACCAGTGTGGCGTGATGATGCCATTAGAATAGAGAATAAAGGCTCTGAGGCCAAGACACTTGCTGAGTACCAATGAAATATCTGCCGAATATCCTTTCATCGCTCCGAATGCTGGGTGCTCTTGCTCTGCTGCAGAGCAATGTGTCAAGCAGTCAGTTCTGGGTGCTTTACACCGTTTGTGGCATCAGCGACATAGCCGACGGGTGGCTGGCTCGGAAACTGAAGTGCGTTACCAAGGGTGGCGCATTGCTGGACAGTCTGGCAGACATCTGCTTCGTATCGTGTTGTGCATGGAAGCTCCTACCGATACTCGAACTGCCGCAATGGTTATGGCTGTGGGCAGGTGTAATCGTCGTGATGAAAGTAGTGAATCAGCTTTTGGCACTCGTTATGTACAGGCGCTGCTGCTTCCCTCACACCCTTGCGAACAAGGCAACAGGATTTCTGCTATTCATTACTGTTCCAACAATGGTATGGTCAATCATTCCCATTTCAATCGCTGCAATCGTCGCCACGTTTGCCGCCATACAAGAGGGACATGGTCTTGTTGCTCTCACCTCTCCACGCCCTCGATTCACATTCAATACAGTTGGTCTCTTCACGACAGACAACTCCAAGATGGTAGCTTTCTATCGTGATGTGTTCGGATTCCAGACAGAATGGAATGGTAAGGAGCCAAATGTGGAATTGCGTCTTGCTGGAAGCCGCATCATCCTGTTCCCACGCACAGACTTTGAGCAGATGACCTCACAGCAATATGCCTATCCACGGGGTGTCAATGGCACCATGGAACTCTCGTTCGATGTACCGACCTTTGCCGATGTAGATAAAGAATATGCAGCTGCATTGGGGAAGGGTGCCAAAGCAATCTTTCCTCCAACCACCGAGCCATGGGGCCAACGGACGTGCTATGTAGCAGATCCTGAAGGTAATCTTATTGAAATCTCTTCTTTTGTTGAAAGTAATGTACCTAATTAACTATGAGTGAATTCATGTCCCCCCGAAGGACGTGAATAAACATCACTTATTTCACGAAGAAAAGCTTTCCGTTGCGAATGTAGAGTCCTTGGGTGGTAGGTTTCACTTTCCGTCCGCTCAGGTCATAGATAGCGTCGGAAGGATGTTTCGCTTCATCACTTAGCACCTTATCTATATCATTGGCATCGTTCACGTAGATGAGTCGGAAGTTGTCGAAACAAGTCCAGTCATATACCGAAGGCGTGAAATGACGCAAGCCGATGCGCAAATCACTCGTTTCGGACAGCTCGAAGTCGAGGTGCTGGGCATAGTGTCCAGCAGCGAAAGCCTCTTCCGCTGTGGCAACGTTGTCTGGATAAGTATAAGGATTGTAAGTGTAAGGTGCGGATGCATCGAACAACGAAAGCATAGGCGTCGAGGCGTGGAGCGTGGAGCGTGAAGGGTGAAGCGTGGAGCGTGAAGCGTCGGATGCATAAACCTCGGCATAGTCCTCAGTTCCCTTCGTGTGGCGCTGCCATGCGTTCTGGATATTGCCATTGCGATAGAAGCCCTGCCATTCCAAGCGATATTGTCCGGCAGGCATGTTCTTCAGTATCTGATAGCTGTCGAAGAGTTGGTAGAAGTGCTCTGCCACGGTACCAGGAGCAGCACTGAAGGATGTTCCTTCCCAACCCGTGTTTCCATCTGCGAAATCAGGATTCTTGAGCAATGCGGTAATATCTACTTCCGTGCCACCATTGATGAGGGCGATGGCTTCGGCATCAGCTTCGGTGTCGGGCTCAGGTTGCAAGGCAGGACAATCGGTGCTCTTCTCTGTGGCTTCGGCAAAGAGGGCACGGATGTGTTCTGGAGTCAGCGCACTGTCGTAGAAACGCAGGTCGTCGAAGAAAGTATCGGTCATGCGAGCGTCGCCAGCAAATGGACTGCGACCTAACCATGCTTGGGTTGAATTCAGAAGGGAAAGCGGTGTGGTGACAGGATTGGCTGTGGCACGCAACTGACCATCGATGTAAAGACGTACGGCTGTGGCATCGGCACTGACGGTGATATTGTGCCACTGCTGTTGGTTAAGTCCTGCGTTGGAACTTGCCTTGCAAGTACCTGAGCGCAACTTTTCGAAGTACCAGTTTCGGTTGCCTGCCTGGTTAATCAATCCAACGTAGCTCGATGTGCCGTTGTTCACGTTCCATGCCCAGCAGAAGTCGTTCAGGTGACCTGGTCCTGCGAGCATGATATTGAGACTGACACTGTAGGCTTCTCTGTTGATGACCTTGCAGATAGCTGCCGCAGCATCGTGACCAAGGTCGAAATAGCCTTGGTTATTCAAGGACGCAGAAGCAGTGCCTGTGTAAAGCGCTGTGCCACCGTCAGAGAGTTGCAGGATGGCGGCACCATTTTCCAACGAACCGCTGAGTGTTCCTGCATCGTCTTCTGGCTTTCCGGAATCGAAACTATAGCTGATGGCAGGTATTGGAGGTGTGGCTGTCGTTCCACCAGCATCGGCACAGACATGGGAAAGCGGAATGGTGATAACTGAGAGTGAATAGGCAGGGACGGTGTAGGAGATAGCTGCTTCTTCAGGAGCGTCCTCCAGTTTTGTCACCGAGAGGGTACGTTCCTTTGGACTGACCTTCAACGGGTTGTCCATCGAGTTCTCTGCATAGTTATCGGGATTGCTCATCACGCGCAGTTTTGCCTCACCGCCAATGGTGGCATCACTGAAACGGAATGTCGTTGAAACGTCCGTACCATTATAATTGATGACCTTGACGATGGCTGCATCTTCAGCCTCGTTCAGGGAAGCACATAGATAGAGGCTCTGTCCTCCCGAAGCAGAAAGCGTGACATTGTGAATGAGCTTATCGTCGATGTAGCAGCGTGTATTTAGTCCGTTGCGAATCATCTTGAGATGGTAGGTCTTACCCGTCTCGATGTTACCGTCAGCCGTTGCGAGGGTTGATTTTGTACCACTGATTGCTTGTTCTACACCATGTCGCACGTTACCCCAACCACCAAGATTCCACCAAGCATAGTTATTGCCGTCGGCGTAGGCGAAGCAAACGAGGAAGCCTTCGTCGCCACTGTTCTTCACAGCATCCAATTCGATGGTGCAGTTGTCGGTGATGACATCGATGACATGGGCTGTTCCACGAGTAGAGGCTGGCGAGTTGAATGTGGAGAGTTGGGAGTTATAGATTTCCTTGCCATCTGCATCGGTGATGCGGATATTGCTGTAAGTGGCATCCGTTGCCCACGAACCCAGTCCGAGTCGCGCACCTTGAACGAGACTGACTGAGTTGCCTGTTTCTGTCCATGTGATGTTCTGATGGCCAACAGTTGAGGACATCATCTGTTGCGTCCAGTACGAAGGAGTACCAAAGGATGAGTGGGCGTTGTAGTGTATCATGTCGGGGCGCCATTGCGACTCGTTCTCGTTCATGAAGATGGGAGCATAACTTGCCATCACACAGACATCGGAATTGCGCTCCAGTCCTGCCATATAGATAGCTTCACCAAGGGCAGCTTTCAAGGTGCCATTGGTGCCAAAATCCTGTGTCACAGCATACTCTCCGTTATAGACCTTGTTGCTGCTGCGACTGTAGTTGTCGTACTTATGGTACATCGATGCAAACCAATCGGGGGAGCGATAGAAATGCTCGTCGATGACCTCCAATGGATAAGGATTGCGCCACGTAGGATAGTCCGAACCCCAGTCGCTGTTACCAATAAGCGTCATCTCGGGATAGCGTGCCTTGATGGCTTGATAGAACTGATAGTAGCGCTCGGCATAGTGGTCGCTCTGGTCGCTATTGTCAGTGGAAGTGTAGTTATAGTTCTCGTTGCCTATCTCCATCAAGCGCAGGTTGAAAGGTTCGGGATGACCAGCTGCGGCACGCTTGGCTCCCCAGTAGGTGGAGACGTCGCCATTGGCATATTCAATGGCATCCAACGCCTCCTGAATGAAACCTTCGATGTGTTGATAGTCCTGACACCAGCCGTGTCCCATTCCCACATTGACCACAAAAAGAGGCTCTGCGCCAAGGTCTTCTGCCAGCTGCAGGAACTCGTGATAGCCCATTCCGTTCGAGACAGGATAGCCCCAATGACTGTTGTAGATGCCCAAGCGTTCCTCGACGGGACCGACGGTGTGACGCCACTGATAGCGGTTGCCGCCCTCCACGTAGCAACCTCCAGGGAAGCGCATGAACTTGGGGTGCAGTGCTGCCAACTTCTCAGCAAGATCAGGACGCATACCATTTTCACGGTCCTTGAAGGTAGGTGGCATCAAGCTAACACAATCCAAGTATATCGTTCCTGCCTGCGAACCACGTATGGCGAACCAACCGAGTTGATAGGAGTCTGTTGCAGTGATTTCAGCAGTGTATTTCTTCCATTGGGTATCCTCTTCCACCTTCACCACTGCATGACCGAGGTCGGCGCCCTCGTAGCTTTCGAGAGTCAAGGTGATGTCGCCCGCCCAGTGATTGACTGTACGCACCCAGAACGAGGCACGGTACTTCTGTCCTTTGACGATATTAATACCCCAGTAACCGATATTACGCGTTCCGTCGCCCGCCTTGTTGAGGTTGAGGTGCATGGCACGTTTCTGTGCAGCATTGATCAGGTTTTGCGAAGAAATGCTGAAGGTGGCATTGCCGATGGTCCACCAGTGGTCGGGGTTGTGACTGTTTTCTTCCATCGAGCCATTGCGGATGAGTTCGGCATAGATGCCGCCGTCGCCTGCATGGTTAATCTCCTCGTAGAAGATGCCGTAATGCAACGGACCAATAACAGGACCACGCTGAGCAGTAGAGAAGTTGAACGTTACTTGCGCCGAGACAAATACCACGCTGAAGATTAGTATGATAAAGGAAAGTGTTCTACGCATGCATTGAGTTTTTAAGTTTTTGAGTTTTTAAGTTTTAGCGGAGAAATGTTACCTGATTGAGTTTCAAGTTTCAGGTTTCATTTTTCGAAGAGAAATGTAACTTCGTTAAACGCTAAACGTTAAACGTTAAACTTTTTAATTTTTACCACAAGGAGTATGGATTTGATTTCACGGCTTCGCTGCCATCGCCTTCCTCCATAGTCTCAGGGTTGATATAGACATCGTCTTCCTCAATGACGTTGGAAAGTGCAATGGGCTGTTCATCGATAATGCTAATGACCCTTAGCGTAGGGTACTGATATATCTTTCTCATAATGTTTATCTTATGAATGAGTGATTGAACCAATTATTTAACGACAATCTTATTGCCATTGACGATATTCACGCCGCGCTGTAGCTGTTGCAGACGTTGACCGGCAAGATTGTAGATAACAGCATTCTTCGTCTCAAGTCCGTCCTTTGTCACTTCCACAATGTCGGTGGTATCGTCGAACTTCAGAACGAGTGGCTTCACTTCGTTGCCCGTAGGAATTAGGAAGAAAGAGCGCAGTCCCTTGATGCCACCCGAAGTCAGTTTCTTGATGTAGCTGTCGATGGTCGATACGTAAGCTACACTACCGTCGGTGGCAAGTTCGGTGTTGTAGAGGTGGGCAGCCAATTTATATTCGCCTTCACCCTTCACAGCCTCTTCAGGATTCAAGACTGTTACGGCAGAGAAAACAGGATTCGAGATGTCTGCTTCTGGCTTGATGAAGTATGGTTCGCCAGCTACAATTTCGCTGGCATCTGTCAGCGTGATTACGTTGTCGTTAGCTGCAGCGAACTGCTTGATGGAAGCACCACGGAGCGGAGAGGATGCAAGTTGCTGAGCACTCAGGCTGAATGGCAAGCTGAAACCGTTCCATTGACCGCCTTTGAGTGTGCGTGTCAGTGTCACTTGAGCACAGTCGCAGACGTCGGGAGCCGTTGTCTCTGCCTCATCGATGGTCATGTTCTTGGCATATTCCGTCAGAGTGAAGTTGTTGAAGAGACACCAGCCGAGTGGCACAAAACCAGGCACATTCACCTTGATGGTAGCTATTTTGGAGTCGTCGATGTAGGCATAGACCTCCATCTTGTATTGCCCTGCGTTGATTCGTGCGGTAGCCTGGTCGGTGTTGTCAGGGTCGCTGGTGGAAGCACAACCGCTGTACCATGAAGGGATTGGAGCAAAATAAGTGTCGTTCACACTGACATAGGCATTGCTCAGTTCGTAACCCTTCTGGCCGAGCGCATAGCAGTTCTCCCTGCTACCTTGGCGGTAGAGTGCATTCAATGTCAACTTATAGAGGCCTGCATGAGGTACGGTGACGGTTTGGCTCACAGTGCCATGACGCTGATAGAGTTCGCCACCGTATGTACCTACATTGTATGCATTGCCTCCGTAGTCCTTCGTTTCGGTAATTTTTTCAGGCTGTGTGAGCACCCAATCCTCGGTACTTCCAGCAGTGGCGCTCTTGATGATGGCGGTAGAGGCAACGGCTGTATAGTCAGTTTCAAGTTGAGTGTTAAGCACAGAGAGGTCAGTGGCTTCGATTCCAGCTGCAGCGGCAGCAGCAAGAATGTTAGCCTGTTGTGTAGCTGCCACGATGGTCTTCTGCTCGGCTATGGTCTTCAGAACGAAAGCTGTCGCATCGGCAGCAGAGGTAGCCGTCGTGCGTGGCTTGTTCAGTCCGTCCTCATTGGTAACGCTCATGTAGTTGCCGTTGTGAGAGTGCAGAATCAGTTCTTCCCCACTCTGCTCGATGAACCACGAGTCGGTATTGTAGCTGGCAATCTTATCCGTGTAGCAGTCGCTGCCGAAGAAGAGATTGCTGTCCAGGAACTTGATGGTCGAGACGTTCACGCCGTTGGTTGCGATTTGAACAGGCACGCCGTAGTTGTCGCCCACTCCGCGAGCACCGTAAGCTTCGCCACGACCAAGGAACTGGCTAATCGAAGGAATATAGATGTAGTACTCGCCGTCAGCCACTACAGGTGTAGGCAGGTCGGCAAGTGTAGCGGTGGTAATAGGACTTGTACCATCCACCATGATATTTATAAACTCGTTGAGGTCGGCCTCGCTTACACCCACAGCTCCACGCCAATAGTTGTAGAATTTCTCTTGCAGCGACGAACCTTGCAGCGCATTGATATACTGCAACTTGTGGTCGATACCCGTTTTTTCTCGCAGTCCTGCACTGGAGAAGGATGTCAATTCGTAGTCCTTGTAAATTTGGTCCACTGGCAGTCCGAGCAGACCTTCGAGCAGCATGGCAAAGCAACCTGTGCGGTCGGCACCGAAGATGCAGTGGAAGTAAGCAGCCTTGCCAGCCTTGAGCGCAGAGAGAACGAGGTCGAAAGCACCCTTGAACTTAGCCGTATCGAAGTTCAGAGCATCCTCGCTCCAGCGACTGAGGTTGGCGTAGTAGTAGGAAGCACCGTAGATGGCGGATGCACTCATCGTACCCGAAGCCAAATCACCATTCATTCGCAAATCCACTTCCGCACCAATGTTGAGCTGTTCCTTCAGCATGGCCAAGTCGGCATCCGAAGCCGTGTAGCTGTTGCCTCCAGCCAGTTCCGTGCCGCGGAAAATCTTGCCATACCGAATGCGGTTGCCATCGCTGTTTGTCCAGCCACCGAGGTCGCGCATATTGGCAATGCCGTCGGCCTTCATCATGCGCAGTTGGCCCGTGGTGGTGATGGTGCCGTTGGCAATGATGGAGCCGTCAGCCTCAATTTTATAATAATAGGTCTTTTCTGGCAACAGGTTCGTGACATCGTAAATCACACTACCTGCACCCACCGTGAATGTTACGGCATCCTCGAAACTACTGTTGAGTGCGAGACTGAGCGTAGCATCGCTTGCCTGAATAGGCAGAGGAACGCTCACCGCTGCAGGATGGTCGTTGCGCAAGGCTGCATCCGTGGCATAGTTTCCGATTGCGCTCGCAGTTGTCTCCGTGTAAGTGGTATTGGCAAGGTAGCGAGCCACCTCGTCGTTTTCAATACTGATGTTGAAACTGAGGTCGGTGTATTCCGTCGGTGCTACGTAGTCAGCAGTGTAGGTCAGTTGGAAGTCGTCACATTTCAGCAGGGTCTGTCCCTTTCCCGTGTTCTGTATGCGGAACGTAAGCGTACCGTTGCTGACGAAGACGTTCTCAACAATGAGTTCGTGACCATTCACCTTCTCTGCATCCGCATCTTCAGCTGTCGGTGCCACAGAGTTCGAAACGCCGTTGGCTGTCAGCGTCACAGGTGCACCGTCGCCGAAGGTAGCTACGATGGCCTTCAATGTGTAGTAACCGAGTGGCAAGCCTGTGATGGTTTGTCCCACATCGAGCGTCTGCACACTCTTTGCCCATGTGTTGAAGAGGTAGTTGCCAGCAGTACCTGAGTAGGAATAAGTGGCGTTGTCTGTGCGGAACACACCCGTGTCATCACCTTTCTTCAGGCAGTTCCAACCGTCAAGATTACCCAACTCGAAACTTGGGTTGATGATGGCAGAGGTATAGGAAGCATCCACTTCGGGAATCAGCGCGGCTATCTCCAATGGCTGGTAGGTAGTATAAACGTCACTAACAACTGTGTATTCGCCATTGTCGTACTTCGCTTGGAGGGTTTCCTTCACGCTTTCGCTCGTTGATTGTGCCTTCATGCCGTTCACAGCAGCGAGGATGGCACCCGTGTAGAGGGTATTGCTGGCTTGTGCATTGGCAATGGCTGTCATGAGGGAAGCGAGAGTCGTTTCGAGCCATTCCTGCGAACCCGTATTCACATTCGTCTCAGCAGCAGTGATAGCATCGTTGAGGGCAGTCTTCACGTCTGCATTCATGGCTTCCGATAGGAGTGCCTTGGCAGCAGCCAATTGCTCTTCGTAACTTGCCACGAGTGCAGAGAGGTCGATACCATAATAAGTGAGGGTGACATTGTCGTATGCTGCCCAGTCGTTACTGCTCGCCACGGTTTTACGGAAACCAATCGTCACCGTTCCGTCTGCCACCACAGTCCTGATGCCATCGTTCCAGTACTCGCCTGCCTGGAAACAGGAAGATGCACGGTTCAAGGTGCTTGGCACGTAGATGGTAGTACCATTGACGCTGTAGGCAGTACTACTGTTATAGGTGCTGTTGTTGGTCGAACCCAGATTGTAGTCGAAGATGGATTTCAGTGAGCCTTCTGTCATGTTGATATAATATTTGGCATTGAGCTCCTCGGTGCCATTTGTGCGAGCAGTGGCAGCTACAGAAGCATCGTTATTGCCTCCACCCATGCGGTAGTAGCCCTGACACCTCAACTCATACACGCCATTAGGCAGACCCGAAATGGTCTGATACATATCAAACGTGCGGTTCCACTGCTCCACACACTTGTTATTATCTACACCATTGTAAGCAGTGTAGTCGCCGGTCCACAGGGAAGTCTTGGCATTCGCACCAAAATAGGGATTCATAACGGCAAAGGTCGCATCAATAGGGTTGTCTGCCGTAGCATTGGACAAGTTGGCTATGAGTGCCTCCTTAGTGACCAGTTTCCAATAGCCCTTGGATGTCGTAGGCATGGTGGTCGTAGTCGTTGTCTTGCTGACATCCGTATCATGGCCAACCAGATAGACTGCCGCACTGTTGGTGGACTTCATGGTGAAGGTGTTCTCTAATCCTTCCACAGCGGTCAGCAGCCACGCCGTATATTTCGACGACGTATTGACTTTATCTACATAACCGTCCGACCCAAGGAACAGATTCGAGTAGGTGGGTTCCGTTGAAATGTAATAGGTTCCATCCGTGCTGCTGGCAGAGAGCGTCACAGGAATACCGCCTTGCCTCGTCAGCGAGGCACGAGTCGTGTAGTTGTTTCCACCAACGAGAAATCCGTTGTTGCCGACATTGTACAGATAGAAAGTGCCCACCGAAGGAGCGCTTGCCGTCCAAGTCTGTGCATGAATGCCAATGGCTGATGTCAGCACGAGTGCTGTCACCAGTAGTTTCCAAAAGAAGTTTCGTTTCATAAGCATTAGCAATTAGAGTTAGCTATCTATTAATTAAAGAGTCTCGAAAAAACCTCAAGAATAAGACACAAGTCTTATGGATAGCGCAAATATAATGGTTTTATTTTGAATGTTCAATGAAAACAGCATTTTTTTGAACAAAGAGAAAAAATATTAAGGTTTAATTCTTACATTTGCAGAAGCATTGTTTTGCATGATGAGTTAGAGGTACCAAAGGACATTGTAGTTCGCGGCTTTATCATTGACTCGGGAATGGGTGCATTGGAAGAAATCTAATATAAACAAGGAATAAAAGGAATAATATGAATTACAAGAACATTCTTATCATGGCCAGTTGCGCTGTCTTTTCAGCTGCAATGCAGGCACAAGTAACTATCGACATCGACGCCCAGCAGCGCGGACCGAAGGTGAGTCCCATGCTCTATGGCATCTTCTATGAAGACATCAACCACGCTGCCGATGGCGGCATCTATGCCGAACTAATTCGCAATCGCTCCTTCGAGGACGGACCTCGCTTTGGCGCAAAAGCCGACATGCAGGGATGGTCCACCTATGCTGCCACTCCTTCTCAATTAACGGCAAAACTCATTCAGCCTTCCAAAAAGACGCCACTGCTCAACAGTGTACAGCACAACGCATTGGAACTGACAGTTAACGCCTCTGCATCGTCTCCTGTCTGCTTGGTGAACGAAGGTTTCTGGGGCATCAACGCCGTGCAAGGACGCAGCTACCGACTGACTTTCTGGGCAAAGACGCTGAAATACAAAGGTAGCGTGAAAGCTACACTCTGCTCGAAGGACGGATCAGAGCTCTATGCCGAAACGGTGGTCAGTGGTTTTCCTTCCAGCAAAGCAAAAGGCTGGACAAAGTATGAAGCAACGTTCAAAGCCAACAACAACGACCCGCAGGCACAGTTTGCATTGGTTTTCGATGGCGTAGGACAAGTGCAACTCGACATGGTGAGCCTTTTCCCACCTACGTTCAAGAATCGCGAGAACGGTATGCGTCCCGACTTGGCAAACATGCTGTGGCAGATGCATCCTAAGTTCATGCGCTTCCCAGGCGGCTGCTTCGTGGAAGGTCAGGAGAGTCCAGATAACGCCTTCCGTTGGGAGCGTACCATCGGACCCATTGAGGAGCGCGAAGGTCATTGGAACGTGAACTGGGGTTACCGCACTACCGACGGACTAGGTTATCACGAATATCTCCAGCTTGCCGAGGACTTGGGAGCCAAGCCGCTCTACGTGGTCAACGTAGGTCTGTGGCATGGCGGCATGACTCCTTACGACCAAATTCAGCCTTGGATTGACGAGTGCATGAATGCCATCGAGTATGCCAACGGTCCTGTCACATCGAAATATGGTGCTATGCGTGCCAAGAACGGACACCCAAAGCCTTTCGGACTGGAATACTTGGAGGTGGGCAACGAGAATAACCAACCCGACCCACGCCAGCAGAGCGACCACTACTACGAGCGTTATGAGCAGTTCTACAAAGCCATCCGTGCCAAGTACCCCGACATGAAAATCATCGGCAACGTCGTGGCTTGGGGTGACGACAATCCGAAGTGGAACAGCAACTTACCTGTGGATTTGCTCGACGAGCACTACTATCGTTCTCCCGATTGGTTTGCCGCTGCTTTCCATAAATATGATAGCTACGACCGCAAGGGTCCTAAAGTCTATGTGGGCGAATATGCCGTAACTAATGGCTTCGGCAACCTGGGCAACATGAACGCTGCACTGGGTGAGGCTGTCTATATGATGGGCATGGAAAACAACTCCGACGTGGTGGAACTGGCTTCTTATGCACCTATCTTCGTGAATGAGAACGATGCCCGCTGGCGTCCCGACATGATACGTTTCAGCAGCAGTCGAGTGATGGGCACACCAAGCTACTACGTTCAGCAACTCATGCCGCAGCACGTGGGCACACAGGTGGTGAAAGTGGTACAGAACGACCCTTACAAGGACAAGGTTCGCAAGCAACTCACTCCTAAGCAGAGCCGTGTGGGATTCGCAACATGGGGCACACGTGCCTCGTTCGAGACCGTCAAGGAGGTGGATTACGTCAACGGCGACTGGCAGAAGGATGGCAACACTGTGCGACAGACAGGACTCAAGGATGCCACTCTCTGCATTGAGAAGGACGTCATCAGCAGTGACCACTACACACGCAAGTTCCGTGCACGCAAGGATGATGGCGCAGAGGGTTTCATCATCGTCTTTAACTACGTAGATGACAAGAACTACTGCTGGTTGAACCTCGGCGGATGGACCAACACGCAGCATGCCATCGAGCAGATAAGCAACGGTGGTAAGTTGCTGACAGACAGCAAGCGAGGACGTTCAACGCGCATCGAAAAAGGACGCTGGTACGACGTCACCCTCCAAGTGGCAGGCGACAGCGTGAAGGCATGGCTCGACAACGAACTCATCTTCGACACGGTGCTGAAGCACGACAACACAAAGGGCATCTTCTCCTCCGCCACCATCGACGATGCCAATGGCGAACTGATAGTGAAGGTAGTCAATACGAGTGATGCGGCAACCACTGCCCAACTCAATCTGAAGAACTTCACACCGCAATGTGCACGTGTAGTACGTCTGGCAGCCAACGACGGTATGGAAGAGAACACGCTCGATGCACCTACCACCATTCATCCTGTGGAGCAATTCCTTTCTCCCGAAAATGGTAGCGTTCTACTCGACGTACCTCCTTATTCGCTGAACATCATCCGAATCAAAGACGCGCATTAACCAAAGATTATAATTGACTCAAGTTTCGCAAGATGCAAAATCTTTGATATTCAATGTTTTTTATCTAAGATTTTAAGGATTAAAAGGATTCATAGTACATGAAAAAATCCTTAAAATCTTTTAAATCCTTGATAATTATATCAGTGATATGAGTGATTGAAAACAATGATTGAAATTGGACTAAAGCACACGAGTGAATTGACGGTGACAGATGCTGTTACCGCCATTACAATAGGCTCTGGGGACATGCGCGTTCTCGCTACCCCCACGATGATGGCTTTGATGGAGAATGCTGCCATGCTGGCTGTCAAGGACGAGCTGCCTGAAGGTTGCACCACGGTTGGTGGCCATATTGAATCGTCGCATTTAAAACCCTCGAAGGTAGGAGACAAGGTGTCAGCAACAGCCGAAGTGACCAAGGTGGATGGAAAGAAGATAGAGTTCAAGGTGGCAGCTTATTCTGGTGACACACTACTTGGCGAAGGCACACACTTGAGATTCATTGTTGACAGGGAACGGTTCTTATCAAAGCTCAAATAATAGAATTTACTTACAAACTGAATACAAGGCAAAAAAGTTATAAACCCCAAAAAGATTATGATTATGAAACAGAAGAAGTATTTCATCGCCATCCTCGCAGCCATGCTGCTGGCGGTACCCGTAATGGCTCAAAGAAAACAGGGAAAGGCTGCAAAGACCAAGACAGTAGAAGTGTCATTCGACTATCAGAAGCAGGCTGGTCCAGGCTCCAACCAGTATGCCGTCTGGATTGAGAACGAGCAGGGAGATGTTGTCAAGACACTTTTCGTCACTTCGTACACCACCAAGGGTCGCACCCGTCCTGGAGAGGAACCTATGCGTGGCTATGTCAAGCGTCCAAACTGCGTGCCAACCTGGGTAAAGTCCGCAAAGGCTGCAGCACAAACCGATCAGCAGCTCGACGCCTTCACGGGAGCAACGCCACAAGCAGGCGGTACTCAGACTTTTACATGGGACTTCACCGACCAGCAGGGCAAGGCTGTTCCACAGGGTAAGTACAAGGTGTTCGTGGAAGCAACGCTTTACCAAGCCAGTGACATCATCTACTCAGGAACCTTCTCCAGCAAAGACAAAGCAGGCGACATCAAGTTGACCTCGACACTCACCGAGCCTGATGAGAAGCACAAAGACATGGTGACTAATGTAAAAGCAGTTTTAAAATGAAGACAATCAGACTTCGTAACGGCTTTGAAATCCCCCAAGAATTATTTTGCTTTTGATACAGCGCTTTAAAGGATTTACTGAACCTTTTGCTCGGCGGAAGCCAATCGCATGTGCGGATTAACCGAACCGCTCCTTTGGATTCAACTAGTTGCCGAAGGCTCGTTGTCGAATTAGCGAGCCCTCGGCGTTGCGATAGCGAGGGCTCGCCGTATAAACGTTGAGGGCTCGGAGATTCAGTAGAATCAAAGGAGCGTTTCGGCACAATCGAAGGAGCGATTGGCATACGCCGAGCTAAAGGTTCAGTACAATCAAAGGAGCGAGTCAGTAGAATCGAAGGAGAAAAGCAATATAATAATTAGAAATAACTATTCCCTCGGTTGTAGGCTATGTCGGTACTCGCTTGGCGACTGTCCAAGGTGTTTGGTGCAGTATCGACTGAAATAAGAGAGTGTGGAGAAATTCATGCGATAGGCTATCTGGGTGAGCGAGAGACGTTCGTCATTCAGATAGTCTTTCAGGAGAGGTATCGTGTATCGGTCGATGTAGGAGGTGACACTGTGCCCCGTCATGCGGCGCACGGTCTCAGAAAGGTACTTAGGCGAAACGTTAAGTCGCTCGGCATAGTAGCTCACCTCGCGCTCTGTCTGGCTGATGCCTGTGGAGAGGAGTTCCATGAGTTGCTTGACGATATATGCTGTGCGGTCGGTGTGTGTGCCTGTTGCATCTCGCTGTGCATGTGTATCGAATATGTCGTACATCATTGTGAGACAGAGGCTTCCCATCAGTTCGCGGTAGAACTGGTGGTGCTGGTCGTCCATTCGGTCACGCAGGCGGTGGAAGTCGTTGAGCAGGTGCTGTGCCTGTTCGTCGGTGAGACTGATGACGGGGTCTTGATTCAGTGATATACTGCCTCCGATGCTGTAATTGTTCGACGGCAGCAGACTCTGCAGGAACTTGTAACCGGCAGCAAACCATTCGACTTGTATATTGGGATGGGCAGCGAGGTTGCTGATGCGATTGGGCATAGGTATGACCACGAGGTCGTTTTTCACAATGTGGTAACATTTCTCGTTGAACACGAAGCTCCCCTCCCCTGCCATGCAAAGGAGATGCATGCAGCTGTGGCTCAACTCACGAGCGTTCATCGCATAGAAGTCGGTGGAATACTGGAAATCGGTCTTCATCATTAGAACTTAGCTACCAAGTAACACTTGACAAGTTGTACACTTTGTTTGTTCATCAATCGCTAATTGATAACAATGAATACCTTCAAAATAAATGAAATCTGAATCTTGCAAAAGAGGATACAGTTCATTGTTCAGTTTGAAAAGGATTTCAGTGCCTGTAAAAAACTGATGGTTGTCTGCATAGAAATGCACCATGCGTCTCTGATAATTTTCTGACTCTTCTGTGTCATAATCGAAAAGAATAAAATCAGATTCTGCTCCTATACATTCTATCTTATCATCTATAGGCTCATCGAAAGGTTTACCCAAAACATCTTCGTTATAATTCTTCAAAGCACAAAAGAATTCCTTTTGGTTCTTAAATATTCCCAAACGAAAATTCCATAAAACATCAGTAAGTAGAGGGGTTGTGTCACAAGTAGAAGGCACTTCTGGTTCTGACGTCTGTTCCCTTAGCCTTTTTTGCACATCGCTATTGGTTCTTTTAATCCATCTATTCGCCCAAATGCCAAAAACAATCAAGACAATAAAAGCTGGAACACCAACGTAAAGTCCCCAGGAGTCTTTATAATAATTGAGACAAACAAAAATAAATATAAATAGTGGCATAATAACACAAGCCGTCACTGTGTTTCTATGATTAAAAACTTGTTGACATTGCGTTACATAGTTGTAATCATACGTTTGTTGACGTAAAACTTGAAAGTGAGTTCCATCAGGGTTGTTCAATTCATTAGAACCACTAATATCAAAAAACGACAGTTTGTGTTTCCTTGCTAAATCAAAAGCAATTTTCCTCGTCTCTTCAACGTTCTCAAATGACAATGCAATATATATTGCATCTTTAGAGATACAATAGTCAGCTTCTGGATATTTACCATTACCCACTTCCTTATCTGCAGGAGCGAATGGTCCATTCAACGGTGGAATGATTTCCTTCATCTCCAAAAACCAATCTTTCAGTGATTTCGTTGTATGGCTATAGTCATTATAGTCCACTTCGTCATCCCATTTTGTTACATCATCATACCATGTTAGAAAGTCTTTGCTATTCTTGAAACGTGGATGATGGTCTATTATCATGATATCGTAGCTCATTTTCTTTTTTTTGGCAAATATATACAATAATTTCATAGAGAGTATAAAGTTTTGTGCAAAAAGTGAAAATCGTGACGCAATTTGTGTAACCAAGGTATCAAAATATCATCGTAAATTTGCAACGTGAAATCAATCAATGAATAAAGGTATGGATATATTCGAGCTATTACGTTCAGGGGCTGACGTCGATATGGCAACGCCCGAGTATGGAGAAGCAATCCGTCACATGACCGACTGCGCCAACATCTGTTTTAAAATCAACACCACGGCGCCTGTGCCAGAGCAAATTCGTCCGCTGGAGGAGGAACTGTTTGGTGGCAAATTGGATGCAACGAGCTACCTGATGCCCCCACTGCAGATTGACTTTGGCTGCCAGATGACAATTGGCAAGGGCGTGTTCGTGAACCACTCACTGACTTGCATGGCAGCTGGCGGTATCACCATTGACGACGGGGTGATGATTGGTCCTAACGTGCGTATCGTCACCGACAATCACGACTTCCAAAACCGCATGGTGCTGCGCTGCAAACCCGTTCACATCGGACGCAATGCTTGGATTGGAGTGGGAGCCATCATCCTACCAGGTGTGACTATCGGAGAGAATGCTGTCGTAGCCGCAGGAGCCGTCGTCACCAAGGACGTAGCACCAAACACCATCGTTGGTGGCAATCCTGCAAAATTCATCAAAAACATTTAGTAACGATTAAAACTAATACGATTATGATATTTAATTTCAACAAAGAAAAAGAAGTGGTTGCCCTGCTGGGTGCAGGAAGTATGGGAATGGCAATTGCCGAGCGTGTGGCGCAGAACCGCATCGTGCTGCTGGGCGACATCAGCGAAAATGCATTGGAAACCTCGCGTCAGAAGTTAGAGTATTCTGGCTATCATGTTGAGACGATGCGCATGGATGCCTCAGAAAAGGATAACATCTATGCTTTCGCAAAGAAAGCCAAAGAGTTGGGCAACGTAAAATACTACATCCACACAGCGGGCGCATCGCCCAACCAAACCAATCCGCAGCACATGATAAAACTCGACCTCATTGGCTCCGCTTACGCATTAGATGCCTTCGGCGAAGTAATGGCAAAGGACGGTGCTGGCATACTCATCAGCAGTCAGACGGGCTACATGCTGCCCCAGCCACTTACGAATGAGGAGGAATATGCGTTGACTATGACCCCTGCCGACGAACTCTCGCAGTTGCCAATGTTGCAGCCCGATGTCATCGTAAACTCAGGCATCGCATATATCATGTCAAAACGTGCCAACCAGTTGCGTGTGCGCAAGGCTGCCATCGATTGGGGTAAACGTGGTGCTCGCATCAATACCATCTCACCGGGTGTGGTGATCACTCCACTTGCCTACGATGAGTTCCGTGCTGCTGGCGAGGGCTATCAGAAGATGATTGAGGCTTCTGCCATGCATCGTGTAGGCAATCCTGCAGAGATTGCCAACGCTGCCCAGTTCCTGCTTAGCGATCAGGCTTCATTCATTACTGGCACAGATTTGCTGGTGGACGGCGGTACCATCGCAGCCATCAAAACAGGAGAATATAAACTCACCATTCAATAACCTACCATAAATGAGAATCAAAACAATCATTACGGCTGCTTTGGCATTGCTGACATCGACAGCATGCAACGGCAGCGCTAATAAGGAGAAAGATATGAATAAGGACGGAAAGGCAATCGTAGTGTTCTTCTCACATGCAGGAGACAACTATGCAGTAGGAAACATCGAGGTGGGCAACACAAAGATTGTTGCCGGCTATATCACAGAGTTGACAGGTGCAGAACAGTTCGAGATTGTCACGCATAAGTACGATGGGATGGCATATACCCCACTCATCAATCTGGCGAAGGAAGAGACCAATAAGGGTGAACTGCCTGAGTATGTGGGCGACGTGGACCTGAGCGGCTATGACACTGTGTTCATCGGCGGTCCAGTGTGGTGGGGCACCTATCCACAGGTGATGTTTACCTTCTTCAAGAAGCATGCTAACGACCTGAAGGGTAAGACGGTCATTCCTTTCACCACCCACGAAGGCAGTGGACTTGCCAACTGCGTTGAGGATGTGAAGGCAGCCTTCCCTGGTGCAAATGTCACAAAGGGTTTCAGCATCTATGGCCACGAGGTGCGCACAGAAAAGAAAAAGGTCGAAAAGTGGATAAAAGGACTTGGGTATTAGAAATAAAAGATTATGGAGTACATAAAACTATATAATGGCGTTCAGATGCCGACCTTGGGCTACGGTGTGTTTATGGTAAGCCCTGACGAGTGTGAACGTTGCGTTGCAGATGCATTGAATGTTGGCTATCGCCTGATAGACACAGCACAGGCCTATCAGAACGAAGAGGGTGTTGGTAGTGCCTGTCGCAAAAGCGGAATAGCTCGTGAAGACCTTTTCATAGTGACAAAAGTGTGGATAGCAAATGCAGGAGAGGAAAAGGCTGCGAAGAGTATTGACGAGAGCCTGCGCAAGCTGCAGACGGAGTACATCGACCTGCTGCTCATCCATCAGGCATACGGTGACGTGTTCGGCACGTGGCGAGCAATGGAGCGAGCATATCGCGACGGCAAGGTGCGCGCCATCGGAGTGAGCAATTTCCAGGCTGGTCGGTTCTTCGACTTCGCCCACTATGTGGATGTGAAGCCGATGGTGAACCAGTTGCAATGCAACACACTCATCCAGCAGACGGGTATCGAGGCTATTCATGCTGAGTTTGGTACGAAGATGATGGCATGGGGACCACTCGGTGGACAAGGCGTTGACGGCATCGTGAAGAGCGAGGCATTAGCTGCCATCGGTGCCAAGTATCACAAGTCTGCAGCACAAGTTGCCCTCCGTTGGCTCACCCAGCGTGGCATCGTAGCTATTCCAAAGAGCAGTCATAAGGAACGTATGGCGCAAAACTTTGACGTCTTCAACTTCTCGCTGAGCGATGCCGATATGGCACAAATCGCTCAGATGAACCAGCACGATACGGGCATCATCAACTTCAATGACCCACAGTTTGTAAAGTATCTTATTGAAACATACGGTTAAGCGAGAGCTGAATGAAAGCCCCCTTCCTGCTCCCCCGAGGGGGAGAGAAAAAGTGAAAAATGGAAAGTGAAAAGTGAAGAGTTGCCATCCGGAAGGCATTTTTCCCTTTTCACTTCTCACTCCTCACTGCTCATTACTCATTTAAATATTGCCTATCGTTTCTTCTGATACTCTCTGGGCGAGATGCCGAAGTGACGCTTGAACATGCGCGTGAAATGCTGGGGATAGTCGAACCCCAGCATTTCTGCTGTTTCTGCGATGGTGTGACCAGCGGTGAGCAGATGCTGAGCACGCTGCATGACGAAACGGCGGATGGCAGAGGAGGCATTGTCGCCCGTCATCTGACGAATGAGGTCGCCGAAATAGTTGGGTGAGAGGAATAGTTTCTGGGCACAATAGCGCACGGTGGGTAGTCCATGCTGGCGGTAGAGCTGCTGGTCGTAGTAATGATGGAGGAGTGTCTCGAAACGCAACAAGAGGTCATCAGATTCCTTTGTCTTGGTGGACAGCTGTTGTTCGTAGAATCGAGCAATGTATTCCAATATGAGTCCGATAAGATGGACAAGAATGTGACGCTGGTGTGAATCATCGTCTGCCAACTGCAACTCTGTTCGTATCGCTTCTAACAGTGTCACGATGATCTGCCGCTGCTCATCGCTCATCAGGAGGGCTTCGCTGATGTTATAGGAAAAATAGGTATAAGTAGGAAGATGCCGAGCAAGTTCGGTACCGCTCAGTAATGCAGGGTCGAACAGCAACGCCCAACCCTTGGTCTGTATCTCCTCTCCCGTGTCGGTCTTGCCGCCTATCTGTCCGGGCGAGACGCACATCAGGGCATGGCGATGGAGTGTATAGCTCTGAAGACCGTATTTCAATTCGTCGAGGGTCTCATCGCCAATGAAGATACCAAAGACATCGTAATTGTTGAGTGAATGGCGGCAATGCTCCAACTCGTCGTAGTGGATGACCGAGACAAGCGGATGCAATTCGGGCGCACCGATGTAGCGTGCGTAGTCGTTAACCGAGTGAACTTTCAATATTTTCTCCATAAGCCCGCAATTTTGCGCAAAGGTACACAAAATAATCGAGATTCAGTAAAAATGGTTGATTTATTAGTAAATGCTTTATTCAATGTATGCGAAAATCATCGTACTTTTGCATCATCAACTTTAAAACTATAGAACAATGAGTAAGATAGCATTAGGAACCTGGGCCTGGGGTGCAGGAGCATTCGGAGGAGACTCCGTGTTTGGAAGTAATACAAACTTAGAGAACTTGAAGCCTGTGTTCGACGCAGCAATGAAGGCTGGACTGAACCTTTGGGACACCGCCACCGTCTATGGTATGGGCGAGTCAGAAAAAATTCTCGCCACGCTGGCTAAGGACTATCGCCGCGAAGACGTGCAGATATCCACGAAGTTCACGCCGCAGCTGGCTGAGGTCTATGAGAACTCGGTGGAGAAGATGGCAGATGCCTCGCTAGAGCGCATGGGACTGGACTACATCGACATCTACTGGATTCACAATCCGATGGACGTGGAGCGTTGGACACCAGGGTTGATACCCCTACTGCAGTCGGGCAAAGTGAAGCGCGTGGGCGTTTCGAACCACAACATACGGGAGATTCAGCGTGCCAATGAGATTCTGGGCGAGGCTGGTTTCAAGGTGTCTGCTGTTCAGAACCACTTCTCGCTGCTCTACCGTTCGAGTGAGAAAGGCGGCGTGCTGGACTATTGCCACGAACAGGGTATAGAGTTCTGGGCATACATGGTGCTGGAGCAGGGTGCACTGTCTGGCAAATATAACAAGGAGAACCCACTGCCCGCAGAGAGCGACCGTGGCAAGAAGTACAACCCCGTGCTGCCACAGTTGGAGGCGCTGACCAACGAGATGACCGCTATCGGACAGAAGTACGGGGCGTCTTGTTCACAGATAGGCATCGCTTGGGCCATCACCAAGGGTACACTGCCAATCATCGGAGCCACTAAGGAACGTCATGTCTTAGAGGCAGCCGAGGCTGCAAAGATTCAATTGACTGCAGAGGAAATAGCCCGTCTGGAACAACTCGCCGATGCTACTGGCATCGACACCCGTGGAGGATGGGAACATAGTATGGAGTGAAAAAGCCTCACTCCTACCCTAGGACCCCTCCAACTCCCCTGAGAGGGGAGAGATGGGGCGAGAGGAGTAGTATGAGTCAGGGATTTAAAGGATTTAAAAGGAACAACGGAAAAAACGGAAAAGAACGGAAAAACAGAAAAGAAAGATTTTTTTCATCCGATAATTCTTAAAAATTTGGCTACTTTGAGGTAAAATTTCCGATTTTTCGAAAATTTTCCGATATTTCCGTTGTTAAAAGTGAAAAGTGAAAAAGTTACTACCGCATTTGTTTAACGTATTGCTTGCAACGATGATTGCAACTACAACAATGGCTCAGGAGGTGATGGATGTGCACAGCCACATCATCACTTCTGAGTTTGTGTCTGCCTTGGAGAACGAGGGACGACTGATGGACGAGGGATTTCCCCTGCCAAAGTACGACGTGGAGAGTCAGCTCAAGTGGATGGACGAAGCTGGTGTGCAGACATCGGTGCTGACATTGGCGGCACCACAGCCAACATCACCAAAAGTAGTGAGACAGACTAACGAGTCCGCTGCTCGTATCAAGCGGGAACACCCAGGGCGATTCCTGTTCTGTGCAGCCCTCCCTCTGCCCGATGTCGGCAAAGCTATCGAAGAGGCGAAGTATGCGCTCGATGTGCTGAAGGCTGATGGCATCAAATTGGCGACCAATGTGCAGGGACAATATCTTGGTGCTCCAGAACTCGACACCCTTTTTGCCTTCCTAAACGAGCGTAAGGCAGTGGTGATTCTGCATCCCCATCGCCCTGAACCAGTGAACAAGCAGGTGATGGTTCAAACACCGCTCGCCATGCAGGAATATCTTTCAGAAACTACACGTGCCGTGACGAACATGATCAGTCGCAACGTACTGGCTCGCTATAATAAAATAAAGGTGGTAGTGCCTCATTGCGGTGCCTACCTACCGCTTGCCATCCCTCGTATGAAGTCGCTGACGCCTGTGATGCAGACGAACAAAATGGTGGGCGAGATTGACTACGATGCCAACCTCCGTGCATTGTATTACGACCTTGCCGGCGCACATAGCCCTGAGACTATTCGCATGCTACTCACCATCACCACACCCGACCACCTTCTTTATGGTTCCGATTATCCCTACGTTGCCCCGCAGGTACTCACTCAGAGCCTCGCCCGCATGAAGCAATATCTCTCCACCGAACCCGACCTTGCACCATTCCGCGAGATGATTCTCTACAAGAATGCTCAGTGGCTTTTGGGGCAGGCTATTGAAAAGCCGTCTGCCGTCAGTCGCACAGCCGACGGCATGCTGTTCCGCTTGGCAGAAATTGAGGTTCATCCCCAATATCTGATAGAATACCTTGCTGCAGCTGCCGAGATACAAAAAGCGAGCCTCGCCGAGGAGCCTGGCGTCGTCTGCCTGTTCCCTACGCAGACCAAGGAGGACAGTTGTCAAATCCGCATTCTCGAAATCTATGCCTCTCAACAAGCCTACCAGCACCACATCCAGACGGCACATTTTAAGAAATACAAACAGGGCACACTCCACATGGTGAAGCATCTGAAGTTGCAAGACCTCCAGCCGCTGACACCAGAGACCATGAACAAGATTTTCAAACGATAAGTAACGACTAAAAACAAGACAAACGGACTATGAAAAAGATTATAACAATGATCTGTGGCATGCTACTCACATTCATCAGCAGCATGAATGCCAAGACGCTCGTGGTGTATTACAGCTATACGAATAACTGCCACGATATTGTGCAGACGCTATCGTCGCAGATTGATACAGACGTGATGCGCATTGAGCCTGCCGACAAGACGCAGAAGTACGAGGCAAACGGTTATGCCATCGGCACGAAGTTGCTGAATGCCATCAAGGCTGCGCCCAACGATGCTACAAGTTATCCTGCCATTGATCCTGTGAGCATCACCGACCTCACTCCCTATCAGACCATCATCATCGTCACACCCCTGTGGTGGAGCCAGATGGCAGCCATCATGCAGACCTACCTCTTTCATCATGGTGCAGAGATGGCTGGCAAGAACATTGGACTGATTGTGTCGAGTGCCAGCAGCGGTATCAGCGGTGTAGTCAACGACAGCAAACGCTTGGTACCCAACGGCAAATATTTCAGTGAGAACCTGTGGATCAACAACTCCAACCGCTCCAACCGCAGCACACTGATTAAGAATTGGCTCTCATCTGCCAACTACAATTCCTTAACTGCCATCAAGACTCCGACCACAAAGAGTACTACTACTCACAACTACTACTCTCTCTCTGGCCAGCGTCTTTCGCAGGCTCCGAAACGCAGGGTATTCATCGCAGACGGCAAGAAAGTGATCAGGTAAATTCCAAAAGTGCTTACAATAAAATCGATAGCAGTTTTTGGCAATCATGGTGACAATGAGAAAGAACGATAAAAAATAACAGCAGCAATGGAATATGTAAAACTTGGAAACTCCGATTTACAAGTGTCGCGCATCTGCTTGGGATGCATGGGATTTGGCGACCCAACCATCGGACAGCACTCATGGACGATTGGTGAGAAGCCGACACGCGAGATTATACGCCGTTCGCTCGAACTGGGCGTGAACTTCTTCGACACGGCGATTGCCTACCAGTTGGGTACGTCGGAACAGTATGTCGGACGTGCCCTGAAGGACATGGCTCAGCGCGAGGACGTGGTGGTTGCCACAAAATTCCTGCCGCGAACCGACGAGGACATTCAGAAGGGTATTGACGGGCGACAGCATGTACTGAATAACATCGACCTGAGCCTGCAGCATCTCGGCATGGACTATGTGGACCTCTACATCTATCACATCTGGGACTACAAGACGCCTGCCGAGGAAATTCTTGAAGGCATGAACGATGCCGTTCGTCAGGGTAAGGTACGCTACATCGGCATTGCCAATGTGTATGCCTACCAGTTGGCAAAGATGAATGCACTGGCAGAGAAACACGGCTGGGCAAAATTCGTTTCGGTGCAGAACCACTACAACTTGATTATGCGCGAGGAGGAGCGTGAGATGCAACCGCTATGCCGTGAGGACAACATAGCACAGACTCCTTATAGCGCTCTGGCTTCGGGCAAACTTGCCAAGCGTCCAGGAGAGACATCGAAGCGACAGAAGGAGGACTCGTTCATGCACTTCAAATACGATGCCACCGCTGAGCAGGACAACCGCATCGTGGAGCGTGTGGTGGAGCTTGCCGACCGTTACGGTGTGGAGATGACGCAGATTGCACTGGCATGGCTGCTGACGAAGGTGGAGTCGCCCATCGTAGGAGCCACCAAACTGCACCACATCGAGGGAGCCGTAAAATCGCTCGACATTCATCTATCTGAAGATGACCTTCGCTACTTGGAGGAGCCTTACGTGCCGCACAATCTCTCTGGCGTGATGGCTGTTAACAAGCCTGTAATGAACGAGGAACCAGTATGGGTTGCTGCCAAAAGAAACAAATTAGGTAAGTTCTAAAAGCAGAATCTTTAGAACTTACCTAAATTCAACATATTAGAGAACCTACCTAAACACGGTATTACCCTTTTATAAGTCCCTTCTCCTTCAGGACGGGAAGAATAATCGAGGCTGACTGACGAGCATTCTTTTTCTCAATCGCATTGTATCGTTTCAACAATGCTTGATCGTTGGCAAGCACCTTCTCCACGAACTCGTCGTTGATTCTAACCACATCGGTTTTTCCTTTCTCATTCGCATCTTTATCAAGGTAATAGCATCGATAGCTATTGAACTTGTCCATATTGAACCAAATAACATCTGCTGCAACCCCTGCTGGCACAGCCACAGGCAATGGAGAAGCGATGAAAACCACATCACCTGCAACACTTGCCAATAAAGCTCCACCATTGATCCAATGTGCCACCACACACAGTTTGTTGCCTTGGTAACGATAAGCCTGTGCATAGTTTGTTACATCGAGAACAATGTCATTACAGCGCAGGTTTCGACAGTTGACATAGAGATGACCCATATATTCCACAACCAGCACTTCTTTCTTAAGAATCTCGTCTGCCTCCTTGTCACCAGTTTTGAACTTAAACTGGTCATCCTCAAACTTAACCTGACACATTTGATTCGTTCTTCCTTCTGTCAATGACTCGACTGGAGTCCAACGGTTGGCTACAAAGTCGGAGTAGCTCTTGCAAAACTTAGCATTTTGTGCCTGAAGCATCATTGGCAAACAACCCAATAAAATAATCATTAGCTTTTTCATATTCAATTTCTTTTTTAATTTGTTATTAATGATTTCTTTTTCTCTCTTTCCTGTCTGAGGAATGTCTTTTGTTCCTTTCGACGCTGCAAAGTTATGGCGGTTTTCTGGCGTGTCATCATTTTATTTCATTTTTCTTCTCTTTTCGTTCCGGCAACCACCTTTATTTGCGACAAACAGGGGAAAGGCCTTTGATATTTGTCGCAAAGAACAAAGACAAGTACAAAGGACAAAGAACAAAGGGATGAGGGACGAAAGGAGTTGTTTTTGCGTAAAAACGGGATTTCTGCGCAAGTAGTTTGCAGACGAGCAGGCAAAAAAGTAGCATTTTTTAGAATGATTGTTTATCTTTGCGATAAAAATTAATATTATGATAACCATGAAACAGAAACACTTTATCCAAGTATGGATGCTTGTCGTCTTGCTATTCCCTCAAATGGCGGAGGCGGCTTCGTACATGAAAAATGCAGCCAGTTATAAGGCAATGCTATCTGGCAAGAACACTATCGATTTGTCACTACCTACGTTCGACTACTACACGATAGGAGCGAATGTCTATCAGTCGGAGCGTAGCCGAATAAAAGTCGTCCTCAACAAAGACACGGTGGAAATCTTTGCCTGGAAGAGTTTAGGTAACAACTGGAACAACAAGTCGGCTGCCATGTGCTGGAAAGGCGAGAACTTCACTATTCTCTGCGAGCAGTATGGCATAGGCTACAGCAACCAGGTGGTGCTGCCCTCGCAGAACAACTGGCTGGAGTTCATGCTTGGACCCGACATTGACGACAGCTATCACAAGACGATGAAAGTACGCTGGAAGGTGCCATACGAATGGCAGGGCAAGACAATAGAGCTGCTGGCACATGTGGTGTGGCGAGAAGGTAATACAAAAGACAAGGGATACGGAGACCCCATGGACTTCTCGCTCGGCAAGTTCTCCATTGCTGATCCGCCACCTGTCAGTGTTATGCTGATGACACCAATGTTGGCTTTCGACAAGGAGCATATCGGCAAGACCATGATTCCCTATGCCATTCAGGCAAGCAAGGTGAACAGCATGAAGGTGACCTACACGAACCGCGTCACGAACCGTAAGGAGGAAATGGCAGTGGATAAGCCTTCGACTTCGGGCTATATCTATCTGCCTGCCGACCTGCCCATGAGCAACGTGAAGGCAGTGTGCAACGTGACAGACCAAGAGGGAAACCGGGTGGACGTCACCAGCGACGTGGTGGAAGTGGCACTGTTGCACCAGCCCAAAAACTTCAAGGCGCAACTGACAGACGATGCCCAAGTGCATCTGAGTTGGACGATAGACTACCCCCTCTACAGCGACATCATTGACAATGACTTCTGGGAAATACAGCGCAACCTTAACGGCAGCACCAACGACGAAGACAGCCAGTGGATGACCATCGGGCAGGTGGCATTCGAACAGGACACACTCTTCACCTATACCGACGAGGACTTCCTCAACAACTACCGCGGCACGGCCGCATCCTACCGCGTCCGACGTATGGGAACTACCGTCTGGGGATGGGGAGAGAACGCAGGGCGACAGCTGTTAGTGATGAGCGAACAGCCCTACCTGCGAGAAATAAACCATGTCAGCGTGCAGAAGGCTTCCGACTGGGATGCGGACGGACAGCACGCTGTAGAACTGCAATGGGAATGGAAAAAGGGGTTGCTAAAGGCGAAGATTGGCGATGCCCTCGCCATGAACGGCGAAGTTTATCAGACAATTGCCGAAGCTGATCAGAAAGGAGGCGGCGTCTGGGGCGTGCTGGTGACCGATGATAACGACAAAGTCCTGGCTTGGAATAAAGAATGGATAATCAATTTGGATACGTACCGTTTTTCTCTGAAGACCATCTTCTCCAACGACCCTGTGCCTCCCGGTTTCAAACGAGTGTTGCCAACCTTCGACAATTGGAACAGAATCATCAAAGCCAACAAATGTTCTGGCTTATTACAAATCCCAACAGGAAGAGAAATCAACCTCACCAATCTATGGGACATGTTAGAGAGGCCGAGGGCAGACGACAATTGGTTTATGGGGCGGGTAGTGTGGCAAAAACTTTATGCCTTATCGTCTGCAGAAGGCGGCGGAGAATACCTCCTCGAAAGTCCCAATAGCAATGATTTGTATTCTCTTCATGAAATGTGGCCTAACGCATCAGATATCGCAACTCGTGACCTGTTAGAAAGCTCCAAATACCCTTTATATTGGGATCCGCGTGCAAAACTACTGCTCTACATCGACATGAGGAACGAGGCAGGACAAGTAGTCGCCACAGAGTGCCGCGACATCTCAGCCGATACGGCTCTCGTCAACAAAGGCAAATATACTCTGGAGCTAACGCGCAAGTGTGTGGATTATGATTTCCGCCTGGTCATGAAGCGTGGCTCTTCACCCCTTCGCTTCCGGATGAACGATGCCGACAGCATAGTTTATGTGGTAAAGAAACTGGAAAAGGGCGATGCCACCAGCTATAAGTTCATGAACACGGACAGCATCACGAACCTCGCTGCCAAGCAGCAGCAGAGCACTGTGGAGCTGACATGGCAAAACACCGGTGGCGACAGCGACTTCTACCGTGTGCTACGCCGTGAACATGGCGGTGGCGACAGCCAGCCGTGGGACACGCTTGCCACAGACCTCACGCAATTCTACTACATCGATAAGAAACCTCGTCCGCAGCATGTCTATGACTACCGTGTGGAGAGTGTCTATCAGTGCGAAGGCATTAAGGTGAACGGACAAACGGTCACCGGACAATGCGCACCAACAGGCATGGTGCGCGGCTACGTGCGTCTGGCAGATGGCACGGGATTGGGAGGTCTTAGCGTGACAGCCGAACCTATTGGTAACATCACGGGAGCAGAAGTGAAGACTGCCGTCACGGATTCCACAGGCTATTTCGAAATTGGAGGACTCGTCTATCAGCTTGCAGGCAGCTACCGCATCAGTGTTGCCTCGATGGGCGATGCGGGCAGTTTCGAGCCACAAACAGTCAGCTTCGACGATGACGTGAACCTGAGGAGCAATTTCATCTTCACCATCAATACCTATTATATATATAGTGGCAATGTCTATTACGAAGGTTCCAGCATCCCTGTACCAGGCGTACAGTTCCAACGCGACGGAGTGCTCATGGTAGATGGCAACCAGCGTCCCATCACCACCGACAACAATGGAGCCTTTTCTCTCAGCATACCGAAAGGCACCCACCGCGTGCAGGCAGTGAAGGACGGTCATGTGATGAAAAACGATGGCTTTCTGCTGAACCCCGACTCGCAGACAGGCGACCAGCGCGACTGGAACTGGACGGCAGATGTCAGCACTGTGCGCTTGTGGGACCAGACTAAGGTGGTTCTGCATGGGCGTGTCGTCGGTGGCAACGACCAAGGACAACTGCCGCTGGGGCAGTCGCTCTCGCGCAACAACCTCGGCGACAGCATCAAGATTGTGATGCAGCTGGAAGGTGACAACAGTTCGTGGATTGTCCGCGACCAGCACGACGAGACCATCAAGGAGCGCAATGCTACATTCCTGCACGGGCGTCAGGATACAACACTCATGCACAGCACCCGTCGTTCCATCACCATCCGTCCCGACAACAAGACAGGCGAGTACGAGGCATTGGTCTATCCCGTCAAGTACAAGGTTATAGAGATTTCAGCTACAGGCTACAGCACCCTCTTCCAGCAGGGAGAAGTGGCTCAGACGCTCGACCTCACGTCCGCTGCTCATGAAGATACAGCTACCTTCAACCGTGTTTACCATGCCGTACCATCGCTCGACATCAGGCAGTTCAACCCCGACCAACTGAGCTACTTCGGCATACGACGCTACACAGCCCAAGACAACATAGGCAACAAGGCAACCGTTGAGCTATGGAATGAGCAGAAAGGCTATGCGCTCGGTCACCCCGTATTCATGGCAGGCTCACCATACGGTTTCATGCTGACCGCTTGTGAACGCTATTACTACAACAACGACCAAAGCCGAAGTGCAGATATCGTCAACCTGAAAGGCGGCGAGGTGACATTCAACAATGGACTTGTCAGCACATCCAAAGTTGACAAGGTGACGCTCGACGAAGAGGGAGGAGGCAGTTATATCTTCACGCCAGAGAATCTCACTCTGTTGCTCACCGATGAGGATGCACTTCGCAGCATGAGTGTGACGCTATTTTATGATGGTACCTATTACGACGTCACCACCCTGAAGGCGTATGTCATGGCAGCCACCGCCAAGAGCGAAGGGCGACGCATCGTGGCAGCAGGACGTCCACACCTGCTGGACATTCTGCGTGACCCGCCAGGCGCAGAGAGCCATTCCTATCTGGAGGCAGGCGCAGAGATGAGCTATTCCTATACCGCCAACGTGGATTGTGAGGTGGGATCCAATATCAACCTGCAAACAGCTACCGGGGCGGACTTCTATAAGGGTGCGGTGTTCATTCCCGCTGCGGGCGGAGCTGGCACAGAGATCGGTAGCATCAACTCGGTGGAGAAGGCAGACTTTCTCAATATCTCTCTTGTGTGTAGCTTTGGCTGGGGTTGGACCTTCAACTATAAGATCAGCACCTCAGAGACGATAGAGACATCGTCCGATCCGAAGTGGGTGGGTCCGAAAGCGGACGTCTTTATTGGCATGACAGACAACCTGATACTGCAGGATGCTGTTGCCGTGCGAGTTGTACCATCTGCGATGTACCAGCGGCTCACACCTCGACAAGCAGGCACCAGCGGCAATATCGACGTGCAGACAGGCACCATGAAAGTGCTGGCACGCGGAGTGGATGCTGCCGGCGACTCCATCTATCTTATCCGCGACGAAGTGCTGGGCGTCTCCACAAGGGTACGTTCCTCCTTCGCCTACACACAGCATCACATAGAGAAGGAGCTGCTGCCCAACCTGATCCGTGTGCGTAATTCCCAGATGCTGCCCAAGGGAACCGATCCTGCCTATGCAAAGTCGCTGGCAAACAAGCAGGGGTTCCCTGCCTATATCAGTCTGGTGGATGATGATGACGACAACTTCTGTCTCACCGACGGCAAAGGTAAAAAGACCTACACACAGTATGACCCCGCAGGCAACGATGTCGTACAGCGCGACAGCATTGCAGCGCTTAACGGCGAGGCATTACATTGGCTTGGCTTCCTCTCTATGAACGAGGAGGAGAAAGTGAAAGCCAGCAAGCTGGCAAAGAACTATGCCTTCGACGGCTCGTCAACCGTTGACTACAGCGAAGAGTTCTCAGCGGACTTCGGTAAGACATGCTATCTGCACTACCCCCTCTTCGGTTCAGATATAGGCGGTTTTAGGGACTGGATAGCCCATAGCCTGTGGAATCTGTTAAAGAAATCCTCTGCCGGCAGCAACAATCAGGACCAAGATGTCAAAAACCCCGCCCTTATCGAAGATGTAAAGGTAGAATTTGACGCGGAAGGTTCTAAGTTTGCGGTAGAATACACACCTGTCACAACCTTTAACATCGCTGACGAGAACGGCAAGGGCGAGTCCTGGAGCAAGAAAATAGGTTTCACTCTTGATGCTGCTGAAAATACGTACCTCAATGTAGATGTGCTGAAGACAACCAGCAGCTACCTGAATCTCGACACGACACAGACGGTGTTCAACCGCATAACAGTGGACGTGCTTAATGAAATCAGAAAAGGCATATTTAAATACAATCCGATGACGTATGTCGAGATGTTTTCCACCCCTATCTACTCAGGCTTAGTATTCCGCACACGCGGCGGTGCCACCCACAAGCCTTACGAGGACGAGCGCGTCACGAAATACTACAACCCGGGAACTGTGCTGGACGCAAAGACAATGGAAATCGACAAGCTCCGCATCTGGGCCGACCAAGCGTCGGTCAGCAATGTTCCTTTCGACCAGCCTGCACGCTTCACGATTCACATGAGCAACGACACCGACCTGCCTGCTTTGGCGGGTAAATACTTCTCGCTCTGCCTGAGCGACCCCGACAATGCAAAGGGAGCCAAGGTGATGGTCGATGGCGTAGGACTCACAGGAACCGGCAACACCATCTATCTGCCACCTGGCGAGGTGATCACAAAGGTCATTGAGATCTATCCAGCAGCCGAATTCGACTACGAGGACATCATCATCAGCCTTTATGATGAGGAAGACATCGAACGCGACACGCCGCTTTCTCTCTCCGCCCACTTCGTACCTTCGGCTGGAACAGTGAAAGTGACCACTCCTGGCGACAAATGGGTGGTGAACACCGAGAGTCCATACGATTACAAGCAGCAAAAATACTACCTTCCTGTACGTATCGAAGGTTTCGACGTGAACTACCGAGGCTTCGACCATATCGAGTTGCAGTACAAGCTTTCCACACAAGGCGACAAGGACTGGGTGAACGTGTGCTCGTTCTTCAACGACAAAAATCTGATGGAACAGGCATCCGGTGTGGTGGACAGCATACCTGCCGACGGAACCATTCAAACGCGCTTCTTCGGCGAGACCGACCCTATTGAGCAGAACTATGACCTTCGTGCCGTGGTGTATTGCCGCCATGCAGGTGGCTACCTCACAGCATCCTCTCCTGTCCTCACGGGTGTGAAAGACACGCGGCGTCCTGTGCCTTTCGGTACACCTACTCCAGTCAATGGCATACTGGGCATCGGCGACGACATCTGCATCCGTTTCAGCGAGGACATCGCTGGCAACTATCTCAGCAAGATTAACAACTTCGAGGTCTTGGGCACTCCGCGTAGCGGCGACATCAGCACCAGCACCTGCCTCTCTTTCGATGGTACCAGTGCAGCCCTGTCCGCAGCCACACTGAACCTCACGGGCAAGAGCTTCACGGTCGATGTGATGCTGAACCCAGCCCATGACCAGCAGGCAATGACCGTATTCTCGCATGGCGGCGACGAGCAGGGTCTGAAACTGGGCATCACCGCCGACCGCCACATGATTGCTGTGGTGGGCGGTAAGCAGGTAAGTTCCACCAAGTCCATATCCTTCAATGGTCTCCGTCAGATAGCCTACACCTTGGAACAAGGCAGCGATTCCATGACCATACGCTTCTATGATGGCAACAGCCTCATTGGTGTGCAGAAGGTGGATGGCGTTTATCGAGGCAACAGCGAACTGCGTCTGGGCTTCGACTACGATGCTACCGAAAACATACAACCTGGCGAACTCAACTGGTACAAAGGTGACATGCTGGAGTTCCGCCTCTGGAACCGCGCACTTTCTTCGGCAGAGCTGGCGGAATATGGTCAGAAGACCCTCACCGGCTATGAGCATGGTCTGCTCTGCTACTACGCAATGAATGAGGGTGAGGGCTTGTACAGCTACGACCACGCTGGCAGCGGCATCGACCTGGCGCTCATCAGCACAAACTGGAAGCGTCCTCAAGGCATATCCATGCGACTCGATGGCACGAACGGCATCCGTCTGCAACCCGACCGCTTTGTGCGCACCGATGCTCAGGACTACACGCTGATGTTCTGGTTCAACACCTCCGACCAAGAGGCTACCCTCTTTGCCAACGGAGAGGCACAGACAGAAGCCGATGCCCGCAACCACATCAATGTGGGTATCAAGGGTGGACGCCTCTTCGTACGCTCAGGAGGTCGTGAGTTCCCAACCGATGCCTTCTGTAGCGACGGCAACTGGCACCATTTCTCCATGACCGTCTCCCGTACGCGCAATGTGGGTAATATCTATATGGACAAAAAACTCATCGAGAGTTTCAGTGTGGACAGCTTGGGCGGCATCATGGGCAATAACCTCGCCTTGGGAGCCACCTACACCGATGCCTCCACCTGCACTCGCATGATGAAGGGGCATATCGACGAAGTAGCCATGTTCAGTAGCGTGCTGCCAGTGAATATGCTCCAGAACTATGTCAACAAGGCACCCGCAGGAACAGAGACGGCACTGCTGGCATATCTGGACTTTGGACGTAGCGAACTGCAGGACGACAACACGCAGCGTCTCATGCCTACTGGCATCAGCCTCAAGCGTTATAAGGATGCACGAGGAAATGTGGTTGCACGGCGTGACACGCTTGTCGCCCAAAGCGTCATCGAAGCCCATGCAGCCCGCGATGCGTATGCACCAATGACCAGCACCAGCAAACTGGACAACGTGAACTTCAGCTATGTGGCAAACGGCAACCAGCTATTGGTGAACCTCGATGTACCGAACTTCCAGATAGAGAAGAGCAATGTCTATGTCACCGTCAAGGAAGTGCCCGACCTCAATGGCAACTACATGGCGAGTCCACTGACTATGGACTTCTATGTCTATCGCAACCCGCTCCGCTGGAATCTCAAGCACATGGACCTGCAAACAGCTTATGGAGATGGCTATTCCTTCGAAGCCACTATCCGCAACCTGAGCGGACAGGCACAGAACTTCCAATTGCACGAACTGCCTTACTGGCTTAGCGCCTCACAGACACAAGGCCGCATCGAAGCGTTGGACGAACAGACCATCATCTTCAGCATCTCGCCTTACACCAACATCGGCACATACAACGAACTTATCTCCATGTTGGGAGACGACGATATGACCGAACCACTATATCTCAATGTGAAGGTATCAGGAGAGCAGCCAGCATGGGCAGTGAGCGAAAACCTGAAGGCAGGAAACCAGATGATGCACATCGTGGCACGAGCATATATTGACGGTGTGGTGGCAGATGATGTCAACGACATCTTGGCAGTGTTCGGTCCGAATCAGGAAGTAATGGGAGTGGCACACATCGATGCCGACCAGACAGCCAACGCCAACGAGGTGCTGACCTTCCTCACCGTCTATGCCAAACCAAACACAACCCCAGAGTTGGAGTTCCGTCTCTACGATGCATCCTCAGGGCAGATTTACAAACTGCAACCGCGCGATGGACAGCCAATCAGCTTCATGCCAAATGCCTTCGTGGGCAGCAGCACGGCACCTCTACAGTTAGAGAACAACGAGAGCGACGTAGAGACGCTGCAACTGCGCAAGGGTTGGAATTGGGTATCACTCAATGTATTGCCAGAAGGCGCCATCACCCTTGGCGACCTGCTCTACGGAGCATCCAACTGGGAACCAGGCGATGCCATCGAATTCGTCACCGACAAGTTCGCCGCCTCCTTCTTCTGTCGCCAAACGAAAGCCACAGAACGAGGCTACAAGTGGGATGGCGAGCACAAAGTCGTGAATATCGACCCAACACGTATGTTCCGCATCTATGCAAACAGCAAGAAAGTAGCATACATCGGAGGTCGTACCGTCGATAAGGAAATCCTCGTCCATCATGGCTGGAACCGCATCGCCTACCTCGCCCAGCTGAACCTCCCTATCGCACAGGCGATGTCCGTCTATAATGTCGAAGCAAGCGAGGGCGATGTGCTGAAGTCGCAGGATGACTTTGCCATCCTCAGTCGCGATGCATCCGGAAACCTCGTGTGGAAGGGAACACTACGCTATCTCGAAGCAGGCAAAGGCTATATGCTCAAGCGAACAGCCGAGACCGATGCCACCTTCTTCTACCCTTGCTACTATTCCGAGTCCCGTTACTCAGGTGCCAAGACAGCTCCGCGTCGCACAACACTCCTTGAAAACAATAGTGCGACATCGATGAACATCGTCGCGAGTGTCAGTGGAGTGGAGATACAGGACAACGACCAGTTGGTAGTCTTCAATGGCGCCAATCGCATAGCAGTGGCAGAGGCTGACGAGGATGGCTTGTTCTACCTCAACGTATCACAACCCGACGACCAGTCCCATCGTCTGACCTTCTGTCTGGAACGTGACGGACAAGTGGTAAGCATCACCGGCAGCGACTACCGCTACGCCGCAGATGCCGTGTTAGGAAATCCTGAACTGCCAACCGACATCAGCTTCGCACCAGTCACCTACGACTACACCGACGGTTACTGGTACACGCTCGATGGTTTACGCCTGTCTCGCAAGCCACAGCGTCCAGGTCTTTATATACACAACGGAAAGGCAAGATATTACAGATAATCTTTAGAACACACCATAACCAAAAGAAGAGATATGAAACAAATCATCAAGATAGGACAGTGGCTCTGCCTCCTCCTTCCCCTCGTCATGCTGTCCTGCTCAGACTCAGACGACAAAGATTCCCCTTCGCCCTCACAGCAGACGATAGCATCCGGCAACGATGCACGTCCCAACTGGCAGGCTCCGCAATACACCTTCGAGCAGACCATGAGTGTATCGTTACTCATGCAGCGTGAGCTGGAACCATACGTCACCTCGCAAGACCTCCTCTGCGCCACCATCGGCGACGAGGTGCGCGGCCTCACGTCACCCACCCTGGAGGGAGACCTCATCTTCTTTCCTCTCACCGTGGCAGCCAACGGCAAAGGCGAAAGCATCAAGCTCTCATATTATTGTGATCGGCTCCATCGCATCTTCACCATCCCGTGGACGACCTTCGACGCCTCTTTGGATCCAATGGGAGAAGGAGACATCTACCGGCCACAATTCGTGACCATCAACTAAGTCATGCCGATTGTCGCTGTTGCAATGCGGCAAAGGCATGAAAAGCGGGTAACGCAGATAGTGTTTTCCACAAGTTCTGCGTTACCCGCTATTATCATTTTCTGATTCACCTCATTTCGGAATCACCCTTCTGCTTATCCAATAGTTCTTTTGCCTCTCTTATTTTGAATAGGGGGATTTAGCCAAAAAAACCATAAAATGCATGTCCGTTTTCAAACGTGTGGATGGTAGTACCCCCAGATGCTTGTATATTTCATAAAATCGTCTTACCTTTGCGCCCACGTTGATGACGAGGAAGAAGAAAAGCCTCACCACAACCCCGAGACCCAAAAGCCCCCACCCAACCTCCCCGAGGGGAGGAGAAAAAAGCCTCACCCCCGACCCCAGGACTCCTAAGCCCCCACCCAACCTCCCCGAGGGGAGGAGAAGGTTGAAACTTGAAACGGTGCTTGCGCCTTGAAAAGAGTAACATTCAAATAGAAAATAAAAATGAAACGAGAAAGTATTAAGACATGGTTGCTGATAGCCGTCCTGACCATTTGCGGAACGGTCAGTTTTGCCTCATGCTCTTCAAACGATGACAATCCGGCGAAGCAAACGCAAATAACCACTATTGCTGATAAGGTGTGGGCTTTCAGTCTGACCCATCCAGAGGGATTCACGCTTGACATCCGTACCATGACAGAGCCGACGGAAGGTATTGCCGTCAGTTATGCTGCTACCCAGAACAGCCACAGTCGTGACCAGCTCGACAAGGTGGTGAGCCATGCTTTGCAGCACGAGGGATACGTGGGCGGATGGTATAACAGCGAGAATGAACTGTACTATTTCGACAGTACAAAACTCTTCCCCGAGAACAATCTGAAAGGTGCCCTCCGTTTCGGAAAGGAGAACAACCAGCATACTGTCTTCATCCTGTCAACCAGTACAGATGTTCCTTTAGATGGCAAGATAGCAGAGATTGCAGAACGTGGGACGATTATCTTTGGCACGACGGGCGATTATCGACCTCTTTCTTTCCGAGAGGAAGATGGTACTTATTGGGGCTTCGGCATCGAGGTAGCCAAGGAGATTGCAAGCAGACTGGGGGTGGAAATCTCATTCGCACCTACTTCATGGCCAAGCTTGACAAGCGACGTATTGGCAAAACCTCAGTTGTTCGACCTCGCTATTGGCGGCATCACCATCACGGATGCACGACGCGAGACGATGCTGATGAGCGACGGTTATTTGGCAAATGGCAAGACCATCCTCTGCCGTGCTTCGGAGGCTGACCGCTATCAATCATTGGCAGACATCGACCAGCCTGAAGTCCGTGTGATGGTCAACCCTGGTGGACTGAACGAGAAGTTTGCCAACGAGAACCTGACTCATGCCAACATCATCGTTCACCAGAAGAATGAGGAAATACCAACGCTCATAGCTGAGGGAGAAGCAGACGTGATGATAACGGAAATCACTGAGGCTCCTTATTATGTGAAGACTGACTCCCGACTGGCTGCCCCACTATTGAACAAACCTTTTACTCATGGTGAGATTGGTGTCCTCATGCAGAAGGGACAGGAGGATCTGTTGCAGTACGTGAACGCTGTCATCCGAAAGATGAAGTCCGACGGCTCCCTCCGCCGACTGCATGAGAAGTACGGATTGATGTATGGCTACTAAGAAAAGCCTCACCCCCAACCCCTCTCCGAAGGGCGAGGGGAGTAGAATGAAGAATGAAAGCCCATGTTATTTTTATCATTACTCAAGTTTCGCAAGTGATTATTTTAACCACAGATGTATCAGATGAACACTGATTTTTCATTAAAAAAAACAATGATTAATCTGATTAATCTGATTAAAAATAAATCAGAAAAATCATTTAATCAAGCACGACAGTGCGATGTTTCATTAAAATAATCTGTAAAATCTGAGTAATCTGTGGTAAAAGAAAAAACTTGCAAAAGTTGAATTTTTAAGTGTAAAATAGACTATTTCAAAAAAAAGTAGTATTTTTGCACTCAGCTAAGAATCAACACATTTTAATCGAGTAACTTTTATAAACTACATCGATATGTATTTCAAAAGACTTACCCTTTGCCTTTTCGCAGCTTTCTCGTTGCAAATGAATGCTCAGTACCTGGAGCACATGTATGATTATTTGGAAAACACCTCCGTTTTTGAAGAGAATCAAGAGGAGGGACATGCCTATTATCTGGCGAGTCAGCATCTTTCTCTCAATGGGAATTGGCGCTTTTTCTTTGCCAACACTCCTGAAGAAGTGCCGCAGAACTTCTTTGCAACGAACTTCAAGGATGGGAAGTGGTCCACTATCCATGTGCCAAGCAACTGGGAGATGGAGGGTTACGGCGACCCACTCTTCCGCAATGTGGCTGCTCCTTTCAAGGCGAATCCTCCCTTTGTGCCCAGAGAATACAACCCAACGGGTGCCTATCGAAAAACTTTCACTTTGCCATCTGCTTGGAAGGGACAACAGGTGTTTCTGCGCATGGAGAAAACCCAAAGTGCATCCTTCGTCTGGCTCAACGGGCAGCAGGTGGGCTACAACGAGGGTGGACAGGAACCAGCGGAGTATGATGTAACTCCTTATTTGCATCCAGGCAAAAACACGATCGCCGTGTGCGTGATGAAGTATAGCGATGGCTACTACCTGGAGGGACAGGACTACTGGCGACTGGCGGGCATTTTTGATGATGTGACACTCTATGCCACACCGAAAACCCGATTGTTCGACTGGTTCGTGACCACTGACCTCGACGACCAATACCGCGATGCCACCTTGCGGTTGAAAGTCGATGTAAAAAAATATGAGAACACACGTGCTGCATACGCCGTCCGCGCCACTCTCTCCGACTCCAAAGGCAACAAAGTGAAGGAGATGCTATCCGACCGCTTCACGATGGATGGCAAGGGGAAGAAGTCGATTGATTTCTCATCGATCATCTCCAACCCCGACAAGTGGACCGCTGAAACTCCTGTGCTCTATCAACTGAAACTCGAACTGCTCAACGAGGCGGGCACAGTCATGCAGCAAATCACCAGCAAGATGGGATTCAAGGAAACGGAAATCCGCCATCAGGTATTCTACCTCAACGGACAGCCCATCAAGGTGAATGCTACCAACACCCACATGCAGCACCCTGAATTAGGACATGTGATGAACGAAGCCACCATCCGCAAGGACATGGAGATACTGAAGCAGCACAACTTCAATGCCGTTCGCACTTCCCACTATCCTCCTGTCAACAAGTATCTGGAGCTTGCCGATGAATACGGTCTCTACATCATCGACGAGACGGGCGACGAGGCGCATGCCACGGAATACATCTCCAACGACAATAAGTTCCTCGCCATGTATCAGGAGCGCGTCCGCCAGATGGTGTTGCGCGACCGCAACCACCCATGCGTTCTCTTCTGGAGTGCAGGCAACGAGAGTGGCGAAGGACCGCTCATCACGGAAGTTGTCAAGGAAGGAAAGAAGTACGACCCAACCCGCTATTTCATGTATGGCGGCAATGCCTACGCCCATCCTGGCGAGGATATTATCGGACCACGCTACCCTACTCCATACGAGCTGGAGATGAACACGGCGATGGTGCCCGAATCGGAAGACCCTCGTCCGTCGTTTATGGACGAATACCTCTCCGTGGCAGGCAATGCGGGAGGTGGATTGGATGAATACTGGGATGTCATTCGCCGTCATCCACGTGTGATGGGCGGTGCCATCTGGGATTTTGTCAACCCGGGACTCACAGAGCATATCCGTCCGTTGACCGATAGTTCTCCGTTCCACACACCAGCCCACCTCATGGGCAATGCCAAAGTTGAGAAGGGTGTGCTCCACCTCAGCGGACACGACGAGTGGGTGGAAGTCTATCGGAGCAACAACGTGGAACTCTCAGGCAAGGCACTCACCATCAGCTTCGACGTGAAGCCAGGCAAGTTGAGCGGATGGTACGAAGGTGCTCCTTACGTGACGAAGGGCAACACCCAGTTCGGAGTGGTTCAGAAAGGTGCTCAACAACTGCAGTTCTACCTCCACTCGGGCGTGAAACACACGCTCAACGTCGATTTGCCAGCCAACTGGATTGGCAACTGGCATCATGTCACTGCATCCTGGGACGGCAAGGAAATGAAACTCTACATTGACGGGCAGTTGAAAGGCACTGAAAGCACCGTCGCATCCAGGGAAACTTCCAACGGTCCTCGCCGTGGCAACGGAGGAGGAGAACGTGGCGTGCTGAGCAATTTCCCTTACCCTATCAACATCGGCAGATTTGCAGGCAATCACGCCCAAGACCCTCAGACCATCTACACCGCCGATGCCGAGATGGACAACGTGGCAATCTACAACCGTTGCCTTGCCGACGGAGAGGGACGTGCCGAGGACGCAGTGCTCTACCTCTGCTTCGACAGCAATGGCGACGAAGGCACTTTCTACACCATTGGCGGCAACATGCGCACCTACGGCAGCATCTGGCCTGACCGCCGTGTACAGCCAGAAATGAAACAAATGAAATGGACCACCCAACCTGTCAGCATTCGTTTGCTGAATGCCGAGACAGGCGAGGCGGAAGTTACCAATCGCCTCTTCTTCACCTCCCTCTCGCAATATGCCTCCCACTGGGTGCTGACTGCCGATGGCGATGTGCTTGAAGAGGGCGACATCCAGTTCACCACCCTTCCTCAGCAGAAACAGATTGTTAGGATTCCTTACCACAAACCAACCCTTGTGGCAGGAAAAGAATATCGCGTCACCATCACTTCTACCCTGAAGAACGACGAACTTTGGGCAAAGGCAGGGCACGAAGTGGCATGGGACCAACTCGAACTCACATCTTGGAACCTCCCAGCCAAAGTTCCACAGCTCAGTTCATCGAATATTATCGCACAAGAGGACGACAAGGAAATCAAGATTAGCGGCAAGGGCTTCTGCTATGTCATCAGTAAGGAAACGGGCAACCTCGAGCAGATAGAAGTCAACGGCAAGCCTGTACTCAAGTCACCTCTCACCTTCAACCTCTGGCGTGCACCTCTCGCCAATGAGTTCGATTCATGGGATGCTTTCCGCGTCAACGGAGGCTATGCAGAAGGCTATGGCAACATGGTTTCAACCCTCTTCTATTCCAAGGGCGTGAACCAGCTGCGCATCCGCCCATCGCAAGTGGAACTGACCCGCAACGAGCACGAAACGGTGGTCAACGTCCATCAACTTGTGCAAGTCGGTGCATCATCCTTCGGAGCACTCGACCTCTACATCCAGGGCGTGCAGTTAGCAGGATTCTCTATGGACTACAGCTATCATTTCTACGACGACGGAACGCTTCGCATCCATCACCATCTCAGTCCACAAGGCAAACTCCCCGAAATCCTTCCACGCATCGGCTTCACCACCTCTGTGTCGAACGCCTTCGACCACATCACATGGTATGGTCGTGGACCTGAGGAAAACTACCCTGACCGCAAGACTGGCTATCAGGTAGGCATCTGGAACAAGACCGTTGCCGACATGTACGAACCTTATCTGCTGCCTCAGGACCATGCCCTCCGCACCGACAACCGCTACGTACAACTCTCTGACAAGGATGGCAACAAGGTGAAAATATCCATGAACGAGCATTTCAATTTCAATGCTTATCCGTTCACTACTGACAACCTCACCAAGAGCCAGTTCACCTATCAGTTGCAACCACAGTCCGACCGCTACACCCTCAACCTCGACTACAACACCACAGGCGTAGGTTGCACCTGCGTCTATGTGCTCGACGAATATAGGGTGAAACCAGCCGCATACGATAGAGAAATTACCATTTCATTTTAAATGAAGAATGAAGAATAAAGAATGAAGAATGTAAATTACACTATAAATGAGAGTAAAATACATTCTTCATTCTTCTTTTACTTGGTCGCCTCCGGCTCGAAATGAAGTTTAAAATTGAAGTATAAAATTATTTTTTAAATTCTTCTATGTTGCTATCCAAATAATTGGACAATATTTATTGTTTATTAACTGTTTATTATTAGTCACTTAGCATGAAATCCGATAGTACGATGACTTTTGAAGAAGACGCAGACATCTGCCCA
>JAEEGJ010004959.1_pt1 | contig 43220 bp, 33 predicted proteins | sample 8958761 | NCBI WGS metagenome assembly JAEEGJ01 (sample SAMN16246546, study PRJNA631951) | gut metagenome | biome: gut microbiome; feature: rumen; material: RS-attached | host: Bos | place: Iran: Karaj | collected 2018-10
GAAGCACTTGCAAAAGACAATTATAAAAAGTGTAAAGATAGAGGAGAATCAAAGAAACTAACTGATTCAAGGCGTGAAGTTGGAAAATTCATCCAAATAATTCACCGTTATCGCGATAACATGCTTGCGAAAATAAAAAATCCTGTGGAAAATGGTGTACTTGAAATTGACCCTGAAAAGGCAGTAAAAATGCAAGATGCGGGATTTGGTGAAGTTGAGCACGTGGCAATCTTTGATGAAGCACAGCGTTCATGGACTCATAAGCGATTGGCGGATTATTTAAAACGTGGTGGAACCTATGGTAATAAATTAAAAGTACCTAATTTTCCAATGTCAGAAGCGGCCTTTCTAATATGGTCTCTCGATCAAAGAGAAGATTGGGCAACAATTGTGTGCCTTGTTGGAGGTGGACAGGAAATAAACACAGGTGAAGCTGGAATCACTGAGTGGATTAGATCCTTAAATGATATATTTACCCATTGGAAAGTATATATTTCTCCAAAACTTACTGAAGCAGAATATGCTGAAGGTCAGGTTAATGAGTTATTAAAAGAAAATAATAATGTTACATATGCAGAAAGTCTGCATTTGGGAGTATCATTACGTTCATATAGAGCCGAAAAATTATCTGCGTTTGTACATTCATTATTAGATATAGATGAAAAAGCAGCTTCGATTTATGCTGAAATAAAGGATAAATATCCTATTATTTTGACAAGAAATATGGAGAAAGCCAGACGATGGCTTCATGCTAAGGTTAGAGGTTCAGAAAGAACCGGAGTATTAATCAGTAAAGAATCTGCAAGGTATAAACCGTTAGGAATTCATGTATTACAATCAGATGATGATAATGCAGTGCATTGGTTCCTTGAAGACAAACAAGATACTAGATCATCTAATTACTTGGAGGATGCGGCTACTGAGATTCAGGTTCAAGGCCTAGAGTTAGATTATACTTGTTTGCTTTGGGATGCAGATATGCGCTATGAAAACGGTGAATGGCATTATTATAGATTTAATAGGCAGACAAGATGGGATGAAATAAAGGCTGATACAGAAAGTAAGCAGGAACGAATGAAATACATGCTTAATGCTTACAGAGTACTTTTAACCCGTGCAAGAGCTGGTATGATAATTTGTGTTCCCGAGGGAAATGGAAATAAAAATTCAAGTGGCTTTTGGGAAGATAGTACACGTTTGCCGGAATTCTATGATGGCACATATGAATACTTAAAGAGTCTTGGACTTGAAGAAATATAGTTGATAAGTAAAATATAATGAAACACATCGAAGTCGTAGCGGCAGTTATAAAAAAAGACAACACTATCTTCGCAACACAGCGTGGGTACGGTGATTATAAGGATATGTGGGAGTTCCCAGGCGGTAAGATGGAAACTGGGGAAAGTCCTGAAGATGCCCTTAAGCGTGAGATACAAGAAGAACTGGAAACAGAAATTAAAGTTGGTAAGCTAATTAAAACAGTTGATACTGACTATCCAACTTTCCATATAACTATGCATGTTTTCTGGGCTGAAGTTGTATCTGGAGAGCTTACACTTTTAGAACATGAAGCAGCCAAGTGGCTTCCTATTGATGAAAAACTAAGAGATGCAGTAGACTGGCTACCTGCCGATTTAGAAGTTGTAGAAGAGATACTTGGCTAATAATTGGAATAGATGAAAGAAAAAACATATTCACACAAGTTAATATTGTTTGTTTTCCTGGCAGTAATATGCCTCTTTACAGCTATCAATGCCTATGAGTTTGTAGCTAACAAAGAAGCAGAAGGACATATACTTGGACTTAACAAGCTTTCTACAGTAGAAGACTATGGTATAACTGCCTGGGGCGGTATCCAGAAACTGATGGGTAAGAAGCTTGCTTTTGGTACTACTACTTATGAAGATGTAACTCTTCTTAATAATGGCTATGCAACTATGGCAGATCAGGATAATAACTATCAGCCGGCAGTAGAAGGTGTTACAGGAGCTAAGCAGCTTGCGGATTCTATAGGTGCAGATTTCTTATATGTAGCAGTTCCGCCAAAGCAAAGAGGACCAGAAGACCTTCCTGATGGTGTAGTTGATTATGCTGTAGATAAATATTATGGCATCACATCGGAAATAAAATTACAGGGTATCTCATTAATTCCTATGAGAGATGTTTTAGAAAATAGTGGTCAGGACTGGTTTAGCTACTTCTATTTATCTGATCATCACTGGAGAAACAACGGAGCCTTCCTTTGCTATCAGCAGATATGTGACTATATGCTTGCCCAGGGTATGCCTATTAATAAGGAGGCCTATAACCCTGATTCATATGAGATAAAGCAGTATGAGGATGTATTCCTTGGAACTCATGGAAGAATGGCAGGACCTATGTATACCGGACTTGATGGATATGAACTCTATCTTCCTAAGTTCGAAACTTCCTTTACCCTTGATGTTCCATCTCAGGGCATCCATAAGGAAGGAGACTTCGAGGAAGCATTTGTTAATTATGAGAATGTAGACCATTACAGCTACGACTACTATGCTTACTATACTTATCTTAAAGAAGACTATGACCTCTTTGAAATAGTTAATAACGATAACCTGGAAGGGGCTCATGTACTTATCGTAAGAGATTCCAGCGCTGTGCCAGTTTCAGTTTTCTTGGCTAATCAGTGTAGTGAACTTGATATAGTTGACCTTAGATATACAACTGACAGAGATGTGAGACAGTATATTACTGACAAGTCCCCTGACCTTATCATTTACCTCTTTGGTAGTGGATATCTGGGCAATTCACAGGCTGTAATTATTCCATAGTCGCTTGGCAGCTCATTTTATGGTAAAATACCTCTAGGTATGCCCACGGCAGATTAATCTGCATAATAAGGGCTCGTGCATTGGATTATAATAATGAGTAGTAATAAAGAAACTAAAGTTAAAAAATCTAAACTCCTCCAGCACTGGCAGGCAGTTTCTATATATCTTACAATCTATGACTTTATAGCAGTTAACCTGGCTTATTTCTTAGCACTTTGGCTTAGGTTCGACTGTCACTATGCAGAGATTCCAGAAGTTTGGTTATATTTATTCGTTAGATTCGCACCATTCTATGGTGTATTTTGCGTTATTGTTTTCTGGGTTATGAAGCTATACCAGTCTATCTGGCGGTTTGCTTCTTATAATGAACTGTCCAGGGTAACAGTGGCAAGCTTGTTTACGTCGGTATGCCATATAGTAGCTATGACCATAGTTATCAAATGCATGCCTACAACCTACGACTCCCTCGGTATGGCTATTCAGCGTATGCCTATTACCTATTACACATTTGGTATGATCATTCAGCTTATGCTTGTTTTAGGTATTAGATTCTCATATAGATTCATTCTTCTTGAAAGAGACAGGATGCGTGCATCTTCAGGAGATTACCCAATTCAGAATGTTATGATTATCGGCGCCGGCGATGCAGGGCAGATGATTCTTCGTGATATTACTCACCAGAGACGTACAGGAGACAGAGTTTGCTGTATTATCGATGACAATAAGAATAAGTGGAACCGTTATATCGACGGTGTACCTATCGTAGGCGGTCGTGACGACATCCTTGTAAATGTTAAGAAATATAATATCAACAAGATTTATGTTGCAATCCCTTCATTATCAAGAGCTGATAAGAAGGAGATTTTAAATATCTGTTCAGAAGCAGATTGTATGCTTAAGGACCTTCCATCACTTTCACAGCTTGCCAGAGGCGAAGTTACTGTTAAAGAGATGAGAGATGTTGCTATCGAAGACCTTCTTGGCAGAGAGACGGTTAAGGTTAACATGGAGGAGATTCTCCAGTCCCTTTCTGGCAAGACTATTATGGTTACTGGTGGCGGCGGCTCTATCGGTAGTGAGCTCTGCAGACAGATTGCCAACCATAAGCCTAAGAAGCTTATTATCTTTGATGTATATGAGAACAATGCTTACGATATCCAGCAGGAACTTAAGATTAAGTGTCCAGACCTGGACCTTGTTACTCTCATAGGTTCTGTTAGAGATTCTAAGCGTATCTTCTCAGTGTTTGAGAAGTACAAGCCTGATATCGTTTATCATGCAGCAGCTCATAAGCATGTTCCTCTTATGGAAGTTAGCCCATGCGAAGCTATTAAGAACAATGTAATAGGAACATATAAGACAGCCTACGCAGCTATGATGAATGGCTGTAAGCGTTTTGTTCTTATCTCTACTGACAAGGCTGTTAATCCTACTAATGTTATGGGTGCCAGCAAGCGTATGTGCGAGATGGTGGTTCAGACATTTGACAGACTAATTAAGAATGGTCAGACAGATAAGATACCTGCCCTCTATCTTCATGCTTTTGATGAGGATATGAAACTTGCAACTAATGAGGCACCAGATATAAAGACTGAATTCGTAGCAGTTAGATTTGGTAATGTTCTTGGAAGTAACGGTAGTGTTATACCACTCTTTAAGAAGCAGATTCTTGCAGGTGGTCCAGTAACAGTTACTCACCCAGATATAATCAGATACTTTATGACTATTCCTGAAGCTGTAAGTTTAGTTCTTCAGGCTGGTTCTTATGCTCACGGTGGTGAGATATTCGTACTTGATATGGGTGAGCCTATGAAGATAGTTACACTTGCCCGAAACCTTATTAAGCTTTCAGGTTTTAAGCCAGATGAAGATATTAAGATTGAATATACAGGCCTTCGTCCAGGTGAGAAGCTTTACGAAGAAAAGCTTATGGATGAAGAGAAGATGGGTAAGACACCTAACCAGCTTATTTATATAGGTGCACCACTTGAATTCGAGATAGATAAGTTTATTACTGATATTCAGAATATTATGGTTCAAAGCTATAACAATGACGAGGATAGCCTTAGAACTGCAATTAAGTCTATTGTTACAACATATCACCCAGAGGCTAATGCATAATGAAAGACGGTAAGATAGTAGTATTACAAGTACTTGGCGGCCTTAATGTAGGTGGCGCCGAAAGTAGAATAATGGATATCCTTAGAAATATTGATAGGGATAAGATTCAGTATGACTTCCTTCTTCATAGCCTAGGACCAGATGCTTACGAGGAAGAAGCTAAGAGTCTTGGAGCCAATATCTATAGAGTTCCAAGATTCAACCTTGTTAATACACCTGCTTATAAGAAGGCTATGAAAGATTTCTTTTCTTCTCATCCAGAGATAGACATAGTTCAGGGACATATTACAAGTTCTGCCTCTATCTACCTTCCTATAGCAAAAAAGTGCGGAGTTAAAGCAACTATAGCTCATACAAGAAGCGCTGGAGTAGATAAGGATCTTCGTGGTTATCTTACACTTATGCTTACAAAGCACTTAGATAAGAAGTGCGACTATATGTGGGCATGTTCTACAGAAGCAGCTATCTCAGTCTTTGGTCAGGATAACTATGACAAGGGCTTAGTTAGAGTTATTCCAAACGCTATCGATGTAGACAAATTTGCCTGCAATAAAGATGATGAGATAAAGAAAATCGGTGACGAATATAATCTTGCAGATAAATTCGTAGTAGGTCACGTAGGAAGATTTAATGATGTAAAGAATCATACCTTCCTTATAGATGTTTTTGCAGAAATTGCAAAACTTAGAGATGATGCAGTGCTTATGATGGTTGGTAAAGGACCACTTATGGACAGCATCCGGGAAAAGGTAAAGGGTCTTGGCCTTGCTGATAAGGTTATCTTTACTGGCGGTCGTTCCAATGTTAAAGACTATTATGCTAACATGGACGTTCTTGTATTCCCTTCAAAATATGAAGGTCTTCCGGGAACTATTGTAGAAGCACAGAGTAGCTTAGTGCCTTGTCTTATCTCAGATGTGATTACTAAAGATGTTGATGTAACAGGTCTTGTAAAATATGAATCACTTTCTGAAGAAGCGGTAAAGTGGGCTAAAGATGCAATAAAGCTTTATGATTGTACAAGAGATATAACTATAGAGCAGGCAAGTCAGGCTCTTAAAGAAAGAGGCTTTGATGTAACAAGTCAGGTAGGCAAGCTTAAACGTATCTACGAAAAACTAGTTATGTAATAACTTAATCGATGTTTGTATGGCGTCGGTAAGGAGATAGTTTGAATGAAACGTATAGTTCATATCGTCGGCACTATGTGTCCTGGCGGCATAGAAACTTTCTTAATGAATATATATCGCAATCTGGACAGAAGTAATGTTCAGTTCGACTTTATCATTAATTACCGTGATGATAGTAGAGACTACTGCAAGGAGATAGAATCTCTTGGGGGCAAGGTATATCTAACATCGCGTAAATCTAGACATCCTTTTAAGAATTTCAATGAGATTAAAAATATAGTAAAAGAAGGCGGTTATCAGGTAGCAATAAGACACTCTGATAATGCTTTTCCTGTTGTAGACTTGCTTGCTGCAAAGAAAGGCGGAGCAAAGACTCGTATCTTTCAGTCTCACTCCTCTAATACAAAACTTAAGCTCCTTCATAAGTATTTCAGAACATGGATGGGCAAGGTTCCAACCATGCGTATAGCCTGTTCTGACAATGCCGGTAAGTGGATGTTTGGAAACTTAGACTACACAGTAATTAAGAATGCTATAGATATAAAAAAGAATGAATATAACCCTGACATACGTCAGCAAAAGCTGGAAGAGTGGAAACTAACCGGTCACCCTGTATATGCCCATGTAGGCTCATATTCACCGGTTAAAAATCATAAATACCTAATATCAGTTTTTAATGAGATAGTAAAACTTCAGCCAGAGGCAAGACTCCTTTGTATCGGTGAAGGCCCACTTAGATCTGAGATGGAAGCTCAAATCAAAGAACTTGGCCTTGAAGATAAGATAATCCTAACAGGTATAAGACATGATGTTCCAGACCTTCTTCAGATGGCAGATTTATTCATCTTCCCATCAATCTACGAAGGCTTACCTCTTTCAGTTATCGAAGCTCAGGCCGCAGGCATCCGCTGCCTCATCTCTGACGCAGTAACTACAGAAGTGGACGTAACCGGTCTTGTAACATTTATGTCCATACAAGACGAACCATCAACCTGGGCCACCAAAGCTGTAGAACTTTCCGGCTCCTATACCAAGGTCTCAACCTACGACCAAGTCGCAGCCGCCGGCTACGATGTAACTAAGGTGGCAAAGTTTTATGAGGAATTATAAATGAACAAACTCTTATTTCACATTAACTCCCTAGGCAAAGGTGGTGCTGAAAGAGTCATAGTTAATCTTACGGCGGAATTTATAAAGCAGGGAATCGACGTGGCTATAGCCACCGAGTGGACCGCAGCCGACGAATACCCTATGCCAGAAGGCGCAAGACGAATCGACGTTGGCTTAACCGAAGCCGAAGAGTCACTGTCTAGATTTAAGAAACTTACCCTTCGCACAAAGAAACTTAAACAGGCAATCTTAGCTGAGAAGCCTGACGTAGTAGTTTCATTTACAAGAAACTCTAACTATAGAGCCGCCATGGCAGCAAAGGGCACCAAGGTTCCAGTAGTCTTTAGCGTAAGAAGTGACCCTGCTACAGACTATGGCTCAAAAGCTCACAGGTTCCTAGGTAACCACCTATATAAGAAAACAGCAGGCGGTGTCTTTCAAACACAGCAGGCACTTGAATACTTTGATAAGAAAATCGGGGATAAGTCCACAGTTATACTTAACCCATTAAATACAAAGTTTTTAAACCTTTCAAAACCAGCAAAGCGAAGAAAGGTGATAACTACAGCCGGAAGATTCAATGTTGCTAAAGATCAGATTACTTTAGTTAAGGCATTTGAAAGGATAATGGATAAATATCCAGACTATAAGCTTCAGCTTTTCGGTGATAGAAGCGAGGATAATACCTTCGATACCTTGTCAGATTATGTAAGAAAACAGGGACTTCAGGATAGAGTTCTCTTTATGGGTAATTCTAATGAACTTGAGAAGATTATGATAGACGCAGCAGTCTTTGTTCTGTCTTCTAAGTACGAAGGTATGCCCAATGCACTTATGGAAGCTATGGCCATGGGACTTCCTGTAGTATCAACTGATTGTCCATGCGGAGGCCCTGACTATCTTATAAATGATGGAGAAAATGGCTTCCTTGTTCCTGTAGGTGATGATGAGAAGATGGCAGAGAAGATAAGCTATCTTATAGATCATCCTGAAGAAGCAGAGGCTATGGGAGATAAAGCTAAGGCTATAGCAGAGCAGGCAAGACCAGAAGTAATAGCAAAGACCTGGATAGATTTTATAGAGAAAGCGATAGGATAATATGCAAGGTAAAAAGATACTTTTTATATCAGATACAATTATTATGCCTCTTGAAAGAGGCAATAGAAAGTGAGTTTATAACCTTATCAATATGATGAGGGGAGCAGGCTGCGATATAGACTTCCTCTTTCTTCATACTTATCCAGAAGAAGATCCTGCACTTACTAAGGAATTCATCGGAGAGGACCACTTCATAACATTCAAGAATAAGAAGCGTCCATTCCATGTGTGGCTTAAGCGTAAGGTAAGAGCTGTACTTGAGATTCTTCATATGCCATGGATATTCAGAAATTTTAGTATAGACGAAAGCCTAAGCCCAGACCTTGGAAAGTGCATCAAAGACCTTTTCGAAAAGAAGAAGTACGATATAGTATGGTGCGAATATATCTACACTTCCAAGGCGCTGCTTTATGTACCAGAAGGTGTAACTAAGGTTATAGATACAGTTAATGCATTTACCTTTAAACGTGCTATGTATGATGCTGTAGGATATAAACACTACATCTTTGCTATTAACAAGAAAGAAGAGGCAAAGGGACTTAAGCGTGCAGATTATGTAGTTGCTATTCAGGAAGAAGAAGAAGCATTCTTCAAGACTATAGTTCCAGAGGGGATTAAGGTTTTAACTATCGGTGAGAATATGCCTATATCTGAGCCTTACGCTGCAAAGACAGATACTATTCTTTTCCTTGGAAGTTACTATGTGGTTAACCAGCAGGGGGTAAAAGACTTTATAGCCAATGTCCTTCCACTTCTAAAAAAGAGCGGGGTTCCATATACATTCAAATTAGTTGGTTCAATATGTAAACATATTCCTGACAGTGATGAGTATATGAAGATGGGCTATGTTGAGGATATTGAGGATTCATATAAGGATGCAAGACTTGTTATTAACCCGGTTAATCAGGGAACAGGCCTTAATATTAAGTCTATCGAGGCTATAAGCCATGCTAAGCCTGTAGTTACTCACTCTGTAGGCGTAAGAGGACTTAAGAGCGACAAGCATTTTGCAATAGTTGCAGACGATTATCAGGCTTATGCTGATGCTATTATAAAGGTGCTTAAAGATGATGAGCTTGCACTTAATATGTCAAAAGATGCAGCTGCATTCATGAAAGAATATATTGATAAGAACAATGCTTCGCTTGAAGCTATTCTTGAAGGAAAATAGTTTGAAGGACCTTGCCAACAGCAGGGTCTTTTTGCTATATGCATGGCTAGGTTGAATTAACGTAGGTTAGTGCTATAATTTTATTTATGTAATAAGTCGATGGAAACGACTATATTTCGCGGCAGTTTTGCCGTACCTAGAAGGTGGGAAAACGATGACAAAAAAGAGAATAATTGTCAGTGCGGTAATCCTTGGTATCCTGATGGTTGCTACTCTGGTAGGTGCCTTTATAGTTGGTGCCGAGCCAAGAGCAGAGTCTATTCAGGAAACTATGCAGGATGCGGTACTACATGAATCCATGCAGGTGAATTTCTTTGGAATAGCCAAGGTTAATCCGGGACTTGTATCTGCATATGCGGTTACTGGAATACTCTTTGTATTCGCTCTTATAGTGCGTATCTTTGTTATTCCAAGATTTAAGTATGTACCTGGAAAGTTCCAGATGCTTCTTGAGGAACTGGTAGGCTTCTTTGATAAGCTTTCCAAGGATAATAGTCCTCATAGACATGGCTTTGTAGGAGCATATATATTTACAGCAGGTGTGTATATCTTTGTGGGCACCATATTTGAACTCTTTGGCTTCCAGGCAGAAACTGTGTCTGGCCACAGCGTCTCACTTCCAGCACCCCTTGCTGATATTAATGGTGCTATCTGTATGGGCTGTTTCTCATACCTGATTATTCTTTTTGGTGGTATAGCCAGCAATGGAATAAAGGGTATAGGAAAGACTCTTAAAGAATTCTCACTTCCAATATCTATGAGCTTCCGACTTTTTGGCGCCCTGCTTAGTGGTGCGCTGGTTACGGAACTTGTGTATTATTACACAGCACTAAGTATCGTGCTTCCGGTTATAGTAGGTGTGCTCTTTACTCTTCTACATGCTCTTATTCAGGCATATGTATTAACTATGCTGACCTCGGTATTTTACGGTGAAGTTACTGAGAAACATGAGAAGAAAGAAAAGATAGATAAGAAAAGTATAAAAAATAAATTACAAAATAAAGCACTGGAGGGCTAACAATGAAGAAGTTAATTATGAGTTTATCTATGCTTGCAGTTCTTGCAGCAGTATTAGTGGTAGTTGTAAAACCAATTAAGGCATCGGCAGCAGGTGTTAACTTTACTGAAGAAACAGCAGTAACAGCTGAAGCTATCACAGAGGAAGGTTCTGACGCATCAGTAAAATCCGCTAAGTCTATGGCAGCAGCTATAGCAATTGGTATTGCAAGTTTAGGTGGTGCTATTGGTATGGGTATCGCTATTGCAAAATCATCTGAGGGTATCTCACGTCAGCCAGAAGCTGAAGGTTCAATTAGAACAAGCCTTATGCTTGGTCTTGTATTTATAGAGACTGCTATCATTTACGCACTTATCGTAGCAATCCTTATTATATTCGTATTGTAATGCTATAGGTTCTATAAACCAGTTAGTGTATGAAAGGATATAGAAGATGAAATTACCACTTAATGTTGATTTACAACAGATATTATTACATCTTTTCAATGTAGTTCTTCTGTTTGCAATTTTATATTTCTTACTTTATAAGCCTATTAAGGATTTTATGGAGAAGAGAACAAAATATTATAAAGACATGGATGACAAGGCTAAGGCTGATCTTGAAGAAGCTGACAATACTAAGAAGATGTATGAAGAGAAGCTTGCCAAAGCCGATGAAGAGATTGCAGCTGACAGAACTAAGATGACTGATGAGGCTGTAAAAGAAAAAGAAGAAATCATCAAGAAGGCAAGAGAAGATGGCGATGCTATTATCGCTACTGCTAAGTCTAAAGCTAAGGACGAGCATGACAGGATGCTTGAACAGGCTAAGAGCGATATAGCAGAGATGGTTAGTCTTGCAACTGCTAAGGTAGCAGTAGGTGATGTATCAGACAGTTATGACTCATTTATAGAGCAGGCTGGAAAAATGGAGTAAAGAATGGAAAATAAGGCATATGTGTATTCTTCTCTTGCTCCATCTAAGGAGCAGGAAGCTAAGATACTTGAACTGCTAAAAAATAAATATGGTAAAGAGTACCTTCTTGAATGGAAAGAAAGCAAGGATTATCCTGGTGGTTTCAGACTTGTAGTTGGTGACCATATCTATGATTGGAACAACAAGGGCCGTTTCCTTCAGCTTAAGGAAAGACTTGAGAACCTTGTAGGAAGTAATGATAATATCATCTCTCTTATACGTGAGAATATTGAAGGCTTTGCTCCATCTACAGATCCGGAAGAGATAGGTAATGTTATTACAGTTGGTGATGGTATAGCTGTTGTATCTGGTCTAAATAATGCTACATACGGCGAGATCCTTGTATTTGAATCTGGTATCAAGGGTATGGTGCTTGATTTAAGAGCGGATGAAATAGGCTGTATCTTATTTGATGATGACTCAGATATATATGAAGGCAGCAAGGTTCGCAGAACCAGAAAGACTGCAGGTGTATCTGTTGGTCAGGCTATGCTTGGAAGAGTTGTAGATGCCCTTGGTAGTCCTATCGATGGCGAAGGGCCGATTGCCTCAGAGGCATATATGGAGATTGAACATCCAGCTCCAGCCATTATAGACAGACAGCCAGTTGATACTCCTATGGAGACAGGAATCTTATCTATTGATTCTATGTTCCCTATTGGTAGAGGTCAGCGTGAGCTTATTATCGGTGACAGACAGACAGGTAAGACTGCTGTTGCTATGGATACTATAGTTAACCAGAAGGGTAAGGATGTAGTTTGTATCTACGTTGCTATAGGTCAGAAGGCCAGCTCTGTAGCTCAGATTGCTAATACTCTTAAGAAGCATGGTGCTATGGATTACACCATAATCGTCAATGCATCTGCTTCAGATGCGGCACCGCTTCAGTATATTGCACCATATGCAGGAACTGCTATTGGTGAGTTCTTTATGGATAAGGGAAGAGACGTACTTATTGTATATGATGATCTTTCTAAGCATGCTATAGCTTACAGATCACTAAGTCTTCTTCTTGACAGATCTCCTGGACGAGAAGCATATCCTGGTGACGTTTTCTACCTTCATTCAAGACTACTTGAGAGATCTGCTCATCTAAGTGATGAGAGAGGCGGCGGTTCACTTACTGCTCTCCCTATTGTAGAAACACAGGCTGGTGACGTATCAGCTTATATTCCAACAAATATTATCTCTATTACTGATGGTCAGATTTTCTTAGAGAGTGACCTCTTCTTCTCTGGTCAGCGCCCTGCAGTCAATGTAGGTCTTTCGGTATCCAGAGTCGGCGGCGCAGCTCAGACCAAGGCTATGAAGAAGGCAGTTGGTGCCCTTCGTCTTGACCTTGCTCAGTATAGAGAGATGGAAGTGTTTACCCAGTTCTCAAGTGACCTTGATGATGCAACTAAGAACAGACTTAGATATGGTCAGGGACTTATGAGAATCTTAAGACAGCCACAGTACAGACCATATAACCTACATCAGCAGGTTATAGTACTTGTTGTTGCTATGAATCAGCTTTTCATAGATGTACCTCTTAATGAGATTAATGACAAGATTTATGAGATACTCCAGCATTTTGATAATAAAGAAGCATCTCTTTGCAGCCGAATAGATGGGGCTGGAAAATTATCTGATGAAGATAAAGAAAGAATACTAGAAGTAGCTAAGACTTTAGTCTAGTAGAGGGTATGAATATTGCCGGGCATGAAGGAAATCAAAAATAGAATAGGTTCTGTAGCGGATACTCAGAAGATTACCTCTGCCATGTATCTTATATCTTCTACCAAGTTTCGCAAGGCTAAGATGGAACTGGACAATACCAGACCATACTTCGATGCCCTTAAGACGGAGATAAAGAGAATCTTTAGAACTAAGGCGGATACTCAGTCTATCTACTTCTATCCGCCTAAGAAGGGTAAAAGAGTAGGTATAGCGGAAGTAAATGAGCCTAATCCAAGTGTTAAACCGGATGAGGTACCTGCTTATGAAGATATTAAGGGCACATATGGTTATCTGGTTATAACGGCTGATAAGGGACTTGCTGGTGCTTATAATCAGAATGTTGTTAAAGAAGCCATGGCTCTTATGAAGAGAAAGAAGCCGGAAGAAAGAAAGCTCTTTGTAGTCGGTGAAGCCGGCAGACATTACTTTGATATTCATAACATACCTATAGAAAAGAGTTTCTTATATACTGCCCAGAACCCTACTATTTTAAGGGCTAAGGAGATAGCAGAACTACTTCTTGATAAGTACAGGAAGGGTGAGCTTACTAAGATATATGTTATCTACACGGACATGAAGAATTCTATTATGCAGCAGGTAAGCAGTATAAGAGTCCTTCCTTTCCATAGAGGGGACTTTTTAGACCACGCAGAAGAAAAGCCTATTAAGTGCGAATTTGAATTCAAGCCTAATATGGAAGCTTTGCTGGAAAGTATCATGCCTAGCTATGTTTCGGGATTCATATACAGTGCTTTGGTAGATAGTTTCTGTTGTGAACAAAATGCGAGAATGATGGCTATGGACGCTGCCAATGTTAACGCAGAAAAACTGATTTCCGATTTGAGGATTCAGTATAACCACATGAGGCAGAATGCTATAACTCAGGAAATTACAGAGGTGGCAGCAGGTGCCAAGGCTAAGCGTAAGAAGCTTGAAAAAGCAAGGCTTAAACGTAAGAAGGCGCAGGAAGCTGCTTTAGACCAATAGATATACCAAAATCTGTAAGTGACAGATTTGCAATTATAAAAGGAGCGGATAAGGTGACTGGAAAGATTATACAGATATCAGGATCTGTTATAGACGTACAATTTGAAAAAGGGCATTTGCCACGTATTAAGGATGCTCTTACAGTTAAGCTTGGAGAAAAGACACTGGTTATGGAAGTAGCCCAACATATTGGTGAGGCTATGGTTAGATGTATTATGCTTGCTGGAAGTGAAGGCCTTGCAAGAGGTATGGAAGTAACTGCTACAGGTAGCGGTATCACAGTTCCTGTTGGTGAGATAACCCTTGGAAGGATGTTCAATGTTACAGGAGACCCTATAGACGGCGGAGCACCCGTTCCCGAAGATACAGAAAGATGGTCTATTCACAGGAAGGCTCCAAAGTTCGAGGAACAGATGCCGGCAGTTGAGATACTGGAAACAGGTATCAAGGTAGTAGACCTTCTTGAGCCATATCCAAAGGGAGGAAAAATCGGACTCTTTGGTGGTGCTGGTGTTGGTAAGACAGTTCTTATTCAGGAACTTATACATAACGTAGCTATGGAACATGGCGGATATTCTATATTTGCCGGAGTAGGAGAAAGATCCAGAGAGGGTAATGACCTCTGGCATGAGATGGCTGAAAGCGGCGTATCAGATAAGACAGCCCTTGTATTTGGTCAGATGAATGAAGCACCAGGCGTACGTATGAGAGTTGCTCTTTCAGGTCTTACTATGGCTGAGTACTTTAGAGACCAGCAGAATAAAGACGTACTTTTATTTATTGATAATATATTCCGTTTTGTACAGGCAGGTTCAGAGGTATCAACACTTCTTGGACGTATGCCTTCAGCAGTTGGTTACCAGCCAACACTTGCCGAGGAGATGGGTTCTCTTCAGGAAAGAATCACTTCTACAAAGCGTGGTTCCATAACATCAGTTCAGGCTGTATATGTTCCTGCTGATGACCTTACAGATCCTGCACCTGCAACAACATTCTCCCACCTTGATGCAACTACAGTTCTTAGCCGTAGAATTGCTGAACAGGGACTTTATCCTGCTGTTGATCCACTTGAATCTTCTTCAAGAATCCTTGAGGCAGATATAGTAGGAGAAGAACATTATAAGGTTGCCAGAGGAGTTCAGGAAACACTTCAGAAGTATAGTGAACTTCAGGATATCATCGCTATCCTTGGTATGGATGAACTTAGCGATGAAGACAAGAAGACAGTTAACAGAGCTCGTAAGATACAGAGATTCCTTTCTCAGCCAACATTTATGGCAGAGAAGTTTACCGGTATCCCAGGGGTTTACGTACCTGTAAAAGAAACTATCAGAGGCTTCAAGGCTATCATAGATGGTGAAGTAGATGATGTACCAGAGATGGCATTCTACAACGTTGGAACCTTGGATGATGTATATGCCAAGGCAAAGACCATGGAAGAGAAAGAGGCATAACCGTTGAATTATTTCAATCTTCACATACATACAGCAGAGCGTGACTTCTATAACGGTCCCTGCTCTTCGCTCATAATTCCAGTTGAAGATGGTCAGTATGGTATCAAGGCTCATCATAGAAATATGATTGCAGCCATAGTTCCCGGAGAGATGGAGATGACTGTCCCACTTGCAGATGGTGATACCTCATCAGACCCGGAGAAGGTCTACGCTGTCTTATCGGCAGGCATCGTTAAAATCGAGGACAACGATGTCCTTATCCTTGCTGACACAGCCCTTACCTACGACGAACTTGACGAATCCGAAGCTAAGATGAACGCCCAGTTCGAAAAGGAAAAGCGCCTGCAGAAACGCTCAACCAAAGAATATCTTGAGGCCGAAGTCGAGATGCGCCGCGCAATCTATAAGCTTAAGAAACGAAAAGATAAATCCTTTGAAAGCTAAAAGAACGAGTAAAACTCGTTCTTTTTTTATGGCTAGGTGTGGAGTCTGGGTGAAAGATTTGCGACATTATTGATTGCGGCGTAGAGGAAATCCGTCCCGAGACAGTTTGACGCGAAGGCTTTCCTGAGCGTTTTACTGTCTCGTGGACTAGTTCCTCGGAGCGTTTCGCAATCAGGAGCAAATCATTTACCCAGTCTCCGACACCTATCAAAACCTAAATCATTTACTTTACATCCTAAAATATGTTATAATCTTATGGATTTTGAGATATAACCGGAGAGGAAAAACTCCCCAGGGAATGGAGAAAACATGTTAAATAATAAAACAATTTTAATCACAGGTGGTACAGGTTCATTTGGTAAATGCTTCACAAAGTATGTCCTTACACATTATGAACCTAAGAAGATTATTATATATTCAAGAGATGAGTTTAAGCAGTTCCTTATGCAGAACGAGTTCAAGGAGTATAAGGATAAGCTCAGATTCTTTATCGGTGATGTAAGAGACGTTGAGAGACTTAAGAGAGCTCTTAACGGTGTAGATTATATTATTCACGCAGCTGCCCTTAAGCAGGTCCCAGCTTGCGAATATAACCCTAACGAAGCTATCAAGACTAATATCCACGGTGCTATGAACGTTATCGAAGCAGCACTTGACTGCGGTGTTAGCAAGGTTGTAGCTCTTTCAACAGATAAGGCTGTTAACCCAGTAAACCTTTACGGTGGTACTAAGCTTGTTTCTGATAAGCTCTTTATCGCTGCCAATGCTTATGCTGGTGAAAGCGACCTTAACTTCTCAATTGTTAGATATGGTAATGTTGCTGGCTCAAGAGGCTCAGTAATTCCATTCTTCCAGAACATAATCGATAATGGCGGTAAAGAACTTCCTATCACTGACTATAGAATGACAAGATTCTGGATAAGCCTTACACAGGGCGTAGAACTTGTTATTAAGGCTCTTGCTGAAGCAAAGGGCGGCGAGACATTTATCTCTAAGATACCTTCATTCAAGATTACAGATCTTGCACAGGCTATGCTTCCAGGATGCCAGATGCCTGAGGTTGGTATCAGAGAAGGCGAGAAGCTTCATGAGATTATGGTTACAACTGAGGACTCTATGACAACATACGAGTATGATAAGCACTTTATCGTATATCCTCAGATGGTATTCTCTACAAAACGTATGCCTCAGCCAACAGGTAAGAAGGTTCCTGAAGGATTCTCTTATAGCTCTGGTAATAATACAGAGTGGCTTACAGTTGAGCAGATTCAGGAATTACTTAAGACATTAGATTAATATGAACTACGGTTCTTTATAAGAATAATAAAAGGCATCCCTATGGGCTGCCTTTTTTAAGGATTTAGGACTTGAATACTCTTTATATTCGTACAGAAGCAAATGTAACAACAGCTATGGGGCATATGGCAAGATGCCTCACTATTGCTGATGCAGTTAAAGCCCTTGGTGGCCAGGCTGTTTTTATAGTTGCAGAAGAAGGAAGTGCTAAGTTTCCTAAAGAAAGAGGCCATGAAGTTATCTGCCTTGATAGGAAATGGGATGACTTCGATGGCGAGATAGAGGTTATGACTTCTCTTATTAAGGAGAAGAATATTAAGTCTCTTTTAGTAGACAGCTACTATGTAAATGAGGCTTATATGGCAGCACTTAATAAGTTGACCTATCTTTCTTATATTGATGACTTATACGAAAGAATATGGCCTGTATCCTGCATAATAAACTACAGTATATATGCAGAGGGACTGCCAGAGAAGGCTGCCCAGTCTTCAGAAGATTCAAAAGATAAATTCTGTTATAAAAAGGATTATCCTGAAACAGATTTAATTCTTGGAACTAAGTACTTTCCACTTAGAAAGGAATTCTTGCCTATAGTTAAAAGACAGATTCCTGAGGATATAAAGAACGTACTTGTTGTAACAGGCGGTAGTGATATTTATCACTTTATGCTTAACATATTAGTTCACATTATGAACGATTCTGAACTTAAAGATGTGAACTTTAACTTCATCTGTGGCTCCTTCCATGAGGATAGAGAAAAACTCATAGAGATGGCAAAGAATGCAGATAATATTACTATACTTAATACTCAGCCTAGTCTTAAGGAAGTTATGGACCAGTCTGATATAATGATATCTGCAGGTGGTACAACACTTTATGAGGCAGCATCCTGCGGACTTCCAGCTATCTGCTTCTCATTTGCAGATAACCAGCACTACAATGTATGGTCTTTTGATAGTGAAGGCTATGCTATCTATGCAGGGGATGTAAGAAATAATTTCTCATATCTGGGCATTATAGATATGCTTAAGTCATTTGATAAAGATAAAAGACAGCTTATGTCAGATAAGCTGCAAAGCCTTGTTGATGGTAAAGGTGCAGAGCGTATAGCAAAGCATCTTCTTAATAAAGCAAAATAAATCTTCCTATGAGACATAATCATAGGTTTTCCAAACCTAGAAAATCACTTGCGTGATTTTCTTTGTGGAAATATAAATACGATAAAGAGGTTTACAAAGTGAACAATATTCCAGCAATAGCAGGAGGAACTCCTGTAAGAGATAAGAAATTATATTATGGACATCAGTATATTGATGATAAGGATATTAACGCAGTTGTAGAGGTATTAAAAAGCGATTATCTTACCTGCGGTCCTAAGATTGAAGAAGTAGAGAAGAAACTTTGCAAGATAACAGATGCAAAGCATGCCTGCCTTATTTCTAATGGTACAGCAGCTCTTCATGTTGCTCTTCAGGCAATAGGAGTAGGTGAAGGTGATGAGATTATTACTACACCACTTACATTTGCTGCTTCTGCTAACTGCGGATTATACTGCGGCGCTAAGGTTGTATTTGCTGATGTTAATGAGGAAACATACAATATCGACCCAGCTTCAGTTAAAGAAAAGATTACTGATAAGACTAAGGCTGTAGTTGCAGTAGACTTTACAGGACAGGCTGTAGAGCTTGATGAGCTTCTTAGCATATGTCATGAAAAAGGAATCAAACTCGTAGAGGACGGAGCTCATTCTATAGGTACAAAATATAAGGGACGTAAGGTTGGCTCTATTGCTGACGTTACTACTTTTTCTTTCCACCCTGTTAAGACAGTTACCTGCGGCGAGGGCGGAGCTATTATGACTAATGATGATGAGATTGCAAAGAGACTTTATCTCTATAGATCTCACGGTATAACAAGAGAAGCTGATTTAATGGTAAGAGAGCCAGATGGTCCTTGGTATTATGAGCAGATAGGTCTTGGTATGAACTACCGTATGACTGATATGCAGGCTGCTCTTCTTGGAAGCCAGCTTGATAAGCTTGAGATATTCTCTAATCGTAGAAGTCAGATTGTTAAGACTTATGACCAGGCATTTTCTAAGGTAGACGGACTTATCGTTCAGAAGGAGATAGCTGAGTCAGATACTACAAGACATCTTTATATATTAAGACTTGATCTTTCAAAATTAAAATGCACAAGAAGAGAATTCTTCGATGCTATGAATGCTGAGAATATATGCTGCAATGTTCACTATATTCCAGTATACAGACACCCATATTATGAACAGCTTGGGTACAAGAAGGGACTCTGCCCAGTAGCTGAGAAGATATACGAGGGTATTATGAGCCTTCCACTTTACTATTCTCTTACAGATGAAGATGTTAATGATGTTATAGAAGCTGTAAAGAAGCTTGTAGATTACTACCACGTATAAGACACCTTTAGCGGAGATATTAGATGTTATTATCCATAATCGTGCCTGTATATAACATGGCAGCTGATGACAAATTAAAACATTGTATGGATTCTCTTATTAATCAGAATCTGTCTGATTATGAGATTATAGCAGTTAATGATGCATCTACAGATGAGTCATTATCCATACTTGAAGAATACAAGGCTAATTACCCAGATAAGGTTAAGGTTATTACTTATCCAGATAATAAGAAACAGGGCGGAGCTAAGAATGCAGGCCTTGACGCAGCTAGCGGTAAATGGGTTGGTTTTATAGACAGCGATGACTGGATTAGCCCTGATATGTATAAGAAGCTTATTGATAAAGCTGATGCCACAGGGGCTGACCTTGTAGGCTGCGATTATACAATAGTTGATAAATATACCTTTGAACATGGACAGGATGTAGTTAATAATACTCCTGATCAGACAGGTATACTTGATGATGAGAAACATGCCAAGCATATACTTAGAAGCGGAAGCATGGTTGTTAAGATATATCTTCGAAGCGTAATAGAGGATCATCATCTTAGATTCCCTGAGCATATGCTTTATGAAGATAACTGTGCAGGACCTCTTTGGTCTATGTATTTTAAAAAATTTGAAAGAGTAGATGAAGCGCTCTACTATTATCTTACACTTCCAGGCTCAACTACCCATCATGTAACCTGGGAAAGATGTCTTGATAGAGTTAAGGCAGGTCATGAGCTTCTTAAAGAGTGTAAGGATAGAAGGACCAATGTCTACATCTTCAAAGATATGCACGATGACATAAGCTTTTATGACAAATATCGTAATGAGATAGAGTACAGATATGCAGAGCTTTGTTACAGCGGAACCCTTTTCTCATATATGTATTCAGGAAAGAATAGAAAGCTTAAGAATACAGACTACTTAAAGAAGGACATAATAGAGCATTTTCCGGAATTTAGGAAGAATCCTTATTATGAGTCTATGATGAAGGAAGAGGATAAGAAGTTTATCGATATTCAGATGAAATCTAACCTTAGATTCTTCTTGCACTATATATTATTATTTGCTTATAGAAACTTAAGAAAGAGAAAATAGGTATGAAATCAATAGCAATTATAACTGCCAGAGGCGGCAGTAAACGTATACCTAGAAAGAATATAAAAGAATTCTTAGGAAAGCCTATTATTGCTTATACTATCGAAGCAGCCATTGCTTCAAACATGTTTGATCAGGTTATGGTTTCCACAGATGATAATGAAATCGCTGAGATAGCAAAGAAGTATGGGGCTATGGTTCCATTTATGAGAAGCGAGAAAACTTCCAATGACTTTGCTACAACTGCAGATGTTCTTAATGAAGTTATAGATGAGTATAAGAAGCTTGGAGAAAGCTTTGAATATATGTGCTGTTTATATCCAACAGCACCATTTGTTACACCTGAGGCTATAGGCCAGGCTATGAAGATACTTGAGGACAATGGAGCTGATACAGTTCTTCCAGTAGTAAAGTTCTCTTTCCCACCACAAAGAGGCGTGGTTATGAAGGATGGCTATCTTACACCTAAGTATCCAGAGTGTATGCCTATGAGGTCACAGGATCTTGAGCCTATGTATCATGATGCAGGCCAGTTCTACTGTATGAAGGTTTCATCTTTCTTAGAACAGGGCAAGGTAGTTATGGATAAGACTATGCCATATATGCAGGATGATATGAATGTTCAGGATATAGATACCCCAGAAGACTGGGCTATAGCAGAAGTTAAGTACAAGGTACTTCATAATATGTAAAAGGGCGCCTCATAAGAGGTTTATGACAGCTGCCAGGGGCAGCACTGGAGAATAAAGTGGAATTATATTTAAGAAAAGCTAACAAACTCGATAAGAAGAAGACATTCGAATGGTTCAATGACAAGCTGTCTCGTATGAATTCATTTAACAGTGATGAAGTTTCATTTGAGGACCATAGTAACTGGTTTGATGCTACCCTTGAGAATGAAAACAGAGACTTATTTATCTGTATGGATTTTATGATGCCAGTTGGTGAGATAAGACTTGATTACACAAAGGGCAACAGTGCAGTTATCTCTTATATGGTTGATGCAGATGCCAGAGGTGAAGGCTATGGAAAGAAGATGCTCTCTCTTGTAGAGAAGGAAGCTGTAAAAAGATTCCCAGAAGGTATTACCCTTTACGGCGAAGTTAAGAAGGATAATATCGCTTCAGTAAAAACATTCGAAGAATCAGGATATACATTATCGGAACTTTCCAGTGAAAGCAGAGCGGTTTATGAGAAACATGTAGATGAAACATCTATAAAGAAGGCTAAGCCTGTTCCTAAACCAGCAAGAGAAGTTAATTTTGAAATACTTAGAGTTCTAGCTATGCTTATGGTTATTACTCTTCACTATATCGGCAAGGGCGGACTTATAGCACCTGCTAATATTGATATTAAGAAGTATGAATTCCCATTTTGGGTTATTGAGTGCCTCTGTATAGTATGTGTCAACGTATATGTGCTTATAAGCGGCTACTATATGGTTGATAAGAAGTTTAAATTATCTAAGCTGGCAGCACTGTGGTGCCAGATATTCTTCTACAGTATAGTTGTTACATTTGTATCTATTGCTGCTGGTTGGATTGGTATTAATGATACTATAGTTTTATATAAGCAGTTTATCCTTCTCCCTGTTGTTATGGGACACTACTGGTTTGCAACTGCCTATATTATTATGTATATCTTCTCGCCTTTCTTAACTAAGGCTATGAGGATGATGGATCAGCGTACACACCGCAATCTTATTTTCCTTCTTCTTATTCCACTTTGCTTTGCAAAGTCTATTATTCCATACGATGTAACACTTGATGACCTTGGAACAAGCTTTGTATGGTTCCTTGTGCTCTTTATCATAGCTGGTTATATAAGAATCTATGGTATCAAGTTCTTCGAGAAGAAGATTAATGCTTATATGGCATATATATTTAGTGCATTTGGCATACTTGTATATAGATATATGGCAGCTTCACTTAATAATCTTTTCCCAGAGTTCTATCTCTATAACAAGGTTACTAACTACAACTTTGTACTTGTACTTACAGGTTCAATTGGCCTCTTCTATATATTTAAAAATGCTAAGTTCAAGGATAACTTCATTACAAGATACCTTGCTCTTATAGCTCCATTTACATTTGGTGTATATCTTTTCCATGAGCATATCACTATTAGATACACATGGATTGTTATGCTTAGAGTAGGTAATGTATTTGGTAAAAACAGAATTCTTCATATGATTCTTGTTGTACTTGCAATATTTACACTGGGTATCCTCATTGATGTTATTAGAACTCTGTTATTTAATGCCTTTAGAAAGTTAATTATCTTTGCTTTAAAGTTATATTATGGCAACAGAGAGATTATGGACTATCTGATATTTGGTGTAGCAGCTACAGTTGTTAACTGGATTGCATATATTGGATGTGCATACTGTTTCCTTATAGCATTTATGAAGAAGGGAACAACTACTACAGAGATGACAGCCAATGTTATCGCCTGGATAGCAGCAGTTCTCTTTGCATACTGGACTAATAGAAACTTTGTATTTAGAAGTACTATAACAGGCTTCGCTGCAAGGCTTCGTGAGTTCTGGCAGTTTGTTGCAGCCAGAATCTTCTCCTTCTTAGTAGAGCTTGTTATGTTTTTTGTTATGATTCATATCCTTAAGATGAATGACATCGTATCTAAGCTTATAGTAGGAATTGTAGTTATCATACTTAATTACATATTCAGTAAACTCTGGGTATTTAAGGATAATAAGGCTTAACTGAAAATGGTTAAAATTCAGAAACTATTTCCTAAAATAATATTTCCAATAATTCTATTTATCTATCCATTATATGGATTTAATCTTGGTGCGGATCTTTCAGATACTACCTATAGTCTTGGCAATTACATGTACTTTGACTCTATGACAGGTAGCTGGAAGTATGCTACATTCTTATCTAATCTTCTTGGGGCAGGTCTGCTTAAGCTTGCTGGAAACAAGATGATTCTTATGACCTTCTTTTGCGGAATGGTTATATCTGCAACAGCTCTTGCTGCTTACCTAGTATTATCTAAAATATATAATCCGGCACTTGTCTTTATAGGAGAGATAATTGCTATATGTATGACCTGGTGTCCAAACGTTATACTCTACAACTATCTGACATACCTGCTTCTTACTCTTGCAGCACTTGTTTTATATAAGGCAATACTTGCTGATAGTAAGAAACTATATATTCTTGCTGGAGCAATACTTGGATTAAATGTCTTCGTCAGAGTATCTAACCTGGTTGAAGTAGCTCTTATACTAGCAGTATGGTATGGGGCATATCTTAATAAAAAGAAACCATTTATTCCAACCTTATATTGCATAATCGGTTATATAGCAGGCCTGGCAGCATCTGTATTAATAGTGGTAATTGCAGGTGGTACTAAAGGTATAGGTGAGTGCCTTAGCTGGATGTTATCCCTATCTTCATCAGAAGGTGATGCTGGCGGATATTCACTTACTGAGATGGTTAGGGTTATTTTTGATAACTATCTTGGCAATGTAAAATACTTTGCTATATCTATTCTCGGAATAGCCCTTGGTTTTGTAGGATTTAGAATATTTAAGGGTAAGCTTCTTTTGCTTAAAAGAGGTGGATATATAATCTGCCTTGCAGGTCTCTTTTTCTATTTCTATCGCAACGGTGTATTTACAACTAAGTTTTATAATAACGGTGCCATATTTGGACTTTGCGTATTAGCTATATTCTGGCAGTTTGTAGCTGCTGTATATGCTCTTTTTAGTAAAGAACTTTCTGTGGAAGATAAGACTATGGCAGCACTAGTAATAGTTCTTTTACTTATTACTCCACTTGGAAGCAATAATCACCTCTTTACAATCATTAATTCTATGTTCATAAGTCTTCCATATACTGCTGGACTTGGATATAAAGTACTTAAAGATAAGAAAGAGGTATTCCCTCTTGCATCTTACGGAGCATTTCTTTTAGTAGTGCTTCTTGCAATAGGAATAATGTTTAACCTTAGATACGTATTTGTAGATGGGGAGCAGGGCACAGGTCACGATACTGTAATATCTGAAAGCAAAACCATGAAAGGTATGAAGACAGATACCTTATATGCTGAAGATATTGATGAACTTTGCATCGTTCTTTCGGACTATAGAAATAAAGAAGCTATCTTTTATGGCAATGTTCCAGGTGCCTCTTACCTGCTGGAGATGCCTTGCGCTATATCAACTAGCTGGCCAGATCTTGATAGCTATAGCGAGAAGGATTTTGAAGAGGAACTTAATGAGGTTTCCAAAACAAAGCCATTAATAATTATGAAGATGGATGCTTATTCTGATATTTATATTAGTGATACTTATAAAGATAAAACTATGTTAAAATATATCTTTAAGAATGATTACGAACCATACTATATGAATGCAGATTTTATGGTTCTTGCATCAAATGAGGAATAAAAGATGATTAATTTTAATGTGCCTCCATTTACAGGCAATGAGATGAAATATATAAAGGAATGCGTTGAGAACCAGAAGATATGTGGCGATGGTGCATATACCAAGAAGTGCAATGCATGGATGGAAGAGAAATTCGGAGCAAAGAAATGTCTCCTTACGACTTCATGTACCCATGCTACAGAGATGACTGCTCTTCTTGCTGGTATTAAAGAAGGCGACGAGGTAATTATGCCTTCATATACTTTTGTATCTACTGCAGATGCATTTGTACTTCGTGGTGCCAAGGTAGTATTTGTTGATATTAGACCTGACACTATGAACATAGATGAAACTAAGATAGAAGCTGCTATCACAGAAAAGACCAAGGCTATAGTTCCAGTTCACTATGCAGGTGTTGCATGTGAGATGGACACTATACTTGATATAGCAAAGCGTCATAACCTTCTTGTTATAGAAGATGCTGCTCAGGGGGTTATGGCTAAGTATAAGGGCAAGGCTCTTGGAACTATCGGTGATTTTGGCTGCTACAGCTTTCATGAAACTAAGAACTACAGTATGGGTGAAGGCGGTGCCCTTCTTATCCGAGATGATAAATATATTGAAGATGCTGAGATTATCAGAGAAAAGGGTACTGACAGAAGTAAGTTCTTCAGAGGTCAGGTTGATAAATACACCTGGGTAAGCGCTGGTTCAAGTTATCTTCCAAGTGATATGAATGCAGCTTATCTTTACGCTCAGCTTGAGATGGCAGATGAGATTAACCAGGCAAGACTTGAGATTTGGGATACCTACTATAAAGGACTTAAGCCTCTTGCAGATGCTGGTAAGATTGAACTTCCAGTTATTCCAGAAGGCTGCACTCACAATGCTCACATGTTCTACATAAAGGCTAAGGATATAACTGAAAGAACAGCACTTATATCATTCCTTAAGGAAAATGATATATTATCAGTCTTCCACTATATACCTCTTCACACATCACCAGCTGGTAAGAAGCTTGGTAGATTTAGCGGTGAAGACGTATACACAACAAAGGAAAGTGAGAGACTTACAAGACTTCCTCTCTACTACGGACTTACAAAAGAACAAAATCTCTACATAATAGATAAGATTAAGGAATTCTATAAATAATGAAAAAAGGCCTGAAAAAAGAATCAATCATAAGTATCATTGCAACATGTATCCTCTTTGCATTAACAATCATATGCTTTGATATTACATACGCTCTTAATGATGATTTGGCTATTCAGGGTATAATTTCAGGTACATTTGCAGGGAAATCCTGCGCATTTACATATTATCTTAGTTTTCCTATAGGGCTTATACTAGCCCTTTTATATACTATTATTCCCGCCATTAACTGGATGGGAATATTTTTTATTGCTTGCTATTTTGTAGGAATATATCTAATTCTTAAGAGACTTCTTATTCTTAGAGAAGAGAAAAACTCTAAGGCATATCTGTTTGGAATAGGACTTGTAGTATTCTTTGCTTATATACTTAGCGGGGTAGTCCTTCTTCACTATACTGTCTTAGCAGCTTTTTGCGGGGGAGTAGGGCTCGCACTATTTATTACTAACACAAGCAAGGAAAAACTTCTTAAAACAAACATCTCATCATTAGTATTCATATTACTTTCATATCTTATTCGAGAAAAAGTATTCTATATGATGGTCCCATTCTTCCTTGTGGCTTTTTTGATAAAGCTTGTTTGGGAGATGGATGGTTCAGAGGAAAAGAAGTTTGGAGCTAAGCTAAGAACAAGTCTGAAGAAATATGCCAAGTTCTTACATGTTCTTTTAGGGGCATTTATCCTCTTAGTTGTATTAAATAAGATTCCATATTTATCAAAGGATTATAAAGAATATGCCAGCTTTAATGAGGCTAGAACTACTCTCTACGACTATGTAGGTGTTAGAGAAACTATAGGGGCTATGAACTACTATAGTGATCATGGTATCGACAGGGCAGAGTATGACCTTCTTAAGAGCTATAACATCATGCTTGATAATGATATGACAGCTGATGTTAAGGCTATGAGTAAATACAAGGCAGCGTCTAATTCTAAGGAAAACCTTGCAGGTGCCATATACCTATACAAGGAAAGTGTCCTTAAAAAGACTAGTGTCTTTAAGGATATAAGCTTTTTCCCTTACAACTATATGATTGCTATTCTTTATATAGCCGCATTAGTTCTAATTATTAAACATAAGAAATACTTCCAGCTTATAAGCCTTATAGGCCTTGGAATAGTTAGAAGTGGACTCTTTATATACCTTTTCTATAACGGAAGGTTCCCTACCAGAGTTATAAGCTCGCTGTTTATTATAGAAGCAGCGGTATTACTGGCATTTATGGCCTTACTTTCTCTTAATGAGAAGAAATACAGCTTAGCCAAGATGGTTCCTATGGTTACAGCCTTGGTTTTACTGATTGGAGCCTACTATAACCTTGGAAATCTCCACACAGACTACGAAAAGCAGCTTACTGTAAATAAAAATGAGGATGTGTTATACTCTTATATGGCAAATAATCCTCAGAATTTCTATTTTATGGATGTTTATGCATCTGTTTATAGAACTGAAAAAGTCTTTAAGGACTACAAGCCTGACTTTGAAAACTATATGATTTTTGGCGGCTGGCTTAGCGGACATCCTATTGTAGATAAGAAGACTTCAAAAGCAGGACTTCCTAATAACATTAAGGAGTGCCTGGCTGATTCTTCTAGCAGATTAGTTACAAGAAAAGACGTAGGCTGGCAGATAGAGGATTATGAGAATTACCTTCAGCATGCATTTACGCTGGAGGAAACACTAACATGTGAAGATGGCAGCGTATTCTATGTGTATAAATACTAATGACCAGATAAAGCTTATTGGTAAAAGAATATACATAAGACCTATTAATGATAGGGATACTGATAATATAATCTCTTGGCGAAATAAAGATTTCGTTATGGATAACTTTATATATAGGATTCCACTTGATAGAGAAACTCATGAAAGATGGGTTAATGACAAGGTTAATACTGGTCAGGTAGCTCAGTTTATTATGGGGCTTAATGATTCAGGTGAAGAATTCGGAAGCGTGTATATAAGCCATATTGATAAAGAGGCTGCTTCTGGTGAATTTGGAATCTTTATAGGTAAAGAAGAGATGCTTGGTAAGGGCTATGGCGGTGATGCCATGGAACTTATTGAACTATATGGAGCTAAGAGGCTTGGACTTAAGACTATGACTCTTAGAGTTATAGAAAGCAATGAAAGAGCAGCCAAGCTTTATGAGAGCAGGGGCTATACTAAAAAGTCAGAAGAATACGAAATAATAACTACTGAAGAAGATGGGGAAATTCCTTCTAAGGTTAAGGTTATATATATGGAGAAGAGAATATAGCCGATTTTGGCATAAGATACAGCGCGGGAGCGTAAGGATTAATGAGTTTAATTAGTTTTGTAATACCTTGTTACAGGTCAGAGCAGACAATTACAGATGTTGTAAAAGAAATTGATGATACTATGGAGAAAGTCTCTGGTTACAGCCACGAGATTATCCTGGTCAATGACTGCTCACCTGATGGAACATTAGAAGTTCTTAAAGACCTTGTAGCAAGCCATAACAATATAACAGCAATTGATTTTGCAAGAAACTTTGGTCAACATAGTGCTTTAATGGCAGGACTTCGCCAGTCTAAGGGTGATGTGGTTATTTGTCTTGATGATGATGGACAGACACCTGCAGATGAGTGTCCACTTCTTCTTAAGGCTCTTGAAGACGGAGCTGATGTTGCTTATGCAAGATATACCAAGAAGAGACATTCACCATTTAGAAACTTTGGTTCTTACGTCAATGAAGAGATGGCAAGAATCATGCTTAATAAGCCAAAGGATCTTTACATCTCAAGCTACTTTGCAGCTAAGAGATATATAGTTGATGACATGATTAGATATGAGAATTCATATCCATATGTTATTGGTCTTGTTCTTAGATCTACTAACAATATTGTTAATGTTGATGTACATCACAGAGCCAGAACTATAGGAACATCAGGTTATACACTTAAGAAATTACTTGGCCTTTGGATGAATGGATTTACTTCATTCTCAGTTAAGCCACTTAGAATAACAACATTTATAGGATGTTTATCAGCAATAGCTGGTTTCATATACGGCATAGTTATTATAGTTCAGAAGTTTGTACTTCCTGACCGTCAGGTGGGATTCGCATCACTTGCCTCTCTCTTAGTATTCTTTGGCGGTATGATTATGATTATGCTTGGTCTTATTGGAGAATATGTTGGCCGTATGTATATAAGCATGAACAACTCTCCACAATATGTTATTAAACAAAACTATCTCCCTTCAGATAAAGAGGGAGATCATAAGGAGTAATCCTTCTCATGAACAATCTTGTAAAAAGACTGAAAAATCTTGATACATACAGATATATTATTAGCGTCATAGTTATTCTTGAAGCTATCTATAGAACTATAGAATTTACCAATGCACCATCTAATATGGTTCAGGCAGAGATGTTTAGACCTCTTTGCTACAACATTGGTATTCTTGTTTTAGTTAATATGGATATTAAGACCTGGCTTAATTTATGGTCTTTAATTTATATTCCTGTCTGCTATATATTTACTCACTTTGCATATCAGAAGCACTGGATATTCGATATTAATAACTACGAATTCCCACATATTATCAGAATGGGAAAGATAGTTATACTTATCTGGGGCGTCATACTTATATCCATTATCAGACACATAATTAAAAATAAGTCATGGAAGCAGATTAAGAGCTATAATCCTTTCTTACTCTGCACACTTGGCCTGTATTTCTTATGCATTCTTTTATTTAAGAGACACTATGATGAGATGCTTTTCTTTATGGTGGAGGTTATAGGTATAAGCTTTATCCTTGCTAATAAAGAGCGTAGAAAGATGATTATTCAGGCTCTCCTTGATGCCATCATACTTTCATTTTTCTATGTCATGTACAAATGCCTGCGTCACAGACCTTTCGACCTTGAAAGATATGACCTGGTATTTAGTAACTCTAATAACGGCGGCGAGTATATTGCCTGCGTTGTTATTGCCTTCTTTGTTAAGATTTCAAACTGGTGGAGTAAGGCGGACGTTAAAAAGTGGATTAAGATTACAGCCCTTGTAATCTATTACATACTTCTTGGAATCACACTTAGCGTAACTATGTTTAACTATACAAGAACAACTATTGCAGGCCTTGGCTTTGCATTTATCCTTGGTCTTGTTATGGAAGTTATAGGTGCTACTAAGAAGAAGGAAAAGAAGGCAGGTGTATTTGCAAAGTATGGTTTTGCAATATTATCACTTGTTCTAACATTTAATATTACGTATCTGGGACTTAGATGGATTCCAGCATATTATGCTGCCAATGTAGATCAGCCAATATTATATGTTGGCGAGGATAACAATCCTAGCAAGGTTCATTTTGGCGATTCTATGTATTCTCCAAAATATACTACTATGGGTTCTTATCTTAGAACTGTATTTGGTAAATGGGGAATCCTTATTAAGTTTGATGATGACAAGCAGTCTGAAGGACAGGCTGAGAAGGTAGAGTTCGACGGAAGAGATATAACCAGTGGTCGTATGGAAATCTGGCATATGTTCCTTTCTCGTTACAATATGACAGGACACTACCCATTCCACCTCTTTAATGATAAGGGTGAGATTATAGCTCATTCCCACAACTCATATATTATGGTGGGCTATATGCTGGGTATAATTGCAGGTATTCTTTACATAGTATTTAATGTGCTTGCATTCTTATATTCGGTTATAATGTTTGCTAGAGAAGATGACAAAGATAAAACCTATTTCTTTGCCTTCTTAATTATAACAACATGCTTTATTAGCCAGGTTGCTGAATGGATAAGCAGACCTCAGTATTCTATGTATCTGGTATTTGTATTTGGTCTTGGACTTATTCTTACAAATAAGAAAAAGGCTAAAGAGACAGAAAGTAAAGAAATAGAAGCTGTAGAAATAGAAGAGTCAGAAACAAGTAATCTTTAAGAGGAATTGTTTACAATATGAACCTTAAAAACAGATTTATTAATACATTTATATTCGGTATTATCCTTGGGCTTGCAACTCATATGTACAGGCTTACTAACTGGATGCTTTGCGAGGATTCACTTAACTACCTTGATACCATATCTCCATCATGGACTATATCAGTTGGAAGATACTGGCTTCCTAAGGTTGAGTATATAAGAGGTACTTATGAGCTCTCATGGCTTATAGGTCTTATGTGTATTATCTTCCTTGCCTTATCTTCTGGCATCATAGCAGAGATGTTTAAGGTGGATGGAACTATAAGAAGACTTCTTCTGGCATGGATAGTTGTATGTAACCCAGTTGTTACTTCAACATTTGCTTATATGTATACAGCAGATGGTTACTACTTTGGATTTATGCTTATCTGCCTCTACGCTTATCTCTTAGACAGAGAGGATAAGAAACGTTTCTATATTCCTGCTACCATATGCTTTGCAGTAAGTATGGCATTCTACCAGGGATTTATAACAGCAGCTATAGTTCTTATCTTTATTAGACTTATCCTTATGCTTCTTGATGAGAAGTATAAGATTAAAGATGTATTTTATAAGGGATTAGGATATCTTATACCAGCGGGTATCGGCTGTGGTATTTACTATATAGGTCTAAAGATTGCATGGAAGATTACAGACCACAGTCTTGCAGCATATATGGGACTTGGAGAAAAGCCAAAGCAGGGACTTATCCGTTACTGGTATGAGCTTAAGGAATGCTACATCGACTTTGCAAGAGTGTTCCTTGTTAGATGGAAACTTACAGGATATAACGTAACTAATGTAATTATGTTCCTTATAGTTGCAGTTATTATTCTTACTCTTATTACTAAGAGAAAACTTTGGAAGCAGCCTTCAAGATGGCTTCTTGTAATACTACTTTGCGGACTACTTCCTGTAGCAACTCATATCTTTGAGTTCTTATCAGAAAGCGTATCATATACAACAACTATTATGGACTACGGAACTATGATGGTATTCCTTATGCCTGTAGTTCTTATTGGTCAGCTTGATCTTGGCGATGGTTCATTTAGTGAACTAATTAAAATGGATTATATTAAGAAGCATATCTTCTGGGTATTTACTGCAGTGATTATGCTTTATATCTCATTTAACTTTACAGTTATAGCTAACAAGGCGTACTACAATATGTTTATGGCTAATAAGAACTGTGAGACATTAGTTAACCGTATTGAGACTCGTATGGAGATGATTGATGGATACGACAGCGAGATGGAAGTTATGATGGTTGGTTCATGCTACCAGATGCCTGAGTATGTTACCAATGCTCCTATGATGTCAGGTGTTGTATCTAACATATTTATTACTGGTGAGAATGGATATGTTAACTATATGAATAAGATGCTTTCTACTGGATATGGCAAAGCATCACTTGATAAAGAAAAAGAGATAGCTCAGACAGATGAATACAAGGAGATGGGCTACTGGCCTTCTATGTCATCGGTTAAGATAATAGATGATGTTATGGTTATAAAACTCTCAGACAATGATGAGGACTTATTATACGAATAAATATCCCCTAGGTATATTGGGAATAATATAAATTATATTTAGAATATATTCGAAAAAGAAAGGAACGGATATAATTATGGGACTTTATGAGAAGATAGTTAATGGAGAAGAGAAACTTTCACTTGTAGGACTTGGCTATGTAGGTATGCCTATAGCTGTAGCATTTGCAAGAAAGATTAATGTTATTGGTTTTGACTTAAATGCTGCAAAGATTGACTTATATAAGAGTGGTATCGACCCAACTAATGAAGTTGGTAACGATGTAATAAAGAATACAAAGGTTGATTTTACTGCTGACCCAGCAAAGCTTAAGGAAGCTAAGTTCCATATCGTTGCTGTTCCAACACCAGTTAATGATGACCATACACCAGATCTTAGCCCTGTAGAAGGTGCTTCAAGAATCCTTGGTCAGAACTTAACAAAGGGAAGTATCGTTGTATTTGAATCAACAGTATATCCTGGAGTTACAGAAGATATCTGCGTTCCAATCTTAGAGAAGGAATCAGGACTTAAGTGCGGAGAAGACTTCTTTATCGGTTACTCACCAGAGCGTATCAATCCTGGTGATAAGGTTCACAGACTTGAGACTATTACAAAGATTGTATCAGGTATGAATGAAGAGACACTTGATACTATAGCTAAGGTATATGAACTTGTTGTTGAAGCAGGTGTTTATAGAGCAGAAAGCATCAAGGTTGCTGAGGCTGCTAAGGTTATTGAGAACTCTCAGAGAGATATTAATATAGCATTTATGAATGAGCTTTCTATTATCTTTAACCGTATGGGTATTGATACTCAGTCAGTTCTTAAGGCAGCAGGTACTAAGTGGAACTTCCTTAAGTTCTTCCCAGGACTTGTTGGTGGACACTGTATCGGTGTTGATCCTTACTATTTAACATATAAGGCTGAGCAGCTTGGCTATCATTCACAGATTATCCTTTCAGGTCGTCGTATTAATGATGATATGGGTAAGTATGTTGCAGAAAGCCTTGTTAAGACCTTAATTAAGGCTGATAAGCCAGTTAAGAATGCTAAGGTAGGTATCCTTGGATTTACATTCAAAGAGAACTGCCCTGATACTAGAAATACTAAGGTTATAGATATCTATAACGAACTTATGGAATATGGTATCACACCAGTTGTTGTTGACCCAGCAGCTGATGCTGATGAAGCAAAGAGACTTTATGGTATAACATTCCAGTCTATGGATGATATGAAGGATATGGATGCAGTTATTATAGCTGTATGTCATGACCAGTTCTCTAAGCTTACAGATAGCGATATCGACAGCTTTTTCAAGGCAGGAACAGACAAGAAGGTTCTTCTTGATCTTAAGGGAATCCTTGATAGAAAAGCATATGATGCTAAGAAAGATTATCTCTACTGGAGATTATAAGATAAGGTGCTGTGGAGGCAGATATGGGATTTAAAGATTTAAAATTTCCAGAAGGAAGTAAATTCCTTGTAACAGGTGGAGCAGGTTTTATAGGCTCTAATATATGTGAAGCTATTCTTGATCTTGGTTATGAAGTAACCTGTCTTGATGACTTATCTACAGGTAAGCAGGCCAATGTTGATGCTCTTATGGGACGCAAGGGCTACACATTTATAAAAGGCGATATTAAGGACCTTGATACTTGTATGAAGGCCTGTGAAGGTATTGACTATGTTATGAATGAAGCTGCCTGGGGTAGTGTTCCAAGAAGTATAGAGATGCCTCTTTTCTACGAAGAGAACAACATCAGAGGTACTCTTAATATGATGGAAGCTTCTAGACAGCAGGGAGTTAAGAAGTTTGTATATGCTTCAAGTTCATCTGTTTATGGTGACCACCCAGTACTTCCTAAGGTTGAAGGGCAGGAAGGTAACCTTCTTTCTCCATATGCATTAACAAAGAGAGCATGTGAAGAGTATGGAAAGTTATATAAGAAGCTTTACGGACTTGATACATATGGACTTAGATATTTCAACGTATTTGGTAGAAGACAGGATCCAGAAGGAGCATATGCTGCAGTTATTCCTAGATTTATAAGACAGCTTCTTCACGGGGAGACACCTACTATTAATGGTGATGGTAAGCAGTCTCGTGACTTTACTTACGTTGACAATGTTATCGAAGCTAACCTTAAGGCATGTCTTGCACCTTCAGAGGCAGCAGGCCAGGCGTTTAATATAGCTTACGGCGGAAGAGAATTCCTTATAGATATTTACTACGACCTTTGCGAAGCTCTTGAGATTAAGAAAGAGCCAATCTTCGGACCAGACAGACCAGGTGATATTAAGCATAGTAATGCTGATATTTCTAAGGCTAAGAACCTTCTTGGCTATGATCCAGATTACGACTTTGCAAAGGGTATCAAATTAGCAATTGCATGGTATAAGGAGAACCTTTAATGTGCGGAATTGCAGGATTTATATCGAGAGATATAGACCGTGAAAAGACTATAAAAGCTATGACTGATTCTATCATCCACAGAGGGCCAGATGCATATGGCTGCTTTATGGATGAGACTACCGGTCTTACTTTTGGACATAGAAGATTATCCATTATAGATATAACAGAAACTGGCTCCCAGCCTATGGTGTCAGCTAGTGGCAGATATGTTATATGCTACAATGGTGAGATTTACGACGCTCACATACTTAAAAATATGATGGAGAGCGAAGGACATCATATCGATTACAGGGGTACTTCTGATACAGAGATACTTCTTGAAAGCCTTGAATACTATGGCATAACAAAGACTCTTTCTATGGTAAAGGGTATGTTTGCCGTAGCTCTTTTTGATAAAAAGGATAAATGCTTATACCTTTTTAGAGACCGAGTAGGAGAGAAATCTGTTTACTACTCTTTAGTTAATGGTCACTTTGTATTTGCCTCTGAGATTCAGGCTATAACAGCATACGAAGGATTTAATAAAGAAATAAATAAAGAGGTGCTACCTTTATTCCTTACAAGGGGATATATCGCAGCGCCTTATTCTATATATGAAGGAGTCTACAAGCTTCTTCCAGGACAGATATTAACTCTTAAAGGAGTTGATAAGGATTCTCATAATGAAGAGGATTTAGAACTTTCTTCTTACTACGACATAAGAAAAATTGCAGTTGAGAAAGAAGATAGTTTTAAGGGTAGCTTTGATGAGGCTGTTGAAGAGTTAGACAGGCTTATGACAGCAGCTGTAAAGGGACAGATGGTTGCAGATGTTCCTCTTGGAGCATTTCTTTCAGGTGGTATAGATTCAGCCAGTGTGGTAGCCCTTATGAATAAGGTTAACCCTGGCAATGTTAAGTCATTTACTATCGGTTTTGAAGATAAGAAGTACAATGAGGCTGACTTTGCTAGAGATATAGCAAAGCATATTGGCACAGATCATACAGAACTTGTTGTATCTGATAAAGAACTTACAGATGTTATACCTATAATATCTGACATATATGGGGAACCATTTGGTGACTCATCACAGATTCCAACTTATCTGGTAAGTAAGCTTGCAAGAAGTAAGGTTACAGTATCTCTTAGCGGAGATGCAGGAGATGAGCTTTTCTGTGGCTACAGAACCTATGATAAGGTACTTCCTTTCTGGAATAAGACAGGAAAACTTCCAGGATTTGTCAAGGGCGCAGGCTCAGGTCTATGCTCTATTCTGGCATCTACAAAGGGAAGTATGTATAGAGCCTCTATGTGTCTTAAGGCTAAGAATGTAGTTGAGATGAAAAATTATCTTGCCTGTACATCAGCCTACCTTGATAAGCTTACAGGAACTAAGCCTAAGGTTTCTGGTCAGATGTTATTAAAGGGTCAGATGAATTCCATGATGCTTGATGACCTGACTCTTTATCATACAGATGATATTCTCGTTAAGGTTGATAGGGCAGGTATGAGAGTATCATTAGAAAATAGAATACCTATGCTGGATAGAGACGTATTAGAATTTGCGCTGTCTCTTCCAATAAGTTATAAGTTTGAGAACGGAGTTCAAAAGAGAGTTCTTAAAGAGATGTTATATAGATATGTTCCTAAGGAACTTATGGATAGACCAAAGACTGGTTTCGCTGTCCCACTTAGAAGATGGCTTACATCTGGAACAACAGGAGGCTGGGCTGCATCTCTTATGAATGATCTGACATTTGCAAAAGATGGATTCTTAAGTGAGTCTGCCTGCAAGGGTTTATGGCAGGGCTTCCTTAAAGGTAAGGAACCGGCAGAACTTGTATGGTATGTTCTTATGCTTGAACAGTGGTATCAGAATCAATATAAGAAATTAAGTTCATAATGTGAACTAATAGAGGTATAGATGAACGTTTATAGAAGATTAAAACAATTATTTAATAAAAAACAAAAGCGCAGAGTAACAGGGTTAATAATTATGATATTCTTCGGAGCCCTTCTTGAGACTCTTGGAGTATCTATTATAGTTCCTTTAGTATCTGCTGTTGTATCACCAGAAACTATACTAAGCAATAGCACTGTTCACAGCGTTCTTGATTTTCTTGGAATTAAGATTACAAATTCAGATGACTTTGTAAAACTCTTGCTTATAGCTACTATGTCTATCTTTGTTATAAAGAATGTTTACATGCTCTTTATGTACAGATGTCAGGCATCATTTATTTCATCTACTGAAGCAGATACATCAGTAAGACTTCTTAATGATTACCTTAACAGACCATATGAGTTTTATCTGAATGCTGATGTAAATGCTATGTTCCAGACAATTAACAAGGATATACCTCATGTATTTGAGTTGGTTCAGCAGGCTATGTATCTTATTACTGAGATTGCTGTTGCAGCATGTATCTGTGTTCTACTCTTCTTAGTAGACTTTAAGATGACTATGTGTATAGCAGTTCTTATGGTTATTATGCTTGCTGTTATTGTATTTATCATTAAGCCAGTACTTGGACGACTTGGACAGGGAAGACTTAAGCAGCAGGTTCTTACTATGAAGTGGATGCAGCAGGGAATCTTTGGTATCAAGGATGTGAAGGTAGCTGCTAAGGAGAACTATTTCTTAAAGACATTCTCAGATGCTTATTATAAACTTGCTGGAATTACAAGAAGATACAGCGTATATAACAATGCACCTAAGCTTGTTATAGAGGCAGTATGCATGGTTGGACTTCTTGGTTATATGCTTATCTGCGTTTGTGCAGGAAGAGATATGATAACTATGCTTCCTATGCTTTCAGCATTTGCACTTGCAGCTGTAAGACTTATGCCAAGTATTAACCGTATATCTACTCTTCTTTCAACTATAGCTTACTATGAGCCATCACTTAATTTCGTTTGCGACAACCTTAATATTGTTAATCTTAAGGATGCAGACTTTAAAGAGAATCAGGGTAGCTGCAGACCAGACAAGATGATTAAGCTTAATGGTATTACTTACGCTTATCCAAATACTGAAAGAAAGATATTCGATAATGCTGATATGGAGATTCCAGTTGGAAAGTCTGTAGGTGTTATTGGTCCATCAGGAGCTGGTAAGACAACTATTATCGATGTACTTCTTGGTCTACTTGAGCCATCTTCTGGTAAGGTACTTTGTGATGAGAAGGATATTAAGGAAGACTACAAGGCATGGCTTTCTAATATAGGATATATAGCTCAGAACATATATATGCTTGATACTACTATTAGAGCCAATGTTGCATTTGGCGTAGATGAGAAGGATGCAGATGAAGACAGAATCTGGGAAGTACTTAAGGAAGCCCAGATGGATGAATATATTAAGACTCTTCCAGAAGGCTTAGATACTGTAATTGGTGACAGGGGTGTAAGACTTTCAGGTGGTCAGAGACAGAGAATCGGTATTGCCAGAGCTCTTTACCATGACCCAGAACTTCTTGTATTCGATGAAGCAACATCTGCTCTTGATAACGATACAGAAGCAGCTATTATGGAAGCTATCAACTCTCTTAAGGGTAAGAAAACTATGGTAATCATAGCTCACAGACTTAAGACTATAGAGAACTGCGATATTCTCTATAAAGTTGAGAATGGAAAGATAGAAGTTACAAGTCTTTAATGACTTACGGACAGGCCTAGGGTCTGCATAGATTGATTTTTCAAAGGAAAGGTACTAAGCATGAAAATTGCTATGATATTGCCACACTTTTATCCATATGTTGGAGGCGGTGAGCACCTGTTTTACTGCCTTGCAAAGGGCTTCGTAGCCAAGGGGCATCAGGTAAGAGTGGTTACCAGAAATGTTGGCGAAGAATATCTTGGAGACAAGGTAGTTGATGGAATAGAAGTTAAGTATTGTCCTTGGAAGGAGATGTTTGGACATCCATTTCCAAAGAAGAAGGATATAGTAGATGCTGTTAAGTGGTGCGACGTAGTTCATACTTCAACTTATACAACTTCAGCTATAACCAGCAGACTTGCCAGAAAATACAAGAAGCCATCTGTTATAACTATCCACGAGGTTAGAGGTAATAAGTGGTACTGGTGCGATAATTTTATTAATGCAACTATCTTCTACATGGTTGAGCAGTGGTCATGCAGACAGAAGTTTGATGTATATCATTCTGTTTCTGATTCCACATCAAGAGATATTAAGAAGTTCTGTGGTAAGAACAAGAATGTTATCAGAGTTTACAATGCAAATGAGGTTGATCCTTCACTTGCTAATCCAGATTTTTCTCTTAGAGAATACTTTGGGCTCAATGATACAGACAGAATCTTTTTATATTATGGTAGACCTGGTAAAACTAAGGGAATACAGGTATATGAGAAGGCACTTCTTAACTTAAAGAAAAAGAACGCCTTTGCAGATGATGTGAAGTTCTGCTTCGTACTTGGTGAGGAGCCTAAGGATCTTCGTAAGGCATTTATCAGTCATATTGAGAAGGAAGGCTTATCAGATAAGGTACTCTTCCAACACTCACTTGGAAGACCAGATCTTATGGCTGCAATTATGCAGGCTGATTACGTAGTGGTTCCATCTATTACAGAAGGTTTTGGCTTTAGTGCACTTGAAGCCTGCCAGCTTGGAACACCACTTATCTACAGTGACGGATGTTCTCTTCCAGAAGTAACTTATGGTAAGGCTCTTGATTTTGCTAACAGAGATGCTGATCAGCTTGAGGATAGAATCAAGGCTGTTATGGATAAGGGTATAGACGCATTTAAGGATGTACCTGCAAAGACATTTAAGATGGAAGATATGATAGACGGGGTAGAGAAGATACTTCTTGACCTTGTAAAATAATCAGGCGATTATCGCCTGCAGATGAGGATTTTTATGAAAGATAATATGACTGCTGTCTCTAACAAGGGGCAGTATAGTTTTAATAGAATACATGCCTATATTATGCTTGCTGTAATAACAGCATTCTATTTAGGACTATTCTTTGTATATGGAGTAGCTCTTTGCGACGACTCTAATGGATATATCAGGATGATATCAGCAAGAGAACCTGTATATCCTTTATACCTTGCTTTCTTTAGAAAGATAGTTGGACTTAAGCATTATCTTTCTGTTGCAGTATTTTTCCAAAACATATTAATGATATATGCTGTATATTCTCTCATTAAGTATCTTATGCTTAGATACAAGCTAAGACCTTATATGGGTTATCTTTTTGTTGCTATTAATGTGGGAGTGTCAGCTCTTAATCAGTTTATTGCACTTCGAGGTGCAGCATATTCTAACAGTATAGAAACAGAAGCTCTTGCCATACCTCTATGGCTAATTTTCTTCAGATTATTATTTAAGTTTATAGATACAAACAGGTCTAAGTATATATGGCAGATGGCACTGCTTACAGGTCTTATGATGGATATAAGAAAGCAAATGGCTATCGGCTTTGTTCTTATGTTTGCAGTGACATTTATTGTCTTTATTGGCAAAAAACATTATCTTAGAAAGTTACTTGTAACTGTTGTTGCTATTGTAATTTCTTTCTTATTAGCAGGATTAGTTACAAGAGTATATAACTACTGCCTTAGAGGAACTTATGCTTCTAACACAAGAGATATGAACCTTGTTCTTACTACATCTCTTTATATAGCAGATCCAGAAGATGAGAAACTTATAGAAGATGAAGCCAGCAGAGAAGTCTTTAAGAAGACTATGGAGATTCTCGATAAGGAAGAGATTATATATAACTACGCAGGTAGTTCACTAAGTGAACTTAATGCACATTATGTTGAATCTTTCGATAAGATTACTATAGATACTACAGCTAATCTCTTTATAGACTTTGCAGTAGATAATGGCTTTAGCCAGGGTATGGAAGCAGAGGCAGAAGCTGACCGTATGAGTAAGGTTATAGTTAGCAGCCTCTTTATGGACAACCTTGGAAAGTATGCCAAGGTTTATATGTCATCTATGTATGATGGGATGATTAATACAGTTGCTAAGAGACATCCTCTCTTAGACATATATGCTATGTTAGCCTTCCTTGCCTATATAGGACTTGGCATAGTCTGCTTTGTAAAGAAGAGAACTAGAACTATAGCCTATGCAGCTATAGCAGTATTCTTTGGAATCATGATTAATGTTGGTTCGACGGCAGCATTTATCTTCTGTCAGACAAGATACATGATTTACAATATGCCTCTTTTCTACATGGTAATTCTGATTATGCTTTACGGACTTATCTATAGAAAAGAAGATTTCTCTGTTAAGCCATACGGTACTATTGCAAGAGACAGACTTGGCAAAGATAGTGAGGAAAGTGATGAGATAAAGAAGATTGCCATCATCGGTCCTGTATATCCTTACAAGGGTGGTATAGCTCACTATACAGGTCTTATGACTAAGGCATTTAAGAAGAAGTATGATACAAGCTGTATCTCATACAGTATGCAGTATCCAAAGATTATGTTTAAGAAGGAACAAAGGGATTACAGCAATAAGACCTTTGAGATAGAGGATGCTCAGTTCTTAATTAATACTGCTAATCCAATTAACTGGATAATATCAGCATACAAGATTAGAAAGATGAATCCTGATCTTATTATTACTCAGTGGTGGCATCCATACTTTGCGCCTTGCTATCAGTGGATACTTGGAAGCCTGGAAGGATACAGGAATGTATATATTAATCACAATGTTCTTCCACATGAGCGTTTTCCACTTGATAGATGGCTTACAAAGGGAACACTTAGCTATGGTGACTATGCCATAGTTCATTCTAAGCTTGATGAGGATGACCTTAAAAAGCTTCTTCCTAAGATGAAGTACAGCAGAACAGTAATTCCAACATACAGTGCATTTAAGCTAAGGGATATTACAAGAGAGGAAGCAAGAAAAGAACTTGGTATAGAAGAAAATGAGAAGATGCTTCTCTTCTTTGGCCTTGTTAGAAAGTACAAGGGACTTCCATATCTTATTAAGGCTATGCCTAAGGTGATAGAAGAATATCCTGATATTAAGCTTTATGTTGTAGGTGATTTTGCCGGACATAAAGATGAGTATATGGAACTTATTAAAGAGAATAAGGTGGAGAATAATATTGTTATTCGTGATGGATATGTTCCTGATGAAGAGATTCAGCCATATTATACGGCAGCTGATATATGCGCATGCCCATATGAATCTGCAACTCAGTCAGCTATAGTTCAGGTATCATTTGGATTTAATCTTCCAGTAATTGCTACCAACGTAGGTGGTCTTCCTGAGGTAGTAACTGATGGTAAGACTGGATATGTAGTTGAGAGTATGAATCCTGATGCATTAGCAGAGGCTATTATAAAATTCTATAAAGAAGATAAGCAGAAGGAATTCATTAATAATGTTATAGAAGAGTCTCCAAGATTCTCTTGGGACCATATGGTTGAGGTTATAGAGGAATTAGTTCTTAATGGCAGAAACTAGTATTAAGAAAAAATGCATAGTGATAATACCTATTTATAAGCCAGAGCTTGATAAGGATGCGGAGGGCTGCCTATCAAGGTATGTAGATATCCTTGTTAATAGGGATATCTGCTTTGTATGTCCAGAAAATCTTAATACTTCTTGGTATGAAGATAAATTTCCAAAGGTTACTTATGTAAGATTTGCAGATAAGTTTTTTACTGGAGTTAAGTCTTATAACCACCTTCTACTTGATACTAAGTTTTATGACGCATTTAATAAGTACGACTATATGCTTATTGCTCAGGACGACGCATGTATTATGACTAATAATGATATGCTTGATGATTTTATGGATATGGGCTATGACTACTACGGTGCTCCTTGGATTCCTGAAAGAAGAATATGGGAGTGGACATTCCATAAGAAAAAATCTTTTCCTTTCTTTAGGATAAGATGTGCTAAGAAAAAAGGACAGGGTATTACCATGGGTAATGGTGGCTTCTGTTTAAGAAGTGTTGCTAAGTC
>JAEEGJ010004960.1_pt1 | contig 43217 bp, 30 predicted proteins | sample 8958761 | NCBI WGS metagenome assembly JAEEGJ01 (sample SAMN16246546, study PRJNA631951) | gut metagenome | biome: gut microbiome; feature: rumen; material: RS-attached | host: Bos | place: Iran: Karaj | collected 2018-10
GACTGGCAGATTGGTGACCCGGCCGAGAACTGGCGTAGCCTCGCGCTGAACCACAGCAAGCAGACTTTCAGCCCGAATGCGCGCTACTACATGCATGCCGCATTCAGCCGCTACATCCGTCCGGGTTCGCGTATTATCGATAGCGACAACGGCAACACGCTCGCGGCGCTCACGCCCGAGGGAGCGCTGGTGCTTATCGTGCGCAACAGCGGTTCTAGCGACGTAAAGTATGAATTCGACCTGGGTGAATTCGTGAAGATTGGCACGAGCGCGAAGGTGGTGCGTTTTGAACTGCCGGGCAGCCTCACCAAGCAATCCGATATCGTGGTTTCGGGCAAGGCGCTTTCGATGACGGCGAAGTCCAACACGATTACCACGATGGTGATTGACGGCGCCGAAGGTGGCGTCTGCAAGCCGGATTCCATCATCCCGTATTCGAAAATCAACAATAACGAGGGTTGGTCCACCGCAACCGAGATCTCGCTTTCCAAGGGCGATTCGATTTCGATTGGCCCGCACCCGTGGGAAGGCGGTCGCTGGGTATGGAGCGGCCCGAACAACTTTACCTCCACGAACCGCGAAATCCACATCGGCAAGATGGACGGCACCATGAGCGGCTACTACAAGGCGGTCCACACGAACGCCTCAGGCTGCGAAGGCTCCGTGACCTTCAAGGTGGTGGTGGACGATCCGGCGCACCCCTTCGTGGAACCGGATACCACCAAACAGGATTCAACCGACGAAGATTCTACGACAGCCATTGGTCAGCGCGGCATTGTCGGAATGCTACAGCCGTTGAATGCGGGCGAATCTATCCAGGTCTTTGATATGCAGGGCCGATTCTTGGGGCATTCTTTAAAGCAGGCTCCGGGAACCTACCTTGTCCGACAGGGTAAAAACTTGCGTCAGGTGCGAATCAAGTAGGTTTGACCGATTATTTTGTAAAATACTACAAAAAGCTTACCAAACAAGCGTGAATTTTGCTATCCTTTATTCATGCTTTTACAAACAACTGCTCAAAAAATCGCTTTTTCTGTCCTCGCCCTGTTCCTCCTCATTACTACAGGCAAGGATTGGTTTGACTTTTATTCCTGCGGCGCCGTAAGCCAGTGCCTGTCGGATTCTGGCACCCTGCAGCTTTACACCAAGTCGGTTATGACAACCATGCTGACGATTCTTGCTTTCATTACCGCTTCGAAGGCGTTCTCCGGCCGCGATGGCAAGTTGTTGCGTGCGGCGTTCGTGTTCTCGCTGTTGGCGGACTACAGCTTTAGCTTGATTAAGGCTTTTGCTCCTGATGCGGGAACCGTTAGCACCGTTCTCGGTATCACCTTCTTCATGGTGTTCCAGACCATCTTGATTTACAGGCATTCCCGCAAGTCCGAAGCAGACAAGAGCCTCCCCAAGATTTACTGGTTGTTGGCCGTGGCTGTTATCGCAGGCATTGCCCTGATTGCTACGGGCACCTTGAGCCTCACCGTGGCAGTTGTCGTGGTTTATGGCGTCTTCGTCATTACCTCGGTGATCATCGGTATTCTTGCTCCGCGCAAGGGATACTTCCCGGCCGCCAATGCAAAGCTGATCCGTTGGGGCATGGTTGCCTTCTTCTTTGGCGACGTGTGTGTTGGCCTTTCGATGGTCACGGGTGACGACCACAGTACGCTGCAGTCGGTTGCCGAAATCGCGAATAATATCATTTGGTGGTTGTATGTGCCGGCGCAGCTCATGCTGATTCGTGCATGCGTCAAGCCGAAAGCTTAAATCGCAAAATCAGTTTATATAAAAAAGCACCTTTTTAGGGTGTTTTTTATTTGGAAATTTTGTCAGGGTACAAAAAAGGCATCCCTCACGGTGGAACACTCGAAGCTACTCACTTAAAAATGATAGCAGTGCCTCGGGGCTTTGTTTTTCGCGTCGGAGCGCGCCTAAACTGAACACCAAGAGCGACGAGCTTTAAAAATACTGTTAGATCGGGCGTTAATCCGTGGGATGCCTTACCCGTAATATAGACAACTTGAAGGGCAAAAGCAAGCAAAAAAACGAAAATTATTTTTTTGTCCTTTTAAAATAAACGATAAGTAAAGAATTCTTATCCTTGCTTGGCGAAATTAGTTCATAAAGGTCGTTTTTATACAAACGAGCCTTAGTCCACTTTGGAATATTCAGCCTTCTGTGTCGGGAGTGATAAATTCTGCGCAATACTTTGCAACTTGGTCGCGTAAGTTGTTGCCGCGAATCTTGCCGAGCAGGATTTCGATGTCTTCGATGGGGGCTGCCATGAACGCTTCGGCGCTCCTGTATTTGCTCAAAATCTTGACACGGGTTTCGTGACCCACACCAGGCATCTTGAGCCATTCGACTTCCAGGTCTTTTTTGCGCTTGCTGCGTTGGTAGGTGATGGCGAATCGGTGCGCCTCGTCGCGGGCATTCTGCAAAAGCTTTAGTGCAGGGCTGGTGCGGTGCAGCACGATGCTCTTGCGGTCGTCGGGGAACACGATTTCTTCGAGACGCTTGGCGAGGCCGATGAGCGGTAAATCTTGGTCGTGGCCGAGCTCTTTCAGAATCTGCATGGTGGCGTCTACCTGGCCTTTACCGCCGTCGCATACCCACAAGTCGGGCATGGGTACGCCCTCGTTTTCGAGCCTGCGGATACGGCGGGTCATCACTTCGCGCATGCTAGCGAAGTCATTGACGCCTTCGACGGTCTTGATGATAAACTTGCGGTAGTTGGCTTTATCGGGGCGCCCGTTCTTGAAGGCCACAAGGCTAGCTACGGTGTTCGTGCCCGAAAGGTGAGAAATATCCACGCACTCGATGCGGAACGGCGTCTTTTTGAGTCCGAGAACTTTTTGCAGTTCGAATACGCTCTGGTCGATTTCACTGTACTTTTGCACTTCGGCGCGCATTTCCACGAGAATCATGTCGGCATTGGCGCCAGCAAGTTTCAAGAATCCGAGCTTTTCGCCGCGCTGGGGGCTTGAAAAACGCACCTTTCTTCCGGCTTTTTCCGAAAGAGCCTGTTCCAGAATCTCGCGGTCTTCCGGGAGCACAATGTCGGTTGCGATTTCGGCAGGAATCAGGGGCGCCTCCATATACCAAGGAAGCACCATCTGCCTGAATATTTCGGTCTCGTCGTCTTCGAGTTTGCATTCCAGCCGGTAATGCCTGCGCCCCATGAGCACGCCCTTGCGGTATTCCAAAATCACGGCCGCGGCCATGTCGCCATTACGGCGGAGCGTTACCACGTCCAGTGACAAGTTCGGGTCACTGGTATCGGTCTTCTGGTGCGTGCCGGAAGCCTGCAATGCCTGGATTGCATCGCGCTTTTTCATGGCGGTTTCAAAATCCAGGTTGGCACTCGCTTCTTCCATCTCGCGCTGCCATTTGTCAATCAAGTCGTCGCGTTTGCCTTCGAGCATCAGGCGCGTACTTTCTACATCCTTGGCGTACTCTTCTTGCGTAATGAGCCCGGCACAGGGGGCACTGCAACGCCCGATATGGTAGTTGAGGCAAGGGCGCACGGGGTGCTTGGCCGGCAGTTCCATGGAACATTCGCGAATGCGGAAAAGTCTCGCCGAAATGTCAATCAGCTTGTCGATATATCGCGAACTCATGTAGGGGCCAAAATATTGGCGACCGTCCTTCTTGACCGAGCGCGAAAGCGATAGCCTCGGGAACGGTTCCTTGACCGAGAACGCCAGGTACGGAAAGTGCTTGTCGTCCTTCAGGAGCACGTTGTACTTGGGCGTGTGCTTTCGGATCAGGTTTGCTTCTAGAATCAGCGCCTCTTCTTCGCTTTCGGTAATAATCCACTCGATGTCGCGAATGTGGGGGAGCATCAGCGTGGCCGCACGGTGGCCGTTGTGCTCGGAGCCGTCGAAGTAGCTGCGGACGCGGTTCTTTAGAACTTTAGCCTTTCCGATGTAAATGATTTTCCCTTGGGCGTTCTTCATGATGTAAACGCCCGGCCGGTCCGGCAATTCCGTCAGTCGCCGCTGTATATGTTCATTTACAGAAATCATTTGGTTTTTATGAAAAAATTTAGTTATCTTAATAATGTTAAAGTTCTAAAACTCATTAGACGGAGCAGAAATGAATTTAGAAAAAATGAGTGTTTTATCTCAAAAAATCGAGGGTGTGCTGGGCACGGTCCGTACCCTCAAAGAAGAAAACGCCAAAATCAAACGCGAATTGTCGCAGGCTGTGGCCATGGCGCAGGACAAGACCCTGTTGCTTGAATCGGCCAAGCACGACCTGGCAGACTGCAAGGCCGCCCTTGACGCCCGCGCCAACCAGGCAAATGCACAGCAAGAAATGCTGAACCAGAAAGATGCCGAAATTGCAAAATTTGTCGACCGGGTTACGGTATTCGGGCAGCAGCTTGTCGAAAAAGACGGTTGCATTGAAAGTCTGAACGACAAGATTCGCGAACTGACTGAAAAGTCCGACTTGCTGACCGGCCAGGTGAACGAAAAGTCTGAACTCCTGGGCGCCCTCAATACCCAGGTGGCCGAAAAGGATGCGACTATCGCAAGCCTCATGGAACAGCTTTCCGAAAAGAACGCCCTTGTAGACAGCCTGAACGAACAGCTGCAGGCCCAGAACGAAGAAATTGCCGAAGCCCAGGAAAAGTTCAACCAGTTGGTGGCAACCATCGAAAACGAACTGGGTACAGACATTGCTATCGACCAGGATGAATCTGCCGAACAGCCCGCAGAAGAATCTGTCGAAGAAACTGCAGAAGAAGCCCCGGAAGAACCTGCTGAAGAATCCGCAGAACAGGCCGACGCTGCAGATGATCTGGTGCTTGAAGAAGTGCCTACCGAAGAATCTACGGAAGAAGAAGTGGCTCAGGAACCCGAAGACGATGTTCCGACTATCGAAGTTCATGGGGCCGACGAGAACGACAACGATCTGTTCGCGAGCAAGCAGGAGGGCTCGCAGACAAATTTTTTCGGATAAGGATGCTGATGGACGATGATCCATTCGGCGTAGGGATTAAATAATGGCTAGCATCGAACCTTTGAAATCGGTAACTATAACCGTTGCCCAGGAATCCATTCAGATTCGCACCGACTTGCCCGATGCAGAATTGAATGACATCGTGGAAAATATCAACCAGCGTTTTGAACGCTCGGCAAAGTTCCAGATGGACAACCGTAAGCGCATGGCATTGCTTACCGTGGAGCTTATGTCTGAAATCATGGAACTCCGCAAGCAACTGGGTCGCGCTAAAAACTATTATGACCAGATGGAAAAGGAAGTCCAGAACCTGACGCTCCTCTTGGACGAAGGCGTGGACAATATCGAACAGCTTTAACAAGTCTTACAAATTAAAAGAAAACCCGAGCGCTCGCCCGGGTTTTTCGTTTGTTAAAGGTTTAGGTTTATTCGACGTCGGCGCCTTCGACGCAGCGCACGTTGTAGGCACGGGGACCTTCGCTGGACTGGAATGCCTTTTCGACATCTTCGCCGGAATAGGCCTTGATTCTCCAAGAGGTGTTGCTACCGTTTTGGATAATCCAGATGTAGCCTTGTCCGTCGTTCAGGCCGAATTCCGAGACCTTGCCTTCTTCGTCGAGCTTGAATCGTCCGCCAATGACCCACCAGCTATCGGGCTGGGCCGCTGCTGCTGCGGTGACTTCGTCTGCGGTCGGGAGACGCCAGCCCATGGGGCAGACTCTCTGTGCAACGCCGTAAGTGTAGTACACGCTCTTGTTCTTGGCGCATACGTCGTTGCCTTCCTTGTCTTCGCAGAAGCTTCCGTTTTCGGTCTTGTACCTCAGGTTTTCAGCCATCCAGCGGACGCCAGCGACCGTTTCCAGTTTATAGGATTGGTTGTCGCGCATGTCCGTCATGGTGTTACCGCTGATGGTCGGCGGAACCTTCGCTTCTTCGGACATGCCGATGTCGATGCTGAGTGCAGACGACGAGGACTGGAGATCCGGGTTGGAAGTCATTCCGGCATACTTGGTTTCGCACTCCTGGCTCCAGCAGAAAACGCCACTGCTGTAGTTCGGGGTTTCGATCTTGCTCAAGTCAATGTCTTGCTTGACGATGGAATCACGGGTAATTGTTACCGTGCCGGGTTTTCCATCGCTGGACGACGGCGTCGGGTCCGAATTGCCATTAATAGAGGAAGAGCTTGTTGCAGGAGCTTCCGTTAATGATGAAGAAGATGACGCGACCGGAGATTCTTTTGCAGAAGAAATAGCAGGCTCTTCAGCAATAGGTCCGTTCGGGGTCAAGATATCATTGTCGGAACACCCCCAGAATAAGCACACCACACCCACACATCCCAAAAATGTAGTGATCTTTTTCATGCCTGTAAATATAGTTTACATTTTGGGACTTAACGAGAAAAAAGAAATTTACTATGTTTTAACTCACTATGTCGAACGTTGAAATCTTTGATACTACTTTTGCAATGACCATCCTTGTGGTCCTTGCACTCGTTGTTCCCACGGCCCTTTTGGTGGCAAACTGGTTCCTGCACCCCGGGAAAATCAAGGGGACCTCGATCAAAGGTACGTCCTACGAATGCGGTGTCGCGCATGTTTCCGGTACTTCGGGTGAACGATATCCCGTAAAGTATTACATGGTCGCCATGTTGTTCCTGGTCTTTGACCTCGAAGTGGCGTTCCTCTACCCCTGGACCGTTCAGTTCCTCAAGGGCGGCTGGGACTTGCTGTTCGTGTTGCTCGGATTCCTCGTGATTCTTGAAGCAGGCTATATCTACCTGGTCAAGAAGGGTATCCTCAACTGGACTCGAATCCAAGACTAAGATTCGGGAAAGAGTATTCTATCTCAACTAAACGAGCGCGGTCCCATGGGGCCGCGCTTGTTTTATGAACAAAACATTTTTCTACTTTATTGACTATGAATAACGCAACGCCTGACTTTAATTCGCAACATTTTGAAGTTGCCGGTTTTATTCGCGAAGTGTTCGGCTATATGGAACGCTTCAAGGGCCAGCTGTTTGTGCTGAAAATCGAGGATGACCTGATGAGTCATCCCCTTTTCCCGGTGCTTATGCGCGACATTGCGCTTTTGCACAAGGCGGGTATCCGCATTATTATCGTGCCGGGTACGCGTAACAGCATCGATGCCCAGCTCAAGGCGTGGGAACTGGAATCCACGTTCCATGCCGGCGTGCGTCTTACCAGCGAAGAGGCCTTGCCCCACATCGAGCAGGCTTCTCTCGGCGTTGCACAGCATATCATGAGCCATCTTACGGCAAGCGGCCTGAGGGGCATTCAGGGTAACTGGGTGCTGGCTCGTAGCATGGGCGTTATCGACGGTGTCGACTACATGCGCACCGGCCGTATCGAACGTATCCAGCGCGATATCCTGGAACAGCTTTTGGAAGAAAAGTTCGTGCCGATTATTCCGCCGATTGGCTGGAACAAGCTCGGACACGCCTACAATATCAGTTCTACTGAATTGGCGACCGAACTTTGCAAATATATGAAGGTGGGTAAGCTCTTCTTCATCGGTAACCAGAACGGTATCAAGCTCGAAGGCCTTGTAACAGGCCGGAACACCAAGTATCTGGAACCCACGGATTCGGGCGTTATTTCGGCTATGGACGTGGACCAGGCCAAGGAATTGTTGGAACTCAATTCCGACCAGCTCGACTTTGCGCAGATGGATTACCTGATGAATGCCATTCGGGCGTGCGAAGCGGGAGCGAACCGTGTTCACTTGCTGAGCGGTGAATTCCAGGGCAGCGTGCTGCAAGAAGTATTCAGCGCTCGCGGTGACGGTACCATGGTATACGCCAACCAGTACTCCAGTATCAGGCCCGCGAACATCGAAGATATTCCCGATATCCTGCGCATTATGCAGGACTACATCGACAAGGGATTCTTGGTGCCGCGTACCCAGGAAAGCATTTCCGAAAAGCTCAACGATTATGTTGTCTATAGCATCGACAACAGCATTCACGGCTGTGGCGCTTTGCACGCTTTCGAAGACGGCATGGCTGAAGTCGCCGGCATTGCAGTGGGCGCAAACTACCGCAAGTCGGGTATTGGCGACGCCATCGTTCGTCACTTGATTTCTGTCGGCCGCATGAAGGGCTACAAGAAGTTGTTCTTGCTGACGACGCAGGCGCTCGATTGGTTCTACCACTTCGGATTCGAAGATGGTACGGTCAGCGATTTGCCCAAGAGCAAGCGCGAACATTACAACCAGAAGCGTAAATCCCGTATCTTGATTCTTCCGCTGGATAAATAGCCTTCTTTTGTGGCGGGGATCTCCAAGGAAAAAACATGAACACACTTGAAGCAATACGTACGCGTCGTAGTACCCGCAAGTTCAAGGCGCAGCCGGTGGAACCTGAAAAGTTGCAGACCATCGTGGATGCGGGCCGTTTCGGCCCCACCGGCGGTAATGCGCAGACTAACCATTTCTTCGTGATTTCGGATGCGGCGGTGATTGCAAAGCTCAAGGAGCTCGTACAGTCCGCCTTTGCCGCGATGGAACTCCGCGAAGACCTTTACAAGAGCCTCAAGAATTCCATTACGCTTGCCCGTAAGGGCAACTATTCCTTCTGCTATACCGCACCCGTGCTTATCGTGGTCGCAAACAAGAAGGAATACGGCAACAATATGGCCGATGTCGCCTGCGCCGTCGAAAACATGATGCTTGCGGCGAACGAACTCGATCTCGGCAGTTGCTACATCAATCAGCTCAAGTGGCTGAATGAAGACCCGACTTTGCTCGAATACCTGCGCTCCCTCGGCCTTAAGGAAGACGAACGCGTGTACGCTTCCGTCGCCATTGGCTATGCCGATACCGAAAGCGGCCTCCCGAACCGTACGGAATCCCCGCGCATCGGAAACGAAGTCGTATTTGTGTAAACATCCTTTTGGTTAGGACATTATGTCCATGCGGAATGCGCCTTGAATCATTCAAGGCGCTTTTTTGTGATGTATATTTTAGCTGGGTTGTTTAACAAGGGTTGCGCATGCATCCCTAAAGGGTTGTTTATGCTTAAAAGCATTCTCAGGACTGCGGCAGTGGCCGCTTCCATTTCCGGGGTTTCGTTCTCGTTCGCCGAGACGCTCCCTACTGCAAATCAAATTTTCGAGAAGATGGGTTTCGGCATCAACATCGGTAATACGATGGAAGTGCCGGGGAATCCGACCGGTTGGGGCAACAAGTTCCCGACCGAAGCCTATATCGATTCGGTCAAGGCGGCGGGCTTTAGCACCATTCGCATTCCGTGCGCTTGGGATAGTCACACGACAAACGGCGTGATTAACGAAAGCTGGATGGACTCGGTGCAGACGGTCGTGGACATGTGCATGCGCGCGGGACTTGTGACGGTTTTGAATATTCACTGGGATGGCGGCTGGCTCGAGGGCAACTTGAGCGATGACAAGAAAGACGAAGTGAATGCAAAGCAGAAGGCTTACTGGACGCAGATTGCAAACCGCTTCAAGAACTATAACGAGCGCCTGCTTTTCGCGAGTGCGAACGAGCCTGCGACTACCGATGACAATTACAAGCACGAAACCGAAATTCTCATGACATACCACCAGACCTTTGTGGATGCCGTGCGCGCCACCGGTGGCAACAATGCAAGCCGTACGCTCGTGATTCAAGGACCGTCGACAAGTGTGGACCGCACTTGCGAAGTCATGCCTGTTTCTAAACTGCCGAAGGACGTGATTGCGGACCGCCTGATGGTCGAGGTGCATTACTACGATCCGTACACTTACACGCTCATGAACGAGCCTGCCGATTGGGGCGCAATTGTGCAACCGCAGTATTACTGGGGTACAGAAGACTTGGCGACTGGCGATGACACCGTACACAACTGCGGCTATAATGCTTGGGCAAATGCCATGGGCGATCCCTGTACAGGCGACCGCATGGACGACCAGTTCGGCAAAATGAAGACGAACTTTGTCGACAAGGGAGTTCCTGTCTTAATCGGCGAATTCGGCGCGAACGACCGCGTGGGAGTTCTGACGGGCGACAAGTATGCCAAGCATCGCAAGGGGCGCCTTGCGTATTATGACTACTTGATGAAATCTGCCTTCAAGCACAAGGTGGTGCCTGTCGCCTGGGATACGGGCCACGAGGGCGAAAACAATATGACGATTATCCGCAGGCAATCGGAACCCGACGGCTCCGTGTTCGATCTGGAAGTTCTGAACATCATGCGTCACGCTTATGGGCTTGCCGATTACGTGAATAACGGAATCACGCATGTCGAAGACTTTGCCAGTCCGACAAAGATTGCTGCGGCGAAGTCGCAGGCCGCAAATTTGGATCGGATTGTTCGCGTGGGCAATCGTCTCGAAGCGAACGGTAGTATTACTTTGTTTGACATGAACGGTGCATTGGTGCGCCGCGCTGCCAATAACCTCTCGCTTGAAGGCCTTCCGCTTGGCATCTATTTCGCTAAGTGCAAGGGTAACTTGACTAAGGTAAATCTTAGATAACATTATTTTGTAAAATTACGTTTAAGGTTAAGGTAAAATCCAGGTTCCGTGAGAATCTGGATTTTTTTGATATATATTCACTCTGTCACATTGAGTGATGAAGAGAAAAAATGTTTCGTTCTGTTTACGCAGTGTTAGGGTCCTTAATGCTGTTAGCCGCAGTGTCGGCTAACGCCTACACGATTAATTATAATCTGAACGGCGGCGTGAACAATCCTGAAAATCCCGAAAGCTATGACGAAGTCGCAGGCCGCTTCGATTTGAAAGATCCTTCTCGCGAAGGCTATTCTTTTTTGGGTTGGTATATTGAATTTTCCGAAGGCGTAGATGTTCCGCCCAACATGTACTACGGGGAATATCAAGATTATTCCATGTATGTACTGGCAAACTACCTCGGCAGCTTTAGCGTGTATGCCAGATGGGGACTCATTCCGCAGACTCCGCAACAAGATGAACGCGGCTGCTACCTGATCTATACGGCCGAAGAACTTTACGGCATTGCAACCGTTTCGATTGCCGATTCAACGGCGTTCTCCAAAAAAGACGATTATAAATTCGAAGGTTGCGTTTCTCTCCAGAACGATATCGTGGTGAACGAGAATCTTCTAGATTCCACCGGCAATTTGTCCAGGGAAGATTATGTGTGGTGGATTCCTTTGAAGTTCAAGGGAACCTTTGAAGGCAATGGCTACAAGATTTCTGGCTTGCGCGGCGGTGACGGATTCTTTGTAACTCTCGGCGACGAGAATGACGTGTGGGGCAAAAACGTTACGGTTGTGAGAAACCTGGGCATTACGGATTCTTATTTCTCGGGCGGTGAAGCCGGCGGAATCGTGGGCAAGGTCGTTGGCCTTGTTCAGATGACAAATGTCTATGCCGATGTTTCTGTTCAGGGTTTGCGTTCTACAGTTGCAAACACGGCGGCTCCCGTAGACACGGTGCAATTCGGAATTCACTATGTGCTGAACGGTGGCGAAAACAGCGAACTGAATCCGGCCAGCTATGTCAAGGGCGATTCTGCCATCGTTCTTGCCGACCCGCAAAAAGAAAACGACGAATTCGAAGGCTGGTTCTTGGACGAAGACTTTACGCAGAGAATCGATACCATCAAGACGGAACATTACGGCGATTGGACTCTCTATGCGAAATGGAAGAGCTACTTTGTCGTCGACATCGAAATGAACGGCGGCCAGTTCTATAACGGCACCGAATTCTACAAGCCCCATGTAGTCAAGTGGTCGGCGGATTCTGCGGCCTATGTGCTGGGGAAGGCTTACTGGTCCGGCTTTGAATTTGCGGGTTGGTATGCGGACTCGCTTTTGGAAGAAGAGATTACGGAAATCCCCGCCGGCAATACTGAAGACCTTACGGTTTATGCCAAGTGGAATACGACGGAATATACCATTACTTACCACATGAACGGTGGCGAAAATAACTTGGAAAACTTGACCGCGTTTAACGCAGCCGATGTCGGTTTTGAATACAAGACTCCCGCTCGCGAAGGTGCGAAATTCTATCGCTGGACACCGGAAAAACTCAGCTACTATTCGGCAGTCCAGTTGACAGAAAAGAAAAGCATCGATCTTTTTGCGGAATGGACTCCGGCTCCGCAGATGCCCGCGCAAGATACAACGGGTTGCTACCATTTAAAGAACAAGGAAGAACTTTATTGGTTCGCGGGTCTTGTCAACGGCACCTTGGACAGCACCGAGCGCAATCCCAAGGCATGCGCTACGCTTGATTCCGACATTGTCATCAATGAAAATATATGGCAAGATTCTGCGCTGAATCTTGACGACTCGCTGACCTATTTCGTGTGGGACGCCATCTGGGATTACGAAGGCGTGTTCTCAGGCAATGGCCTTTCCATTACGGGCTTGCTGGCGAACAGCAGCTGCGGTGACGAACACATGTTCGCGGGAATGTTCTGCAACGTGAGCAATCACAAGAATGTCGTGAACGTCAAGGTGAATGGCTCCTATGTCCAGGAATTCGGCTACATCGACAACTTCGTCATTACCGGCGGTACCATGCCTGTGCAGCCGACGCTTCAGGGCGAATGGCGTGCCGTGGTGGGTGGCAAGAGCGTGAGCCTGTTCGGACTTGCTCCGGGCAAGATGCTTTTCGTGTATGACCTGCAGGGCCGCCTGCTTCGCCGCGAAAGAACGGAACCCATGATGCTCATGGACTTTATGGATGCCGGCAAGTTCCTAATCCGCTACGGAAACGAAACCCGCGCTGTCACGATCCGCTAATTTTGCTATCTTTGGCCCCATGATGGATTTTAAGAAAATGGAAGACGGCTTCCGGATGATTCTGGAAGGCATGGGCGAAAACCCGAACCGCGAAGGTCTTATCGATACGCCCAAGCGTGTCGCGAAGATGTACGCCGAACTCATGACGGGCCTTTCTGGCGAGACACGTGCCGAAGACATTCTCAAGACGCGCTTTCACGAAAAGTACGATGAAATGATTATCGTGCCGGATATCGAGTTTGCAAGCATGTGCGAACACCATTTTCTTCCGTTCACGGGCAAGGCGCATGTGGCCTACATTCCGGGCGATTGCGTCGTTGGCCTTTCCAAGATTCCGCGCGTGGTAGAATTCTATGCTCGCTTCCCGCAGATTCAGGAACGCATGACGCGCCAGATTGCAGAACTCATCCAGAAGGAATTGAATCCGAAGGGCGTCGCGGTTGTTTTGGAAGCGTCTCACATGTGCATGACCATGCGCGGCGTCAAGAAGCCGGGGGCAACCATGGTGACCACACAGCTTTTGGGCCGATTCAAGACTGACGAAAAGACTCGCGCCGAATTCATGTCCAGGATTTACGCTCCTAGGTAAACGTTCTTTCAAAAAACGTGTTAATATTTTTCTGGTTTTAGTCCCCCGCTCTGGTCGGGGGCTTTTATTTTTTTTTTCAAAATAAGCTAAATGGGGTAGCCCGGCATGTGTAAGAATAACCTTATCCATTATGGATAAATTACATATAAATTAGAATGTGAAAATCTTGCTTTTTGAGCTAATTTCGCCATTTTTGGCTCCTTTTAACTATGGACTTATTGTCCATGGAAACTCGTTTCGGACTGTTTTTTTCGCTTGTTTTTCAAGGTATCTTTAGAATGGTGCTAAGGGAAAGGTATAAAAGGAGTCACAATGAAATCGATATATTTCAAGAATTTGGCAAAGGGCCTGGTGGTTGCAGGTGCTGCCTTTGCTTTGGTCAACTGCGGCGATGCTGCGGATCAAGTCAATAACGCCGTTGCTGAAGCCCAGCAACAGTACCAGGATCAGCAACAGGGCGGTGGCTTGGCCACTGATCCGGCTACAAATCCCTCACAGACGGTGACTGACCCTGCACAACAGGGGACCGTTACTCCTGTGGATCCGGCAGATCCTAATGCAATTTCGAATGATCCGAATCAGGGCGTGACTGACCCCACTCAGCCTGCAGATTCTACGCAGACTGCTCAGCCCGCAGACACGACTGCCCAGGTGATTCCCCCCGAAGAACTTTGTTTGTCATCTAGCTTGCCCGATGCTTGTGGACCAGGAACGAATCCGCTTCCGACCAGCAGCGCAACAGTTGATCCCGTTGCAAGCAGTGCATCTGCAGAACCTGCTCAGTCCAGCTCCAGCGAAGCCGTAAAGCCGGCCTCCAGCTCTAGTGAGCAGGTCAAGCCCGCCAGCTCTTCGAGCGAACAGGTTGTGTCTTCTTCTAGCGAAGTGAAGGCCGATGACGGCATCTTCCTCGTTGATGGCAAGGAAGAAGAAAAGAACTACCTGGAAGTCGAATATATCAAGAATACGGCCGACAACGGCGGTGGCGTCCTTTGCTACCCGAAGCAGCTTTCCAATACCAAGAAGCATGGTGTTATCTTGTGGGGCCCGGGTGGCGGCTCTAGCCCCAACGATTACGAAGGTATCATTCGTCGTCTCGCCTCTCACGGTTTCGTGGTGGTGGCTACCAGCGAATCTCCGGATGGTACGAACCGCGGTATCCCCGCACTCGACTGGCTTGCCAAGAAGAATACCACCCAGGGCGATGTGCTGTACGGCAAGCTTGACATGACGAAGGTGGGCGCAAGCGGCCACTCCATGGGCGGTCTCCAGTCCGAAAAGATGCTTATCAACGACAAGCGCGTGATTACGGCTGTCCTCAATAACAGCGGTGCATTCAACCATGCTGAACTAGCGAATGTCCCTGCCGGAAAGACTGCTGCAATCGTCTACGGTGAAGGCGGTGCGGAACGCCCGAACGCCGAAGGCGACTACAACAACAATAACGTCAGGATTCCGGCTTGCCTCCTCAAGATGACTGGTGGCCAGGGCAATGAATGCTATAACGGCGAATGCGGCTGGGGCCATGGTTCCGGTCCGTGGGGCGGCATGGCAGCGACCGTTGCCTGGATGCGTTGGCACCTCGGTGGCGAAACATTCCGCAAAGATGATTTTGTAGGTTCTTCTGGCAAGTACATTAATGGCGCTATCCTTGGCCAGCCGGGCAAGTGGAAAGGCCAGTGCAAGAACTTCTAAGAAACTCCACACTCACTCCTTACATCCCGTCCGAATGGGCGGGGTGTTTTTTTGCGGATTTCATCTTCGTTTATGCCGCAGAAATTAAAAGAATACACCTACATTTTTATTACAGATTTGTCCGGTAGGCAAAACAAAGCTATCTTAATACAGTAAACGGAGTTTGTTTTATGAACGCTGCAATTTTGACGAATGAGTTCCCTCCAGAAATTTATGGTGGTGCCGGTATCCATGTTAAGTTTCTTACCCAAGAACTTGCAAAGCTTTGTCATGTGGAAGCACGTTGCTTTGGTGTGCAAGACGAAGACAAGGACAATATCCGTGCAATCGGATTTTCGCGCAAGCTGGGCTTGAACCCGCATGATGACCGATTCCAGAAGATTTTCAAGCCGCTGGACATCAATTTGCAGTGGGCCGCTGCGCTTGACAACATTGATGTCATTCACTGTCATACATGGTACAGTCATTTTGGTGGCGTGCTCGCTAGCCGTCTTTTGCAGTGCCCGCTAATTCTCACGACGCACTCGCTCGAACCGCACCGTCCGTGGAAGGCCGAACAGCTGGGCGACGGCGGTTACGCCATGAGCTGCTGGATCGAACGCACCGCTTACGAAGCGGCCGACGGTGTGATTGCCGTGAGCCAGGGTATGAAGCGCGACGTGATGAAACTTTACGGCGTTCCCGAGGATCGCGTGAAGGTGATTTACAACGGTATCGATCCGGACTTTTATGCGCCGACTTTTGACGAAAAAATCCTTGAAAAATGGGGTGTAGACCCGAAGCGTCCGTATGTGCTGTTCGTGGGTCGCATTACGCGACAGAAGGGCATCAGCCAGCTGATTCAGGCGATTCCGCAAATCGACAAGAGTGCCCAGGTGGTGCTCTGCGCCGGTGCTCCGGATACCATCGAACTTGCCGACGAATGCAAGGCTCTCATCGAAGAGGTACAGAAGACGCGCGACGGTGTGGTGTGGATTCAGGAAGCGGTTCCGCACGAAGAACTCCGCGTGCTTTACAGCCATGCGACTGTGTTTGCAACGCCTTCGCTCTACGAACCGTTCGGTATCATCAACCTTGAAGCCATGAGCTGCGGTACACCGGTGGTGGGCTCTGCGGTGGGTGGCATTCCCGAAATTATTGTCGATGGAGAAACCGGATTCCTGGTTCCGTTGAAGCATGTGTCCGAAACGGATTTCGAACCGGCCGATCCGAAAGCCTTCCAGACTGATTTCGCAAACAAACTCAACAAGATTCTTGAAAATCCGGAACTTGCAAAGAAAATGGGCGAAGTCAGCCGCAAGCGCGCGATTGACGTATTCAGCTGGAAGTCGATTGCCAAGCAGACTTACGACTTCTACCAGGAATGCATCGACCGCTACAAGCGCGAAGGCAAGCGGTAGAAAAAAAGGAAACCGTTAGGTTTCCCAAATCCGTGTGGCAAAAAAATCTTGGGCCTCTCTTCTCGGAGAGGCTTCTTTTATTTTTGCGAAGTAATCTTCTCGACGATTGCGCTCGTTGTCAGTAACTCGGGCAGAACAATCTGTCTAGATACATCGCCAACCGGATAAATCGCATAAGCGGGCACGCCCGACTTGTGCATGCTCTTTAAGAGTGCGTTCACTTCGGGAGTTTCGCGAGTCCAGTCGGCTTTTACCAGCGCCACATTCAAGCTGTCCATGGCGCGGCGGAATTCGTCGCGGTTGAGAACGGCGGCTTCGTTCGTCTTGCAGGTGAGGCACCAGTCGGCGGTGGCGTCGATGAAGACGGTGCGATTTGCTTTCGCAAATTCTTCGATGAGCGCGGGGCTATAACGGTACCAGCCGTCAGCCGTCATCTGCTCTTGCATGCGGGTGTTGAACTTTTCGCTGGCAGCACGTTCGTATTCAGGAGCGATTGCGGCAAACCAAATTGATACAAGAACTGCGACGCTCAAGCCGATTCCGGCGACTTCGCGCCCGAAGGCAACACCCGGCGGCGCGAATTTGCCGAGCAGTACGCTGCAGGCGATACTTGCTACTACGACAATGGCAAACATCCCGACGCCCGCGGTGCCGGCTTGTTCATTCACAATCCACAAGAGCCATACGACGCTTGCAAGGAGCAATACGCCCATCACCTTTTGGAGCTTCACCATCCACGGACCCGGTTTCGGGAAAACCTTCAGGACTTTCGGGAAAGCGCTTACGAGCATGTAGGGGAGCGCAAGGCCGAGCCCTGCCGCGGTAAAGAACAAGAAGAGTACTGGCGTCGTCTGCGCAAAGGCAAATCCCATGGCTGTGCCGAGGAAGGGGGCCGAGCACGGCGTGCTTAAAAGAACAAGAAGCGCTCCAGTAAAGAAGGCGCCTGCGAAGCCCGCCTTATGGCCGGCTTCGTCCATTTTGGTGGTGGCACCCCACGGGAGCCACACTTCGAACACGCCGAAAAAGCTCATGGCAAATGCGGTCAGAATCACGACCATGAAGGCGATGAATCCTGCACTCTGGAATTGCATGCCCCAGCCCGCGGACCCGCCGCCGGCCTTGACGGCGGCGACAACGGCGGCCAGCGCCCAGAAACTTGCCAGAATGCCCGCCGTTGTGGCTCCTCCCAAAGCGAGGAGCCGTCCGCGACTTTCGCCGGCCTGCTTGATCAGGCTAAAGAGCTTGAGCGAAAGCACCGGCAGCACGCACGGCATCAAGTTCAGAATAATTCCGCCGAGGAAAGCGAAAAACAAAAGGGCGATAATTCCTGCCGAAGCGGCGCTTGCTTCCAACTTCTCGTTGGCGCCTGCATCGCTCACGGCACCCATATCCGTGTTCTCGTTGTCGCCTGTGCTGGCGGCTACTTCAGTTTCAGAGTCGTTTTTTTTTGCGCTGCTATTCACATTGCTGGATTTTGCACCAGCCGCATTTTTGCTGAGCGAAATCGTCTTGCTTGCAGGCGCGAGGCAAATGGAATTGTCGCAGGCCTGGTAATGGAAAGTCGCTTCGGTTCCAAGGCTGTCGTACTTGTCGGCAACACTCTTCACCGGAATTTCAATCTTGAATTCCCCGCGGAAGGTGAGGATTTCAAGTTCCAATGCTTCGTTGTATTCCTTGATCGGCTTGGGCCATACCACATCGCCGAACTCGATTCCTTCGGCCTTCACCACAATTGAAGAGGGCTTCAAGAATTCGTCGGTAACTTCGTTGGCGTTCACGTGCCACTTTTCGGGAATGGTCACCCATACGGTCAGCTTTCCACCGTCTTTCAATGCGCCCGCGCTGTACTGCATCTGCATTTCCGGGGGCGGCATGGAGTTCATATTGAACTCTTGCGCGTTCACAGATTGTGGATAAATTACCAAAAATAAAGCCAAACTAAAAAAAGCTGTTGATAGCTGCAAACAATAGTTTGCAAAATTTCCAAAAATTCGTTTTTTCGCTTTTATTTTCATAAATTTTATCGCAACTGAAAGTTCGCTGTCAAAATTCCGATAGGTTTATGGCTAAATCCAGAATTTTAACAGAAGAACCTCCCAAATGGGTTGAAAAGGTGTGGCGTAAGAACGCTTCACAAATTTACAAACTATGTCAGTTTCAGAGTAGCGACCCCGACGGCGCAAAAGACCTTTTTCAAGAGGTTGCGCTCCGTTTATGCCGGTCAGCGTATACTTTGGACTTGAATAAGCCGATGACTCCGTGGTTTCGGGCTGTCATCCATAACGCTTTTCATGACATGAACAGGAGATTGCTCCCGGTAACCCCGTTTTCGCAGCTGTCTGACAATTTTATTGCCTACGATGCTTCGGGAACGGGCGCTATTGCCCGCGAAGTTTATGAACAACGCCGCAGGCGCGTCATCCGTCGGGAATTAGACCGCTTGATGGAAGACCTTACCTCTGCCGAGAAAATGGCTGTGGAATATTCCTATATCGGCGAAATCCGGGCTTCCGAGGCGTGCCTGTATTGTGGCGTGAACCGCAGTACGTTCCAAAAAAGAAAAACCGATGCAATCAAGAAGATGCGAAGAAAGAAGAATGGATATATGTCCAAGTATAAAAATAATGAAAGTTCTTGCATGAATTTGGACGATTTGCTAACGCGGGCGAGTGAATTTTCGTAATTTTAGGGAGTGAAGTTCAAATCTCTAGTTTTTTGTTTGCTGCTTTGGTCAGCTTATGTGGGCGCCTACGATAAATGGGGGGCGTTCTCGGATCCGTTCCCGATACATGATGTGACACCTTTTGCTAACGGTGTTCTTTTGGCGACCGATGGCGGCCTGCGTTTCCGTTCCATTTACGAAAATGTCGTGTATCATTCGGAACATGGCCTAGAAACATCCAGGTTCTATTCTGTTGTTTCTTCGAACAATGCGGTCTATGCGGTTTCGGAATACGGCCTTATAGCCGTGTTTGCCGATGGTAGTATTCCTTGGCGCGTCATCAACCGCTCCTATGTCAAGAACAATGTCCGTGCGGTGCCCCATGGCGCAGTCATGAGCGGCCAAATCATGACAATCGCTTTCGAAGACCGTCTTGCGTTCTTCGATGCCTTGCAAGGCCGTTCTTTGTTGACTATCGAGCGTATTGGCTCAAGGTCCCTCTCCATCACTCCGGTTCGCGAGCTTTTGATTCGCGGCGATTCCTTGTACGCCAAAATGGACAAGGAAACCTATGTCCGCAAAATGGATTGGGCGAACCTGGCTACTGACAAGCGCCTGAGCGATCCGAATTCGTGGTCCCTTATTTCGGCAGGCACAACTGTAGAAGGCTTTGACGAACCAGTTAAGCAGGTGAAGGTGGACTCAGAAGTTTTGACCGATGAGCAGCTTTATCATGACGATGGCTCTAGCAAGGTCAAGTGGCAGGTTAAAACGGCAGACGGAACATATCTCGTCGGTTCCGAATATGTCTTCTTTAACAAGATTGGCGAAAAGACAGTAACGGATCTTACCGGATTCAATGGATATACCCCTGGCGAAGTGTACGAAATAAAGGCGACTCCCGAAGGTGGCGTCTTGGCGATGTCTGTCGATGGCAAGTTGAGCTATGGTAGCATCGGTGGCTGGGGCGAGCCTCATTACGCTTATTCGACTTTGGCAAACGGTGCAAATGGTTATTCTGCTAGAATGAAGACTTTGTCTTATTTGCCCGATGGCCACATGTTCTACCATATTTGGGGATTTGTGTATTTGATGTATTCAAAGTGGGGCGCCCATCTTGAATATGATTTCAAAGCCGAAGACAACCATTGCTTTGACAAGTACCTTCCCAATTACGCCATCTCTGTTGCAACCATTGCGGCTCCCGACAATTCGGGCTTCTTGTCTTCAACGGGTAACAATCCCAATTACGGTGTCGTCTACTTTACCAAAGACGGCGAAGTCCATTGTGCAAACGGAATTGGCTCTAACCCGATACCTGGTGTGATGCATTCTAAAATCAACGAGGACGGCAAATGGGTTGTGTATGTCGCTAACAAGAATGGTACGGCCCTTGCAAGCGAAGGCGGCCTCGACGTAATCACGTTCCCCTCGCCGAAAGCCAATGGTGGCGAACTTGTTAATGGCCAAGTCAAATATTATGGCGGCATGAACCCCGCCCCGGTCGACATGGTGTACGACCCTGTGGGTGACAGACTGTGGCTGGTCTCGATGTCGTCGCTTGCCTATCTGGACGAAGAAGCGGATACGCTCATGACGCCGGCTTCGACAAATGGTATACTCGGTGCTGAATTCACGTCGATCGATGTTGATAGTCACGGCAACCTGTGGGTCGGAACAACGAACCAGGGCGTGTATCGTCTGTCGCCCAAGAACGGCTCTCCCGATACGTTGAAGATTTTGCACTTTACCACGAAAGACGGCTTGCTTGACAACAACGTCGCTGACCTCGCCATTGACCCGGTTGTGGGTGCAGTTTGGTTTGCCCACGAAAAGGGCGTGAGCTACTACCGTCGTAACGATCTTAAGGATGCCCACAAGAATATGACCGATTCCGCCGAGGTAAAGGTCCATGCTTATCCGGTCCCGTTCAGGCCCAAGACTCAAGCCTTCCTCACAATCGATGGCATTGCCGAAAAGTCTACGGTAAGTATCTATAACCGTGGTGGCGCCTTGATCAAGTATTTCCGCAACGAAGATGTTCTGGGCGGCAAGGTGGAATGGAACGGCCGTGAAGATTCTGGCAAGTTGGTGGTACCGGGTGTCTACTACTACGTCGTAAAGAAGGGCTCCAAGGTCAAGAAGGGCAAGTTTATTATTGCCCATTAATGGGTGCAGAGGTTTTTATGAATCGTATTGCTGTATGGTTGTTTTGGGGCTTTGCCATGCTGCTGGTGAGTTGCGCGGGCGAGCGCCAGGGACTGGTGTGCGAAGAAATGGAATACCGCCTAAACACCATGACATATTCGCCTGACCAGCGCGCTTATGCCGAAGAAGAATTGCGCGTGTGCCGCGAAGAAGAAGCGCTAAAGAAGGCCGAAGGGGCTGCCACCCGCAAGAGCATTTATGATCGCTTTGCCGCATCGGATACGACAAAGTCCAAGTTGGTCGATTCGACGAAGGCCGGTAACGATGGCGAGGTGTCTGTGACCAAGGCGCTTCATGATTCGTCGGAGGTAAAGACCACCAGTATTTATGACCGCTACAAGTCTGCCGAAGGGGCTGCTGAAAATCCGGAACCGGACACCTCCGCTGCAGATGCAGGGAATTTCCAGTAAGGCGGTCCTTGTAGATGGCTAAATTGCAGACACTTGCAGGCGAGTGGTTTGAACCGGATTTGCCCGGGCGCTTGCTCAAGATTGCGGGCGATATTCGCGAGGCGGGCGGTCGCGCCTTTTTAGTGGGCGGCTGGGTCCGCGATGCGCTTTTAGGCAAGTCCTGCCGCGACTACGATGTCGAAGTCTACGACATGGCGCAAGACGCCCTTGTTCCGATTCTTTCCAAATACGGCCGCACCAATTTGGTGGGCAAGGCTTTCGGCGTGATTCACTTGGCCATGAAGGGTTTGTCGCTTGATTTCTCTTTCCCGCGCACCGAAAGCAAGGTGGGTTATGGCCACCGCGGTTTTGTGGTGCATACCGATGAAAAGCTGAGCTTCAAGGAGGCCGCCCTCCGTCGCGACTTTACCATCAATGCCATGGGCATGGAACTGCCGGAACTCACGCTCTGCGACCCCTATGGCGGTATTGACGACTTGAAATCGCATACCTTGCGTCATGTGGGCCCCGCTTTTGCCGAAGATTCCCTGCGCATTCTGCGCGGGGTGCAGTTCGCTAGCCGTTTCGGTTGCACGCTCGCTCCCTCTACGGTAGAATTATGCCGCACGCTTTCGCTCGATGACTTGAGCGTGGAACGTCTGTTCGAAGAATTCAAGAAGTGGCTTTTAAAACCGGGCAAGCCTTCGCTCGGTCTCAAGGCTTTTTTAGACATCAAGCTCGACGAATATTTTCCTGAGATTCATCCGTTCAAGAATTCCTGGGAAACTCTCGGAACGATTCTCGACAACATGGTTCCCTTGCGCGATACCTTGCCCGAGGCGCAGGCGATGGAATTTGCCTTTGCGGCCCTTTTGAGTGACAGCGCTGAAACCTCGCTCAAGTTCCTGGAACGCATCACGAACGAAACGCACTTGCTCAAGATTGTGCCTCCGCTTTTGAAGGCATACCAAGAGCTGGATGCGGCTATTGTAAACGATGCTCCGGCACTTCGCCGCCTCGCGGTAAAACTGGGTGGCTTAAAATTGCTCGGCTTGCTCGTAAAATGTACTCCCTGCGAATTCTATGCTGGCTCTACGGCCGATGGCGAATGCTTTGCCGACAATCTTTGGAATGCGGCAAGCGAACTGGACTTGATCGAAGAAGCCCCGCAGCCTTACCTTACGGGCAAGATGCTGATGGACTTGGGCGTAAAACCCGGCAAGCAGATGGGCGAAGTCATCAAGGCGAGTTTCGAGCTCCAGCTCGATGGCGAAATCAAGAATGCTGACGAAGCCGTGGCTTGGGCGAAATCCCGCCTGTCGTAATTATTTCCACCTGAACATGCCGGTAATCCCTGCGGGCACGGCAAATACGATCATCGGAACTTGAATGATTTCGGTGGGCAAGAATGCAAGCATCTTGCGCTTGGCATGCAATTTCCAGGAAGCGATCATCAGGAATACGAAATCCACGAGAATTTTCGGAGCGATGCTGAATACGCACCATTGCCACGGACAATCCAAAAAGAGGACGCACCACGGGCTAATGAACATCCAGATGTAGTAGGTGTAAATCAGCGTGAGCATCAGGATGTATGCCTTGCTTTCGTAGTTGGTGCCGTTGCTGCTCCAGCGGGCGCGCTGGTTAAAGAGCTGTTTCCAGGTATGCACCGGAGCGGTTTCAATCACGGCGTCCTTGTCCAGATTGTAGCAGACCTTGGTGCCCGGGATTTTCATCATCTTGTGGATGAGCATGTCGTCATCGCCACTCGAAAGATTCACCAGGTCGCCAAAACCGCCCACGGCAAAGAACAGGTCTTTTTTGTAGGCGAGGCATGCGGCAGATGCTACAATCGGGTGTCCCCAGCTAAAGCCGGCGGCTTCCATGGCGGTGTAGCCCAGGGTTTCCAGTTTCTGGTACAGGTGCGGCATCGTGCGGCTACCGTTATTCTGCTTAGGGCCTTGCACAATGCAAATGCCGTCGTTAAAGCGGCCCGCCATGGCGGTAATCCAGCTTTTGCGCGGAATGCAGTCGGCATCCATGGTCAAAAGGACTTCGTACTTTGCGATCTTGAAGGCGCTTTCGAGGGCGCGCTTCTTGGGGCTTGCGATAACCGGCAAGTCCTGCGGCAGCGAAAGTACCCTGAATTTCGGGTGGGTGGCCGCAAACTTTTCCAGGATTTCCTTGGTAGAGTCGGTCGAACGGTCATCGACACAAATCACTTCCCATTCGCCGATGTAGTCTTGCTCTGCGAGGGCTTCGAGCGTGCGTTGCGCGAATTCTTCTTCGTTGCGCATGGGTACGACTACGGTAACGCTCGGGGTGGCCTTGGGACCTCTATAACGGTGCGTGCGAATCACTCCTATTATAAAAAACAGGAACAGGATTACGTACAGTGCTGTCAAGCATGCAATGATGATACCACCCATGCGGGAAAATGTAGAAAAAACAGAACTTAGAACTTAGAGCTTAGAGCTTAGTTGAATTAAAAATTTCTAAGTTCTGCCTACTAAGTTCTGCCAACTGTGGCGAAGCCACGAAAAATGCCTATGATCCATCCTTCTGCATTTGTAAGCCCGCAAGCAAAAGTCCATGAATCGGCCGTTATTGGCCCCTGGTGCTTGGTCGATGCCGGCGCCGAAATTGCCGAAGGTGTCATTTTGGAATCCCGCGTACATGTTTACGGCGGGGTCTCGGTCGGAAAAAACACGCATGTGTACGACGGCGCCATTTTGGGTGGCCCTCCGCAAGATTTAAAATACGCGGGCGAACCCACTCGACTGTCTGTTGGCGAAAATTGCACCATTCGCGAATATTGCACGCTCAACCGCGGCACGGTCCAGGGCGGCGGTTGCACGCGCGTCGCAGACCATGTCTTGGTTATGGCCTACTCGCATATCGCCCATGACTGCGATATCCGAACAGGGGTCGTCATCGCAAACAGCTGCCAGTTGGGTGGCCACGTGCGCATCGGCGAATATGCGACCATCGGTGGCGTTACCGCCATCCAGCAACGCAATCAGGTCGGCGCCTACGCTTTCGTGGGGGGCACCCACAAGGTGGACCGCGACGTTCCCCCATGCACCAAGGCATCGGGCAACCCCATCCGCTACGGCGCCCTGAACCTGCATGCCCTGCGCCTGCATCCCGAAGATTTTCCCGAAGAACGCGTTCAGAACTTGCAGCGTGCCTACCGCGAACTTTACCGTAGCGGGCGCCCCGTGGTCGAGGTAATCGAAGAACTCAAAAAAGGCCCGGAACCTTTGTTCCAAGCCTTTTTCGACGAGCATTGGGGCGGCACTCTCGTGCGCCCGTAAAAAGCCTTATTAAAGTCCGAATGCTGCAGGGAAGCCTTCGTACCAGGTGGCTTCATTGCGGTCGTAGGCTTCGAATCCGCCGACCTTCGTAAAGCCCCAGTAGTGCCAAGACATGTCCAGGCTTTCGGCAATCTCGATCGACTTTTCTGCCCACTGGGCCTTCATTCTTGCAGACGGGAGAACGCCGTCGGCGTCGCATTCCCTGGAGTTTGCGAAGTCGCCACCGCCCGAAATGCCGAATTCACCCATGTTCATGGGAATGTGTCCGCCATTTACGTCCGGGTAAAGAGCCGTTGCCTGCTTGACATAAGTCTGAAGGTCGTACATGGCGTTGTTGGCGTAGGCAGCGTCGCCCTTGCAGGCGTAGCTGTGCCCTTGGTGGCTATAGCCGAAGGGTTCGTAATAATGGCCGGAATAAATAATGTTACCGTCTTGCGGCAAGTGCAGAATACTCAAGTCGGCAAATTTGGCGGCGTGGTAAGATTCGAACATGATCGTCTTGCCGGGTGCCGTAGCGCGAATTACTTTGTATGCATCGTTCAGGAGTTCGTCCACCATTTGAGCGTTTGCGATGGTGGGTTCGTTCAAGATTTCGAAGACAAGCATGGAGTCCGGAGCGATAGCATCCAGCTCGGCTGCGACCTGTGCCCACAACAGCAAGAAATGTTCCTTTTCGGCGTTGTAGGTGGCCGGATCAGTGCTGAACTTGTTGCCTGCGTTGTTCAATTCCACGTAGTGGTGGAAGTTCACGACGACAGCGAGGTCTTGTGCCAAGGCGAGCTTGATATCTTCTTTTACGCCTTCAAGACGTTCGGGATCGACAGTATGCGTGCTGTAGTCGGAATTCTGCTGCCAACGTACCGGGAGACGGACGGAATTGAAACCCGTTTTCTTGATCACTGCGAAGTCATTGTCTTCGATGCAGTTGCCCCAGCTGCAATCCAGCGAGTTGCCCTGAGAATCCCAAGAGTTCCCCAAGTTCATGCCCTTGCCGAGGCGCTTGTTCATGGCGCGGCCCTTGGAATAGTCTACGGCGATTACCTGGTGTTCAGGTTCTTCTGGAGTCGGCTCCACGGCTTTGTGGCTGCTTTCGCTAGAACAGGCGGAAAATAGAACGCTGCCTGCGAGCGCAAGAGCTAACGAATACGAGTGCGGAAATTTCATAAAAACCTCTATATTAGGTAATGTCTTAGTTGTAAAAGAAAATTACACTTTTTTTACAGAATGGACAATCTATACTAAAAATAATGTGTTTACTTACGAAAACGCGAAAAATAGCGAAAAATAAGAAATTTGGGGAGAAATAGTCCCACTTCAACCTTTTTTTTGCAAAACTGCGCCTCCGAACCCCTCAAAAACAAGTTATATTGTACCCGTCCGTATCTGGAGAATTTTAGATATTATGAAAGCAAATCCGCATAAAGCAAGCTGGGTGTGCGCCTTGGGCGTACTCCTTTTAGCGTCTTTCTCTTTTGCTGGTTATGGTTTTAGCGACTATCGCGACCGCGACCAGTCCCGTTTTGTCACTAAACAGGCGAAGCCGTTCCGACCCGACAAAGATGTCGTGTCCGTCGTGATGCGTGAAGCTATTCCGCGTGGTGGTGGATATACCTACCAGTACCCGCGTGAAAACCCCGAACCGGTACTTACGGACAAGTATGCCATGGAAGGTGCTCTTTCCATGGAAATTGAACTTATCGCAAGCGACTATTCCGGTGTGGCTATTTGTATTGCCGGTTCTGTCGACTTGACTCCGTATTTTGAAGAAGGTGTCCTGGAATTCTGGATCAAGGGTGCCCAGGGCGGCGAAAACGCCTTGTTCGTGCTCGTTGATGACGGCGTGAAGAGCGGTGGCGAATCCCTGCAGGTGAAGCTCCGTTCCAAGAGCCTTGGCGAAATCACTACGGAATGGAAACACTTTAGCATTCCCCTCAAGTTGTTCGGTACGACTGGTGTGTACTGGGATGCCAAGAATACCCGCGAAGTCATGTTGCCGTTTAGCTGGAGCAACTTCAAGGGATTCCGTCTCGAAGTCCGTAAAGACGAAAACGAGTCCTTCAAGGTCTGGATTGACGATATCGTGATCAAGAAGCACGGTAAGGCTTACGAAGGTCCGATGAACTATCCGTTCCGCAACGAGATTTAAGAGGATTTTATGCGCAAATTACCTACACTATTTACGACTCTGCTTTGCTGCACGTCTTTGGCCTTGGCCCAGATGGACGACGAAGTGTCTTCTACCGAAGAATTCGAGGAATCCGCTCCGGCCGTAGAAGAAGCCGCTCCCGCTGCTGAAGAAAGCTCCGAAGAATCTGTTGCGGAAGCATCCGAATCTGAACCGGCCGCAGACGAATCTGCTGTCGAAGAAGCTCCGGCAGAAGAACCTGTCGAAGAAGCCGCTGCCGAACCTGAACCGGCAGCTGAACCCGAACCGGTGGCTGAAGAAGCAGCCGCTCCCACTCGCGACCTTGCGACTCCGGCCGAAAAGGCTCCCTACCAGCCGCTCGTCGTGAACGCCTCCTCGCATCTTGACCCCAAGACGCAGATGGCCAATGTGGAAGAAGGTATCGACACCCTTTCCAACAACATGGAATCTACCCTCATGGGTAAGGACGATCTTCCGATGGCGGTTTCCGGTTACTTGGCCTTCCGTCTCAAGAACTTCCATTACTCTGACGAGAGCCCCTGGATCAAGAACGACATGGCCCGTACCTCGGTGGACGCCGTGCTCAATATGAACATTGTGGCCATGCCGAACTCGTACATGACCCTCTGGACGAACATGAGCTTCCCGTTCGACCTGTCCGGTCTCTATGGCAACAACCTTGCCAAGCACCCGACTCAGGTTCCTGGCAACAAGGACGAACATGTTTTGTATGACCACTCCACGGACTTCTACACCACGACCGTGAACGAAGAAATGAACTTCGGCGTGGACATTCGCGCAGGCGTCTTTGGCGCTTACGTGACCGCCGGTGGTGTTATCTGGGCAAACGCTTCTCCGCTCACTATGTGGGAACGTGAAACCAACCCGCGCTTCGCTTGGCAGTACGAACTGTTCGAAGACGAAAAGACTGTTTCTACCTACTATAAGGAAAAGGTGTTCAAGCCCGTCAAGGAAGGTGGCCGCGCATTCTGGACCAACCGCAGCTTCGGTGGTGTGTTTGCCAGCGTCTACCAGCTCCCGTTCAACATGAAGGCCCAGTTCCTCGTGTCCCAGCCGGCCGATGCCGATATCGGTACTCGTGACGGTCTGCGCATGTATGGTGGCCAGCCTGGCGAACTTGAAATGTCCGGTACTTACGATTTCCGCGGTTCCATCTACCACGGCCGTATCGCCAAGGAAAAGATCGCGGACAACCTGACTCTCGGTTTGAACTACATGGGCGTCATCTTTGACGACGATATCATTTACGAAGACGAATTCCGTAACCAGTGGATTAAGTTCTCCGATGTCGGCCCCACGATCCTCAATACGCATGTCGCTTCTATCGACGTCAAGGGTAACGTTACTCCGAAACTCTACTTGATGGCCGATGTGGCCCTCAGCATGACGGACTCCGTCCGCTTCTACCAGACTGCCGATGCCGCTAACTACAGCGATGCAAACATCAGTAGTGGTTACCTCCCGGATGCTAACGAATCCAAGATGAATACCCCGCAGGTGGGTGTTTACGTGAAGGCCCAGTCCAAGTATGTCGAAGGCTGGCCCATGACGGTCGAAGCAATCTTCCTCCCGAAGGATTTCTACTCTCCGTATTCTTTGAGCAACCCGTCCCGCTTCAACAGCTGGCGTAAGGACGAAGCCTACCTGAACGGTGGTTCTCTCCGCTACACCCCGAACATGGCCGGCCTCAACTTCAAGTTGGAACCGACCTTCAACCGTGGCTACTTTGACTTGCAGTACGGTTTGCATCGTCAGATCGAAGACGGTCAGGATGTCATTTTCTTCAACTACCGCTTGAACGGTCGTAACATGTGGGAATCCACGAATTCCTGGACCAAGCACAAGCCTCTGTTCGTGGCTGACTCCGGTAACGCCGATGGCGCTGCCTACGTGGCCCGTACCGGTACCATGGTTGGTTCCGACAGGGGTATCAAGCAGTATCGCCAGCAGGGCGGTCTCTATGGTGGAACCTGGGAACTCTGGGAATCCTTCGTTGCCTACGAAAGCACCGAACAGATCGAAAAGGGTGAAGTTCCGTCTCACACCAAGTGGTCTTCTTACCTCTCCTTCATGGGTGGCTACGATATCGGTGGCTGGTTCGGTACCGACCGCACGATCATGATGACGGGCTACGCCGCAATCTCCGGTCTCTCTACGACGATCGCCCCGATTGCCTACAGCGAATCCCAGAAGGACATGCTCTTGTGGAGTTTCTACGGTCACTTTGAACCGTCTGTTGCTGTGACCCCGACCTTCCACATGGTGGGTGTTCTCGGTCTTGAAACCTTCCGCGCCGAAAACGCCTATACGGCCAAGGAAGTATCCCCGAACATTCCCAAGACCTCTAGTCTGATCAACAGCTTTACTTCTCTGTACTACGAAAAGGCCCCGATCAACTACCTCGAAACCGCAATCGGTATCGGCTTTGACTGGGACTTCGCCGATCGCGCTGGTCTGCACGTTCGCTATAAGTGGATGACTCATTCCGACGAAGCGATTTCGGTTAATGACTGGCATTCCCACTACATTTCTGCCGAAGCTAAGGCTTGGTTCTAATAGGGGGTGCAGAACATGAAAAAGATTATGAATATGAAAAAGACTTTTGCCGCCATTCTTGCCGCCTCCATGGCCGCTTCTGCAGCTACGGCTGTAGAAAATCAGGAATTGCTCGAGAGCAAGGTAGATTCCATCAACGCCAAGCGCGGTCTTGAAATCACCGGTGCCATTCGCGCGGTTGCCCAGTCGTCCAGGTTCGAAACCGACAACGACTATTCGGGCCTTAACCACATGCCGAATGTCGAAAAAGACGAATTCGTGACTGCTGACATTAACTTCGGTTTCCGCCCCTGGGAAAACGTGCGTGCAAACGCAATGGTCCGCCTGGGCGCCGGCATGCAGGAATACTTCGCTTCTGCCGCAAAGACCGTCTCGGTCGCATGGCTCAATGTCGAAGGCAATCTGGATGATTCCTTCTACTGGGTCGTCGGTGATTTCCGCCAGCAGTACTCTCCGCTGACGTTGTTCTTGCCGAGCCTCGATATCATGTACGAACCGCAGATCTTTGCCCGCAAGCGTTACATGGCCGAACACGAACAGATGATCGAAGGCAACCAGCGTAACCTGCAGGGTGTCAACCTCCAGTTCCGTAAGGATCTCGGTTCTGCCCTTGGTCAGGTCCGTGCCGAAGGTTTGTTCGCCCGTATCAACCGTACCGCGGTCTTGGACCTCGGCGGTGCCGAAGGCAGCATCATGCCTAACGAACAAGTTTGGGGCGCCTCCCAGGCTGCCAACATGGACAAGTTCCTCTTGGCCGGTAACTTCGAACTCCTGCCTGTCGATCGCAATGTCTACGTGGGTGTGACTCCCATGTACATCTTCGATAACGAAGACAGCTATTCCTACACTTACCGTCATCCGAAAAATAACTACACGAACCCGTATGAACGCGAGCCGATCAACCCCTACGAACTCAACCCGCAGAAGACTTTGGTCGTGAGCGGTCGCTTGGGTGCCGACGTGGCATCGCTTATCGGGAACAACAACCTGATTCTCGATGTGACTGGCGAATTCGCGATGTCCAACGACAAGGTCTATACGGCCGACTCTTCTTACGCTCTCCAGTACGACGAAATGGGTAACCTGGTCGGACTCGCCTTGAACGAAGAAGAAGAACCTTATGTCGCACTCGACAGCTTCCATACCGAAGACCTGAGCGGTACGGCTCTCTTGGTCAATGCGAACGTGGGCTACAAGAACGAAACCTTCGGTGCCCGCCTTGGTGTCGACTTCGTGATGAACGACAGCAACTGGTTCAACAACCTCGCTCAGTCTCCGCGATTCTTTGCCCAGCGCATCCAGAACTCCGATAAGGACGGTCAGACGGTCAAGTTCGGCGTGAACTCTCCGCTGTATTCTTCCTTTGACGCTCTCTACAATTTCGACCCGAAGTTCAGCCCGGTGGCAACGACCCTCGGTACCGATGACAACGCATTTGCCGGTTCCGATGTCGAAAGCTACAGCATCGCTAACTACAACAAGAATTCCTGGACGACCAACGTCTTCACGCGTAACCAGCTCGCTCTGATGGAAACGCTCTATGACCCGGCTCTCCAGCTTGCCTTGCCCAACGGCCTTGCTACTCCGAACCGCATGGGTGCCCGTGCTACCTTGACCGGCAATTTCAAGGACTTTGCCGAAGTCCAGGGTATGTTCAGCATGTTCAACCAGGTCAAGGGAAATACGATTGTAAATGACGACCACATGGGTAACGTTATGACGTTCAGCTACAAGGCTGCAAGCTACATGGAATTCGGTGGTGGCGCCAAGGTCGACATCTTCAAGATGATCGGTTTCACGAAGCCGCTTGAAATCTCCGGTTCTTACAAGCATTCCGAACGTTCCTTGGAAACCGACTTTATGGCCGCGCTTGGCGGAGCTGAAGTGAAGTCCGAAGTAAAGTCCGACTTCATCAACGGCGGCCTCTACGTGCAGTACCTGCCGCGCCTCGGCGTGAATCTCGGCGTGCAGATGATCAATACGGAATTCACGAATACGTCTAATGCGATTACGCAGAACGCTCCCTTGCTGAAGGGTACGCAGATGCAGTGGATGGTCGGCCTCGACTACAACATTGCTCCTAGCGCATGGCTCGCCGTGAACTTCGGCATGATCAATGTCGAAAACGAATACAATACCGGCCTCCTTGTCGCTGGCGCCGATGGCGGCTCCCCGAACCTGCCGGATTATTACGATGTAAAGAAGGATGCGACTGGAAAGTTCAAGCATGAATTCTCGCAGATGCTCCTTGAAGCCTCCATTAACGTGGAATTTTAATGGGAGGGTGTAAGTATGATGTTCAATAAGAAAATTTCCGCTTTCGGTCTTACTTCCGCAATCCTCTTCTCTGCCGCGACGGCTTTTGCCGAAGGCGAGAGCGTGGAAGCCCAGCAGACTTCTTTGCTGCAGAAGCTTGACTCTCTGAACGCCGCAGTTTTGGGACTTAAACTCAACGGAAACATCAAGGCTGGTGGCCTTACCTCGATGGCCAAGTCCGACCAGTTCAGCGATGATTCTCCGACTCAGGAAAACCAGGCTTATACAGACGCTAACCTGGTGCTCACGGCACGCCCGAGCTCTGAAACCCAGATCCACTTGGAACTCCGCCTGCACAAGGATTGGCAGAGCGCTTTTGACGAAAACAACAATCCGGTGATTGGCCACTGGTTCAGCTACGATGGCTCGATCTTGAACAAGCACCTGGATTTCAACTTGGGTTACATGCGCGTAGGCTTTACGCCGTACACCTTGTACACTCCGCAGCAGAAGCTGCTCCAGGAACCCGAAATCTTTGCCCAGAAGCGTGTCGAAGCTTTGGCCATGCGTAACCTCGATACCACGAGCAACCGCCTGATGCAGGGCTTGAACGCCGACTTCCATAGCGGCAATATCGGCCCCTTCAGCGACATTCATGCTCAGGCAACGGGCGCCCGTATGCGCAACACTGCCAAGAAGTATGACCAGGTGTTCTTCGACTTCGATTTCTCTGACCGCTACTTCTACGGCCTGCGTCTCGGTGCCGACGCCTTTGGCGCACACTTGGGCGTGAACTACACCGATGTGTTTGACCGCGAAAAGAGCCGTCGCTCCCGCGCTATCGCTAAGTCCGACACCGTGTACTACGAAGACAACGCAGTGGTTTCTGCTGAAATCGGTTTCGATTCCAAGGAACTGCTCTCGAATCTTCCGGTTTCCTTCGGCTTGAACGGCGAACTTGCCAAGAGCTGGTGGAGCGTTGACCGCGACTACGTCAGGGACTACAAGAAGCAGGAATACGCTCTTACCGAATACACCAGCAAGACAGACCCGGCTATCACGAACCCGATGGATACGTCCTTCATTTACATCAAGGTTTCTGAAAGCACCAAGCAGGAAGAAGTCCACGAAGAAGAAATTGTCAAGGACGACGGAATGGCCTTCTATGTGGAACCATTCGTGAACCTGGATATTGCAGGTATCGAAGGTTCCATCAAGGTGATGTACTTGCAGAACGATGAAAAGTTCTGGAGCGAAATGGCTTCTAGCCCGGTATACCGTGGCGGCACCTCGGTGCTGAACGCTAATGCCCTGTTCAAGGATGCCAACTACACTAGCCTGGTTGACGAATTCGGCATGGCTAGCCTTGAAAACATGTACTTGGCTGTGTACAATTCCAATCCGCTCAACGCAACGAACCTCATGACGTCTTATTCCAAGAACGTCTTGACCGACGATGCGGAATCCAGCAACATGTACTCTCGCCTGTATAACAACTACAAGAACGCTCACTTCTATCGCAACGGCTACAATGCCGATGTCCTGAAGCGTCTCGAACTTTCCGAACAGAACAAGGCCTTGTTCCTGATGGATCCGGCAAACGACATGTCCCTGCCCATGGGTGTTGCTACTCCCAACCGCAAGGGCCTGAATGTCAATGTCGACCTCAACTGGAACAGTGCTGTTGAACTGAATGCAATCTTCGGCATGATTTCGACGGTTGCTTCCGATGTTGAAGAAGTCAAGTACACGCGCTATGGCGCAGGCCTCGGCGTGGACGTCGGCCGCATTGCCGGTCTCGATCGCAAGATCAAGGTCCAGGGCTCCTACGACCACAGCGAAGAAGACAAGGCCTTCCAGCGTAAGAGCGACCGCATCATGGCCGGCTTGAACGTGGATGTCGTCGGTCCTCTCGCTCTCCTAGCCGGTTACCAGATGTCTACCCGCGAATTCGGCATCGCTTACCCGGTGTCCGGTTCCGCCTTAATCAACAAGGCCGAAGAATCCTTGCTCCTGGCTGGTCCTCGAGTCAAGATCGCTCCGAACTCCTACCTTTCTGTCCAGTACGGTATGCTGACGGACAAGGTGACGTTCCAGACTATCGACCTTGCTACCGGCGCTCCTGCTAATCAAGAACTTTCTATCGACAAGAACGTTATCATCGCCGACGTGACGGTGAACTTCTAAGAGGTGTGCAATGAAAAATTTTAAGCTTTTATTCTCTGCTGCGGTTGCCTCTGCTCTTATCGGCTGCTCCTCCATGGATGTGGACGATGAAGAGGCCTTGGCCGGAAACTTCCCCGCAGATTTCAGCGATGCTGCTTACATTCAGCTGCACCCTGAATTGGTCCGTGTCCAGATCAAGGATTTTGTGGCAAGCTACAATTCGAAACTTGCCGATGCCGCCAAGGCAAATGGCACTCAGGCTGCTTTTGATTCTACAAAGGAAGCTGACGTTGCCAAGTATGCCGACAGTACGGAAATGCTCCACACGATCATGGTCTCTACCCAGCTTGGCGGCTTTACCGAAGCTGACTGGGAAAAGGACTGGGCCGGTGGCACTAAGGATTCCGTTTTCGCAAGCGAAACGAAAAGGGACACCTTGATACTTGCGATTGACGACTCTACCGATGCTGCGGCCCCTGTTGTAACCCTTGTTTACTTTGGCGTAAAGAAGGGTGCTGTAACCGGTAAGATCGACTATGCAGAAGATGGCACGACCATTACGGCTGTTCATGGCTACAAGACATGCGACAAGACCGCTTGCTCTGATACTGTGGATATTGAAATCACCGAAAAGATGAGCTTCAATAAAAAGGGTACCAAGGCTGAAACGGATACCTTGAAGATGGACACCATCTCGGTGCCGACTGCAGGTGCGATTTCTGCCGCACACATGAAGGTTTTGAACCAGTTGAACTTCTACGGTGTTGACGACGACTTGACGATGCTGCAGAGTGTTGCCATCGATACGTTCGCCATTTCTTACCAGTACGTCATGTTCGGTAGGGCTCATGGTTGGGCATACCGTCCGTGCACCGAAGCTGAAAAGGCCAACCCGGTGAAAACCGAGGTTTATCCGGCAACCAAGCTTTACTGCGACGACAATGGTCAGATCCGTGAAATTAACTAGGGCGAGGTGAAATTATGAACATTAAATCGATTCTTTTGACTTTTGCTCTTGGAGCTGCGGTTACTGCCCAGGCTGCCGCCGACAAGGTGGTTGGATTCTACCCTTACTGGAGCCAGTATTCTCAGTTCTATCCGAAGGATATCCGCTACAACTTTGTGACCGACATTCACTATGTCGGCCTCGCAGCCGGTGAAGACGGCTCGGTCGCCTTTGCTGACGAAAACGACGCCGAAAACTTCAAGACGCTTGTGCAGATGTCCAAAGACAACAACGTGAAGTTGATTGTCTCCGTGGGTGGTATCGAAAACGAAGGCAACTTGAAGGCTATCGCTTCTTCCGAAGAACTTTTGCCGACTTTCGTTTCGAATGTCTCTAGCTGGCTTTCTGCAAACGGCGGCGACGGCGTCGAAGTCGACTGGCAGAACCTCACGGCTGAAGATGCCGAAGATTATGCCAAGTTGTTGAATGCCTTGGTCGATGGCCTTTCGGGCTCTACGGTGACCGCCGTGATTTATCCGGCTGCCGGCATGGATGCCTACAAGGCAGACGCTCTGAACCGCCTCGCTTACGTGGACGTGTTCATGGCCGACCAGATGACCGAAGACAATTCCTCCGTGGTCCCGAACCAGAGTGCTAAATCTGTCGAAGAAACCTTGGATGCTGTGAAGGGCGCCGGCGTGAACGGTGACTTGCTCGTGCCGGTTATCTTCCTTTATGGCAAGACCTGGAGCGGTGCCAAGGGTCTCGGAACTTCTCACCAGGGTACGGGTAGCGGTAACGAAGGTTACGTGTCCTACGCCGAACTCATGGGCAAGTTTGATTCTCCGGAATACAAGGTGACCTTCGATGCCTCTTCCAAGTCCGAAGTGGCCGTGAGCGATGCAGAAACGATCGTGTTCATGGGCATTCCTTCTGTGAAGGCAGTGGCCGAACAGGTCAAGAGCGAAGGCATGGCCGGCGTTGCGGTCTATGACCTCTCCCAAGACCATCACGAACCGATCGTCTCGCTCCTCGTGACCATCGGCTTGCAGCTCCGCCCCGAAGTCAACTACAAGGCTAAGAAGAAGTAGTCCTTAGTTCGCTAGGAAAGCTCTTTAGGACCTCGCTCGAAGCGGGGTCTTTTTTTAGCGGTGGTAGCCGGGTACAGTAATTGGGTACAGCGATCTTCTTGACGATACGTCGTTCTTTTGGTATATGCCCGCGCTACGGTGCTTATTCGATGTGCTGCGTGGGCAAGAACCCTTGTCATAAATCGCCTGCAATCGCCGTCTATGAGTGAATGATTAGGGCTTCGTGTTGTTTGTTGCGTTGCGCCTGCTATAATTGCTGACTGTCATGGCACGCTATGGTTGCCGGTAGTATGCGTTTAGGCAATATGCGCTTGCTGTATGCAGCAATACAATGTGCGTAAAAATGAGGGCAAAAAAAATACAGGCTAATTGCTTAGCCTGTATTTAAAATGTATTGCGCTTTAGTTCGCGGGAACTGGATTATTCAGCCTTGTTCCACTTGACGTTCAGCTGCTTGATGTCCTGGGTAATCACGATCAGGTAGGAACCGGTCGGGACATTGGCGAGAGACATCGTTGCGTTGTTGCGCATGGTCTTGGAGAGAACCTTCTGGCCCGTCACCGAGAATACGTCCACGTTGATGTCGCCAGCATCGCGAGAGCCTACGCTCAGCATGGACTTGGCGATAGTGGCGTGCAGAGGCAGGACCTTGTTCGTCTTGAGAATGCCAACGCCAGTATCCGGCGGAACGACGACCGGTTCAGAGTTGTAGTATTCATCCTTGTTCACAGCCTGAGAGCTGTCACCCACGATTACCGTAATGCTCTGGTGGAGTTCCTGGTAATTGTCGGCTTCCGGAGAGTTGGCGGTAATGCGCACGATAGCGTTCTGGTTGCCGGCGGTAAGGCCGTTACCACTCTTGGTCACGTAAGGAGAAGATTCCTTGCCGTTGAAGGTGTAGGTAACCTTGGTGTGGTACATCGTGGTGTCCGGGACCAACTTGGGTGCGTTTGCACCGAAGGCGAGCGTAGTGTTCTTGAAGTTGTTGGTCATCTTGTTGGTAGCCTTGGTGAAGGTTACCGTGATGGTGTCGTTCAGAGCGCCAAAACCGGTGGCTGCCGGAGCGGTTCCGACAATCTTTGCGGTGCCAAAGCCCTTGAATTCATACATGGTCACCTGCTTGCCGCTCTGCGTGTTAGAGCAGTAGTCCGAAACGCAGGAGGCTTTTTTGACTTCAACAATTTCGGGATTGAGCGATGTAACAGTAAAGGTAGAACCTTCAAGCGTCTTGGTATCGGTGGTCAAGATCCATTCTTTCTTCTTGCTGGATTTGTCCTTGTCGGAGTAAGCAACAGTACGGTTGACGCTGCAGGTTCCGCTGTAGTTGCAAGACAGATCCTGGAAGTTCGGGATGGTCTGTTTGGGAATAGCCGTCACCTGCACCACGGATTGCGAACCGTCGTTAGCGGTCATGATGACATAACCTGCGCTCTTGACGTCGCCGGTAGAGGTCACGACGCCTTCGTTGCTGGAGACATAGGTACAACCGGACTTGAAGGCGCTTGCGACGCTAGATTCGGATTCCTTGACCGTTGTTGCGTTAAAGGAGCAGGACCCGCTCTTCAGGGTTTTGGCTAGCATGCTAGCCCAATCGCGCTTGTGCTTTGCGAGGTACGGCTGAACCAACTTACCGGATGCACTGTAACTTGCGCTATTGAGCTTGCCGACAGTGTTCAAATCTCCGTCGGAGCCTCCATCGAATATGGCTGAAGTTTCTTGCTTGCCGTTAGTTGCGTATTGGCTACCGACAGCGCGCAGACTCCAGTTACAGTTACTGATGTTGTTCTGGTCCATGAAGCTCAACCATTCCTGGGTGCTACCGCTGCTCGGGCTGCCAGCACCGTCGGCATTGGTGGTGCCCCATTCGGTAATGAACACGGCGTTACCGTCGCTCTTGGCCTTGGTAGCGCGTCCACCATAGGTACCGACACCATGGGTGCCGGCGTAGAAGTGGAGCACGTAGCCCACGTTCGTACCGCTGACGCCACCGTACTGGGTCATCTGAGACCAGCTCGGGGTGCCGACCAACACCAGGTTTTCGGTGCTTGCGCGAATACCGGGGATAACGGCATTGGCATAGCCTTGAATGGTGCCCCAGCCCTGGCCCACGGGTTCGTTAAAGATTTCGTAAATGACGTTAGGAACGTCTTTGTACTTTTCTGCCATCTTCTTGAAGAATTCCTTGGCGATGCTTTGTTCGCTGTCGGCGCGGTGGCTGTGCCAGTCGAGAATGATGTAGATGTCGTTTTCGATAGCGGCTTCCACCATTTGGTCGATCGTGGTCATGTATCCTTCGGGTGCGCCCGCATAGGAATAATTCTTGTCGAGGGCATTGCTAGTACCGCCATCGCTGTCGTAATAGTTAATACCCATGGCGAAACGGAAAACGTCCATGGGCAGGTTTTCGGCTGCCCAGCTAATGACGTTCTTGTTGTAGTAGGGTATACCTGTAGCGTCGGACCAGAAAAGGCTCATGCCGCGGATCACGGCTTCTTCGTTGTTCTTGGCGCCAATGATTTTACCACCACTGGTGTGAAGTGCTCCGTAGTAGCTTACGGGGCCAATTCGTTTTGGGGTTGCATTTGCTGCAGCGGCCATTGCAGGAATTGCTGCGAAGGCGAGCAGGCAGGGGAGTAATTTTGTAGCTTTCATGAGTTTTCCCTTATAGATTCCCATACTTTTTCCCATCGATGTTAAAGATACCTTAATTATGGAGAAATTGGGGCTAGTAACCCTTAAAATAATGTTTACCTGCGAATACGGAGACTTTTTTGGACGCCTTCGCCCTTGATTTGGGCGATGTAGTTACCCTTGGCGTGAACTAGCTGGTCAATGGCCAGGGAACCGGACTTCTGGAGGCCCGTCGAGGCGATTTTGTTGCCGTTCATGTCGAAGATTTCAAGCTTGGCGTTGCCCGGCATATTGCTGAAAACGATGTTTTTGCCCTGAATTTGAGCATTTTTGGCGTTTACGGCACGTTTGGGGCTAATGGCGTCGAAATTCCCGTTCGTAAGGCGGGTAATCACCTGGCCTTGGGCGTCCAGGAGCTCGAGGGCGTAAATGGTGATGGCTCCGAAGCCGCCCTTGCTCATTTTGGGCTCGAATTTGAGTCCACGGACAGCCTTCATGACCATATCGCGGTCGTTTCCGCCGCCGCTCACCCAGGAGGGCGTTACAAACTTGTCTTTCAGGTAGTCTTCGTAACTGTAGCCGAAATCGTCTTCGGTGACGCCGATGTTTACAGTCGTGCCTTCGGCTGACGGGTGCAAGAAGAACCCGGGTTCGCCCCCTTCGTTTTGGTCAATGATGGTCTGCTGGTCCAAAATGGCCAAGCGGATAACGCCCTGGCTCGTGTAGGTGAGCCTGATGGCGGCAAGGTCGGAAAGGTCGTAGTAACCGTCCTGCTTGTCGAAAGAAAGGGCGACTCCTGCAAAGGGGTAAATCAAGTCGGCACCGGCTTCGTAGGTGGGTTCGGAGGCGATACGCATTTCGGCGCTCACGATGTATCTGCCATCGGCCATCTTGTAAACGCCCGAGCTGCCGGAATCAGGAACCATGACCGTGACGCCGTACTTGTCGGCGTAGGTGCCCCAGTTTTCGTAACCCCATACGGCTGCGCCGGAATTGACCGGCATCAAGGTGGCGTTCGGGGCGGTTGGCATGCGGGTCTTGGTCAGGGTGTACTTGGTAAGGCCCGTCATGTCGTAAAGGTTGGGCATGTTGCCGCTCATGGAGAGCATGTACAGAATGTTGAGCGTGGCGGGGTAGTACTTTTCACCCTTGTAGGCGCCGGCCTTCTTGGCGCCTTCGGAGTTTGCAAGAACCGTGTAGACAGATTCCAGGTAATTCTTGGGATTGTCTGCCGAACCCATGGCGAGTCCGAGGCCCCCGACATAGGTAGATGTGGTAAAGAAGGCGTAGGGGCAGCTTGCTCCGTCAAGAGAGTAGCCCGGCCAAATCATATTGGCGTCGCCGTAGGTCGACTTTTCCAGCCACGGGACAATCTTGTCGTTTACCTGCTTTGCTTCCTTGATTCCGTACCAGTTGTAGGCCATGGCCATGCGCCAGGGGGTGCGTGCGGCGTCATCGAAGAATCCGCCCTTGCCGCCCGAAACGGCGGCTCCCGTATTGTCCGCGGCCTTGTGGCTGCTCCAATCGCACCAGTCGGGCATCAGGCCCGAGGTTGCGTTCTGGCACTGCGAAAGGTGCTTGAGGTTTGTGCTGACGGCGGTTTCCCAGAAGGAATCTCCGGTGACGTCGGCAAAGAGCTTGAATGCGGCGGGAATCACGTAGCTGGGGTTCAATGCCGGGTTCCAGTTGCTGCCGGCCTTGACGCGGCCGTCGCTTTCCATGTCCTTGGATTTCATCCAGCTGATAAGGGTCTTGGCGTCGTTCAAGTAGGTGTTGTTGTTCCACTGCTTGGAGGCCATGATCAAGGCGAATGCGGCATCGATGTCTGCGTCAGAAGCAGAACCGTTGTCGGCGTTTCCGTTCTTGTTGTTCACATGCCAGTTCATGCCCGCGGCAGAACCGCCGGCGTACTTTTTCCAGTAGGCCCACAGTTTGTCGAATTCGCTTTGGTGGTCGGCTTGGGTGCTCGACATGTAGACCATGATCATCATGCCGTAGGCAATACCTTCGGACACCGACATTTCGGTACTGTCGTTAGGGCTGATGATTCGTGCGGTTCCGTTGCCCATGTCTTCGTACCAGGCACTTTTCCAGTCGTTGAAATGTGTCTGGATGACGTTTGGGTCGACATACGTTGCGGTGTTGCCGTACTTATATGTCATTTGCTGGGGGAAGGGGTATTGCGGTGCTGCGAGAGCCTGCGTTGCAAAGAGCGTGGCGATAGATGCTGCAGCAAGCATATTATGTAGAGACTTTTTAGGCATAGCGGTAAAAATAAGTTTTTTTCTTTTTTTGACACTTTTATGAAAGAAATAAAAAAGTTGAGCATGTATCAAGTGTGATGTAGCTAACATTTGGAATTTGAGCGAATTTAGGGGATTCTTGTAAATTTTTGTAGACCTGTTTGCGTTTTTCGCGAAAAATAGGCGTTTGTTGTAAGGCCAAATGACAAATGGCGTAAAATGAGAAAAAATCTTTGACAAGGGGGCGAAAAAAAAGATATATTAAGGGGCAAACCGCTCATTTTGAGCTATCACATCAAAAAAAAGAGAGAGAATTATGAACAAGAAAATTCTTACTGCTTCTGCCTTCCTGGCCGCAGCTTCGATGTCTTTCGGCTTCGAAACTTGGATGGGTGACGGTATGGTCTACCAGGTCAACACCGAACTCGACGCCGGTGGCGAAAAGTCCGGTTATTGGTTCAACTACGGTGATGACGCCGACGGTGGCGCATCTACTGTTACTTGGCCGGTTCCGAAGGGTACTGAATGGTCTCCGGAAGCCCTTGACCCGATCATCGACTACTGCGCCGGTGTTTGCGGTACCTTCAAGTTGAGCAAGGGTACCTTGACTTATGACCCGTTCGTTGGTATCGGCTTCAACGTTGCTGGTAGCGAAGACGCTGATTCTGAAGTGATGGTCGCTGCTGACGCTACCGCTATGGGCGGTGTCTGCATCGCTTACTCCGTTGACGTGGGCGCAACCCTCGAAATGGGTCTCGGCGACGCTGAAGACAAGGCTATCGGTTACGATAACCCGTTTGTGACTCTCGCCAAGTCTACTGCTGGTACCGTGAAGGAATTCGCTTGGTCCGGCTTCAAGCAGGCTGGCTGGGGCGACGGCAAGATTTCCGGTGAAGAAGCTGCCGCTAAGCTCGTTGCTCTGAAGTTCAAGATCCAGGCTAAGGATGGTACCTCTGGTAGCTTTAACATCATGTCCATCGGTGCTAACGGTGGTGGCTGCGCTGTGACGCAGCAGGCTATCGGTGCCAAGGCTATCGCTGGCTCTCTCAAGGCTCAGCTCTCTGGCCGCACCCTCTCCTTCGGCAAGTCTGTTGCCAAGGCTGAAATCGTGAACCTCCAGGGCCAGGTCGTGATGGCTGCTTCCTCCGTGAAGACCATGGACCTCTCCAAGCTCCAGGCTGGTGTCTACATGGTTCGCGCTATGGGTCTCTCTCAGCAGATCATGCTGAAGTAATCTTACTTCGGTAAAATCTTAAGAAAAGGTCGCGCTTGCGCGGCCTTTTCTATTTTATAAATATATATTAGGAGATAGCCAGCCCATTTTGAGTAATCACACCAAGGGAGAGATAATAATGAACAAGAAAATTCTTACTGCATCTGCCTTTCTGGCCGCAGCTTCGATGTCTTTCGGCTTCGAAACTTGGTATGGTGACAGCATGGTCTACCGAATCAACACAGAACTTGACGCCGGTGGCGAAAAGTCCGGTTACTGGTTCAACTACGGTGATGACGCCGACGGTGGCGCCTCCAAGATTGATTGGCCGGTTCCGAAGGGCACTGAATGGTCCGAAGACGCACTCGACCCGGTTATCGACTACTGCGGCGGTCTCTGTGGTTCCTTTACTCTGAGCAAGGGTACCTTGACTTATGACCCGTTCGTGGGTGTCGGCTTCAACGTTGCTGGTAGCGAAGAGGCTGACTCTGACGTCATGGTCGCTGCGGATGCTACCGCTATGGGCGGCGTTTTCATCGTTTACTCCGTTGACGTGGGCGCAAGCCTCGAAATGGGTCTCGGCGACGCTGAAGACAAGGCTCTCGGCTACGACAACCCGTTTGTGACTCTCGCTAAGTCTACTGCTGGTACCACGAAGGAATTCACTTGGGCCAACTTTAAGCAGGCTGGCTGGGGCGATGGCAAGATTACCGGTGACGAAGCTGCCGCTAAGCTCGTTGCTCTGAAGTTCAAGATCCAGGCTAAGGATGGTACCACTGGTAAGTTCAACATCATGGCTTTCGGTGCTTACGGTGGATGTAGTGGTTACGAATGCCATGGCGCTATCGGCGACAAGGCTATCGCTGGCTCTCTCAAGGCTCAGCTCTCTGGCCGCACCCTCTCCTTCGGCAAGTCTGTTGCCAAGGCTGAAATCGTGAACCTCCAGGGCCAGGTCGTGATGGCTGCTTCCTCCGTGAAG
>JAEEGJ010004961.1_pt1 | contig 43217 bp, 39 predicted proteins | sample 8958761 | NCBI WGS metagenome assembly JAEEGJ01 (sample SAMN16246546, study PRJNA631951) | gut metagenome | biome: gut microbiome; feature: rumen; material: RS-attached | host: Bos | place: Iran: Karaj | collected 2018-10
CGCTGAAATTCATTAACTTAGATGAAAAAGAACGGGGCGTAATATGGCTCCAGCCCGCCAATGACCAGTACCCGCCCATCAAGGTTACCCCCGACAACGAGTTCAGCGTGTGGGGCATCGTGAGCTACACCATCAAATGCCGTTTGAAATAAACCGCCATGTTCGCGCTCGTGGATTGCAACAACTTCTTTGTCAGCGCCGAGCGGGTGTTTCGTCCCGACCTGCGCAACCGTCCCGTCTGTGTGCTCAGCAACAACGACGGCTGCATTGTGGCGCTCTCCAACGAGGCCAAGGCCACCGGGCTGAAGCGCGGCGACCCTTACTTCAAGGTGCGCGACATCATCAACCGCCACAATGTCGCGATCTTCTCTTCCAACTACTCGTTGTATGCCGGCATGTCGGCACGGGTGATGCGCATCCTCACCGACCGCTTTTTCGAGGTGGAGATTTACTCTATCGATGAGGCTTTCATCAACTTGGAGGGAGATGCGCCGGAGGTGGCGCTGCAGAAGATGCGCGAGTTGCGGCGGGTCATCAGCCGCTGGACCGGCATTCCGGTGAGCATTGGCATCGCCCCCACGAAGACCTTAGCCAAGGTGGCCGGCCATTTCGCGAAACACTTTGCCGGCTACAAAGGGGTCTGCCTGATGGACACCGATGACAAGCGCCGTAAAGCCTTACAGATGTTGCCTGTGAACGAGGTGTGGGGGATCGGGCGGCAGTTTCGTAAAAAACTGGAGGCCGCTGCCATCCATACGGCTTGGGATTTTTCGCAGATGAGTTCGTCGTGGGTGCGGCACCATTTCGGCATTACGGGACTTCGCACCTGTCAGGAACTTCAAGGCATTCCCTGCGTGGAATCGGCTGAGATAGAGACCAAAAAGAGCATCTGCACCAGTCGCTCGTTCGGCACTGTGGTGACCGAAAAAAGTGAATTGTTAGCCTCCATCGTCCATTTTACCACGGCCTGTGCCCAGAAACTTCGGAAGCAGTCCACCGTGGCCAACATCATCTCCATTTTCATCGCCACCGACCGATTTAAGACAGAACTTCCTCAGTATAAGCAATTTGCAACAGTAAAAACGCTGGTGGCCACCGCCGACACCTCCGAACTGATCGTGTATGCCCGCAAAATGCTGGACCATATCTACCGACCTGGTTATCAGTATAAACGCGCCGGTGTTATCGTGTCGGGCATTGTGGGTGACGATGCCGTGCAGCAGAACTTCTTCGATGATGTGCAGCATCGCGAACGGCGACAACAACTGTTTCAAGCCATCGACAAGATCAACTCGGCAGATGGGGGCGGCACCGTTCAGTTCGCCATCCAGAGCAACAAAGAGAGCCGCTGGACCTCTCGTCGCGAATTCGTCAGCAAAAATTACCTCAGCGATGTGAACGACTTGTTGGAGGTGCGATAGTTATTCAAAAATTATGTGTAACTTTGCCCTCTTATTTTTAACCCAATAATGACGCGGAATTTTTTTCTTATTTTATTGATAATCAGTTTTATAAATATAAAACTATCCTACTCGCAACAACTCCGTCACATGCAGTACAACCTCTTGTATTATACCGAAAATGGGGCCGGCGACTGCGATCAGACTACCAATAATTTGAATACCAAAGACCAAGATTTTAAAACCATCGTCAAGTATGTGATGCCGGATGTGCTGACGGTAAATGAGTTAGGAAAAGGGAATGTATATCCGCAGCGCATTTTAGATAATGTGTTGAATACCAATGGAGTAAACTATTATGCCTTTGCTCCAACCGTTTCCAATTCGAGTGGCAGCATTACCATCGGCAATGGCCTGTTTTACGACACCCGCAAGTTGGTGCTGAAAAGCACGTTTTACGTTTCCACCAGCGTCACCTATTTCAACGCTTACCGCATGTACTACCGCTCGAACGAGCTGGCGCATGGCGATACGGCCTTCATCACTTTCATTGTTTGTCATTTGAAGGCGGGTTATAATTATGATAATGAGCGATATACACAAGTTAATCAGTTGATGAACCGCCTGATCAGCATCGGTCATGCCGACAATTACGTGCTGTGCGGCGACTTCAATGTCTATGATGCTTCCGAGAGTGCTTACCAGCAGCTCGTACACCACAGCAACTCGTTGGTGCGCTTCTATGACCCGATAGATCGCGAGGGCGAGTGGGATGACAACCCCGAATTTGCTGACCTTTTCACGCAATCCACCCACTCGGGGAACACGACCAACGGGTGCTATTCGGGTGGTGGCATGGACAACCGCTTCGACTTCATCTTGGTGTCGGATTTCATCCGCAATGGCACGCAGCGGGTGCGCTGTCTGCCAGAAACTTACCAAGCTCTCGGACAGGATGGAAACCGACGCAACGGCTCCATTATTGACCCCACCAACACGGTCGTTCCCGCTCAGATTGCCAATGCCCTTTACACCATGTCGGACCACCTGCCGGTCATCATGGACTACCAGATTGATGCCACATTAGGGCTCCACTCAGCCGACCTGTTGCTGCCCGTTCAGGTGGTCAATCCGGTGAACGACCAGCTGCATATTTTTACTCATTTTCCTCATAATGAAGAAATTACCATCAATATCACCACCCTTAATGGTCAGCTGCTGTACAGCGAGCAACGGAGTGCGGGTGACGAAGAGACAGTGCTTTCCTTCCCGTTCGCACCAGCCATGTACCTGGTCTCTATCACCGATTCGCAAGGCAGAAAAGTGGTGAAAAAAGTGGTGAAATTGTAACTTTCTATCCGAACTTAATCATCTAAAATACACTAAATTATGAACTTTCAACTGCATTCAGATTTTGCCCCATCGGGCGACCAGCCCACCGCTATCCAACAGTTAGTGGACGGACTGAACCGTGGCGACAAGGCGCAGGTGCTGCTCGGCGTCACCGGCTCGGGCAAGACCTTTACCATCGCCAATGTGTTAGCGCAGGTCAACCGTCCCACGCTGATTCTCAGTCACAACAAGACCTTGGCGGCCCAGCTGTACAGCGAGTTCCAGCAGTTTTTCCCCGACAATGCCGTCGAGTATTATGTCTCTTACTACGACTACTACCAACCGGAGGCCTATCTGCCAGTCAGCAACACCTACATCGAGAAGGATTTATCGATCAATCAGGAGATTGAGCGACTTCGGCTGCGTACCACGAGCGCATTGCTGTCGGGTCGCCGTGATGTTGTGGTAGTGGCCTCAGTATCATGTATTTATGGTATTGGCAATCCCGATGATTTCGCCAAGAACGTCATCAACCTTCACAAGGGCATGACCATCAGTCAGGAGAGTCTGCTGTTGGCTTTCGTATCGGGGCTTTACACCCGCACGGAGCTGGAGTTGGAGCCGGCGAAGTTCCGCGTGAAGGGCGACACGGTGGACGTTTTCCCGCCCTATAGCGACAATGCCTTCCGGATTGTTTTCTGGGGGAATGAAATTGAGGAGATTTTCGAGTTGGAGGCGACGAGCGGCGCGAAAATCGGCAGTTGCGAGAAACTCACCCTTTATCCCGCCAACATTTTTGTCACCTCGCAAGATTCGATGAACAACGCCATCAGCGAGATACAGCTGGATTTGGGAAAGCAGGTGGAATATTTTAAGTCGATAGGCAAACATCTGGAAGCCAAGCGGTTGGAAGACCGTGTAACCTATGATGTGGAGATGATGAAGGAGTTGGGGTATTGTTCGGGCATTGAGAACTACTCGCGCTATTTCGACCGCCGTCAGCCCGGCGAGCGTCCGTTCTGCATCTTGGACTTCTTTCCCGATGATTTTCTGTTGGTGATTGATGAGAGTCATGTCACGGTGCCGCAGATCGGGGCGATGTTTGGCGGTGACCGTTCCCGCAAGCAGAACTTGGTGGATTATGGCTTCCGTCTGCCGGCGGCATTGGACAACCGTCCGCTGAAATTCCATGAGTTTGAAGCCCTTACGGGGCAGACCATCTATATGAGTGCCACGCCGGCCGAGTATGAGTTAGAGAAGTCGGAGGGCATCATTGTGGAGCAGGTGGTGCGACCGACGGGCTTGTTGGATCCTGTGATTGAGGTGCGCCCGGCCGACAATCAAGTTGATGATTTGTTGGAGGAAATTGAGAAGACGGTGGAGCAGCACGAGCGTGTTTTGGTGACCACGCTGACGAAGCGGATGGCGGAGGAGCTGACGGGCTATTTGATACGTCTCGGCATCAGCACGCAGTACATCCATTCGGATGTGGAGACGCTGGAGCGTGTGGACATCTTGCAGAACCTGCGGGCCGGCACGATTGACGTGCTGGTGGGGGTGAACCTATTGCGTGAGGGGCTGGACCTGCCGGAGGTGTCGTTGGTGGCCATCATGGATGCCGACAAGGAGGGTTTCTTGCGGTGCGAGCGTTCGCTGACGCAGACGGCGGGACGGGCGGCGCGCCATGTGAACGGCAGGGTCATCTTTTATGCTAACACCATCACCAAGTCGATGCAGGCGACGCTGGACGAGACGGCGCGCCGCCGGGCCAAACAGCTGGCGTACAACGAGCTGCACCATATCACGCCGCGCAGTGTGAAGAAAGCCGAGCCGGTACTGACGAGCGGCGCGGTGGCTTACGGGGCCGGTACGGGTAGCCAGCAGGTAGCGGCCGAACCGGTGGAGAGTAAGTACCTGAATGCTGAGCAGTTGCAGACCCGTATCAAGAGTCTCCGCAAGCAGATGGAGGCCGCGGCCAAAGACCTCGACTTCAAGGAGGCCGTCCGCTTGCGCGACCTGATGAAAGAGGCCGAGCGGCTGCTGAAAGAACAAAAATGATAGAATATGATGTCAATGGAAATCAGAAAGAAACATAGGATTTTCCTCTAAGGTCACCCCACTTTACACCAGCTCGTTCCAGAAGCTTTCGGGTAGATGGATGTTCGGAACATCGATGGCCTTGATGAACAGCGGGGCGATCTACTAGTCGGCGAAACCTGCGATGCCGCAGCCGATGCGCACCGGCCAAATTGCTACCATAACTGATAGAATAGTGTTAAAATTCTAACTTGAAATCGTTGTCCTGCTTGAGGCGCTCGTACTTTTCCTTGTTAAAGGAGAATTTGCGTCCTTTCCTTCCAGGCTTATTATTGGGTTGCTCAAACAGTTCTTCGTCATTCTCCTCATCTTCAACAATTTGCAGAATGCCGGTCTGTAGCATTTTTTTCTCGAAGTTGCGACGGTCGAAGCGCACCCCGAGGATGGCCTCATAGAGCCGTTGCAGTTCCGACATGGTGAACGACTTGTTGAGCAGCTCAAACCCGATGGGTTCGAAGTGGATGTCCTTGCGCATCTGCTGCATGGCTTTGCGCAGAATGTAATCGTGGTCGAAGGCGAGGCGGGGCACGTCATCGATGGCGAACCACCGGGCCTCACTCGCGTCGTCGCCACCCTTCACCTCCGTGGGACGCACCAGCGCGTAGAAGGCGATGGACACCACTCGCCCCCGCGGGTCGCGATGCACATCAGTGAACGCACCCAACTGTTTCAACATGTTGATAGTGAGACCGGTTTCCTCCTGCAACTCGCGGAGGGCGCATTGCTCGGCTGATTCGTCCATATTCATAAAACCGCCCGGGAACGCCCAGTAGCCTTTGTAGGGCTCGTTGCCGCGCTCGATGAGCAGAATCTGCAGCTCCCGTCCATCGAAGCCAAACACCACACAGTCGGTGGCCACAGCGGGACGGGGATATTCGTAAGTGTAACTCATTTTGGTGTGTTTTTTTAATTGCGTAAAAAGTACGCAAAAATACAACTTTATTTTGAAATGCAACTATTTTGTGTAAAATTTACGCAAAATATTTTATTGTTGATAATCAATTATTTATAAATAAAATCTGCAAAATATAGAGAATCTTAGCACTTTCGCGGCAGGGATAGAAGCGAGCACGGAGCGAAGCGAAGTAAAGCGGATAGCCCGACGGCAACCGCAGGGAGCCGGGCCGCCCAAATAAAAAACAAGAGCTAACAGTTATCAGTCTTTCACGCACCGCACCGACAGAGCGCCATATTGGTGATGGGCATCGCGGAAAGGGGTGGAATGGTCGTAGCGGAGGTTGAAGTTGCAAGCACCATTCACAATATCGTCAGCTTTGGTAGCGCTCCAGAAGGAGGCATACACGCCGAAACTATTTTCCGTACCCGGGAAGAAGCCGGCGGGAAGAGCCGAAAAACCTGTATTGTTGTTGTGTGAAAGGTCGTTGCCAACTGCACACTCCGCATCGCTCGACTGCCAGCCATAGCCTGCCGCCAGGGCTTTCGCGATGGTGGCCTCCGGACCGCTACAAACATAGTCGGCCTGCGTGCTGCAAAACTCCATCAGCTGCGCCCACTCGGCATCGCTGGGCACGTGCCAGCCGTCGGGACAAATACCTTGCACTCCACTGGGATTGTCCGCGGAAGAAGCCTCGCCGTGCATCACAGCATACCAGTTGTAAAGATAACCAAAGTAAATGTTGTCGGTTTGGGGAACGGAATAGCGGCACGGAAACGTGTTGCTGACGGAGCCTAACGGTATCGCACCGCCATTGGCATAGCGGGTGGTGCGCAGGTTGGCAGCCATCCAAATCTGCTCTCCAATCTGTACGGCATCGTAGTGATTGCCGTCGATGTCGGTCACCGCATCGGAAATCACCTCCGCCATGGAAGGATAAGACGGGACATAATCGTTGCCATCATTCGGATCAGGCTTGGGGTCTTCTTTACAGGCCGTCATCAGCAGGGCGGCGGCACACAGGAACAGGGCTATTCTTTTCATAATTAGGGACTTTAGAGGATATGGTTATGAAAAAATTTATGCTTCTGCAAAAGTATAAAATATTTTGAAAATTTCTACATCATTTTTTCTTTTAAAAGTCTCTCGCAAAATACTAAGTCTCAAATAGGATGGGCCGTCCTTACTTGCGACTATACCTGATGATGTGATTTTATAAAAAATGAAACCATGAAAGTCTCATAAAACAAAAAATCATTGTAATTTTGCATTTTCAAAAGAAGCTGCCATTTTTCGGCACACCTTAATCTTATACAATGAGAAAAAAAGTAGATTTCTTAGTCATCGGCTCTGGCATTGCGGGGCTGTGTTTTGCACTGAAAGCCGCTAACTTCGGCAAGGTCTGCATGATTACCAAAGCCAAGATTGACGACACCTCCACCAAGTACGCCCAGGGCGGCATCGCTGCCGTGATGTACAGTCCCGACACGTACGAAAAGCACATCCAGGACACCATGATTGCTGGCGACGAGCTTTCCGACCGCCGCATCGTGGAGATCACCATCCGCGAATCCACCGCCCGTGTGATGGAGCTGGTGGAGTGGGGCGTGGACTTCGACAAGACCCAGAGCGGTAAGTTCGCCCTCGCCAAAGAGGGTGGGCATTCCGAGTTCCGTGTGCTGCACCACAAGGACATCACCGGCTACGAGATTGAGGAGAAGCTGATTATGGCGGCGCACAAGAATCCCAACATCGAGATTCTCGACAACCACCTTGCGGTGGAGATCATCACGCAGCACCACCTCGGCATCGAGGTGAACCGCCACACCGAAGGCATCACCTGCTACGGGGCCTACATCTATAATCCGCAGACCAAGACCGTGGATACCGTCTTGTCGAAGGTGACCATGATGGCCACCGGCGGCATCGGTACCGTTTACGGCAACACTACCAACCCCACCGTGGCTACCGGCGACGGCATCGCCATGGTGTATCGCGCCAAGGGGGCGGTGCGCGGCATGGAGTTCGTGCAGTTCCACCCCACCTCGCTCTACAATCCCAGCGAGCGCCCCTCGTTCCTGATTACGGAGGCCATGCGCGGCGCCGGCGCGGTGCTCAAGAACAAAGACGGCGAGAGCTTCATGGCCAAGTACGACCCGCGCGGCTCGCTCGCCCCCCGCGACATTGTGGCCCGTGCCATCGACAACGAAATGAAAACCAAGGGTGTGGACCATGTCTATCTCGACACCACCCTCATCAAAAAAGAGGAGATGTTCGCCCATTTCCCCAACATCTACGCCAAATGTCTCAGCATCGGCATCGACCCCACCAAGGAGATGATTCCCGTGGTGCCCGCCGCCCACTACTCCTGCGGCGGCATCCAGGTGGATGAGTGGGGACGCTCCACCATCCGCAATTTATATGCCTCCGGCGAGTGCGCATCCACCGGTCTGCACGGAGCCAACCGTTTGGCTTCCAACTCGTTGCTCGAAGCGTTGGTCTTTTCTGACCGTGCCTGCCGCAATGCGGTGGAGTGTATCGGCAATATCGACTTCTGCGATGCCGTTCCCGACTGGGACACCGAGGGTACCGTGCTCAACGAAGAGATGGTGCTCATCACGCAGTCGGTGAAGGAGGTACAGACCATCATGTCGAGCTATGTGGGCATTGTGCGCTCCAACCTGCGCCTGCAACGCGCCTTCGACCGTCTTGACATCCTTTACCGCGAGACCGAGGAGCTGTACAAGAAATCGGTGCTGATACCCGAGATTTGCGAGCTGCGCAACATCATCAACGTGGGCTACCTGATCATTCGGAATGCCATGGACCGCAAGGAGAGCCGCGGCCTGCACTACTCGCTCGACTATCCCGAGCACCGCGATGTGAACCCCGTTACGGAGGACAAATTGTAATATTGATTTTCCCACCCAAAATATCGGATATGACGCAAGAGACTTTTATTCACGAGACTGCTGTTGTTGACGAGGGTTGCCGCATTGGAGCGGGCAGCAAGGTTTGGCATTTTTCGCATCTGATGAGCGGTGCGGTGCTGGGCGAGAATTGCAACATCGGGCAGAATGTGTTCATCGCTTCGGGCGTGGTGTTGGGCAATGGGGTGAAGGTGCAGAACAACGTCTCGATTTACGAGGGGGTGACCTGCGAGGATGAGGTGTTTTTGGGTCCTTCGATGGTATTCACGAATGTGGTGAATCCGCGTAGCAGTGTGTGTCGGAAGGATGCGTTTGCGCCCACCCATGTGGGACGTGGTGCCACGATAGGGGCCAATGCCACAGTGGTTTGCGGGCACAACATCGGGGCATACGCGCTGGTGGGTGCCGGCGCGGTGGTGACGAAAGACGTGCCGCCGTTTGCGCTGGTGGTAGGCAATCCGGCGCGCCAGATGGGCTGGGTGAGCCGCCGAGGCTGCACGCTGGTCTTCGACGAAGCTGGCGAGGCCACCTGTCCCGAGTCGGGCGAAAAGTACCGGCTGGAAAATGGGGAGGTTCGCTGCGAAAGGAGTTAAGTTTTTGTTTTTCGTAAAAGGGTTGTAATTATGAAAATTATGTTTTATTTTTGCAGCATAATTTTATAAACGCCTTAATTATGAAAAAATTAGCCCTATTTTTATGCATGTCTGTCGTGTTGATGATGGCGTGCCAAAAAGAAGAACCCACTCCTAACGAGGTGGATGAAACCCATGCTGCTCCCGAGCAGAACTATCCTGCCACAGCGGAGGTGTATTACGATGCAGTGACCGACATCGACGGCAACCATTACGATGCGGTAAAGATTGGCAATCAGATTTGGATGGCCTCCAATTTGCGCACTACCCGTTATGCTGATGGTGAGGCCATTCCCGACATCAATGAGAGCCACGACACGGATAAGCCGTATCGCGACGTTATCAATACCAACATAAAGACCTATGGTTACCTGTACAATTGGCCGGCAGTGATGCATAAGGCCTCCTCCTCCAACGCCAACCCTTCAGGTGTGCAGGGCATCTGCCCCAATGGATGGCACGTGCCGAGCCAAGCTGAATGGGTTGAACTGATACTTTATTGCAGCGACCAGAGCGAATATGTATGCAACATTCACAATGGCAGTGCCAGCGGTATCGGGGAGAACATCGCGAAAGTGCTGGCTGACGACAATGGCTGGGAATGGATCTCTGGAGAATGCGTGGTGGGCAACAACTTCGAAGCCAATAACGTCACTGGATTTTCCGCTCTTCCCGCAGGAAATAAATATCTCGATTCATACATCGGAGAAGATCGTATTGCATACTTTTGGAGTGCCACCGTGGATTGTCCAAAACAATCGGTATGCTTTGAAATCTGGAACAGCTTTCCCAAGGTGGCAGATGCCTGCATAGACAAAGTAACTGCATCCTCAATTCGCTGCGTAAAGAACTGATTTTATCCGTTTCACCCGTATGAAAAATTCCACTCTTCTGCTCTGTACTGTCGCCCTGCTGGTTTGCGGAGGAAGGGCTTTTGCGCAAATTGCGCTGATTCCTCATGCCGTGACCGACATTGATGGGAACACTTATAACGCCGTGCAGATTGGCACACAAGTTTGGACGGCGGAGAATATGCGGGCCAAACGCGATTGTGAGGGAAATGAGTTATACACCTACTGTCCTGATAATAACCCCAAAAATGTTGCCAAGTATGGCTATCTGTACACGTGGCCTGAAGCCAAGAAGGTTTGTCCTGCAGGATGGCATCTGCCCACCAATGAGGAGTGGAAACAGCTTAAAAAGTACGTTATGAGTCAAAAACAGTATGTTTGTGGGGATGACAGTACGAATATTGCAAAGGCTTTGGCATCCCAATCCGGGTGGAAAAGTTGCGAGAGTTCTTACGAATGGGATATCTGCAACAAGCCAGGCAGCAATAATGCCACGGGGTTTAATGCTCTTCCTGCCGGAGACATAGAGGGCCATTTTGGCATCTATGCCCGCTTTTGGACTGCTGGCGATAGCTATGGTACGGTAATCTACCGTTCATTGTATTACGGTGCCGGCGAAGAGTACGGATACTATTATGTTAGCTACAATGCTTTCTCGGTACGGTGTGTGAAAGATTGATTAAAAATTAATAGGTTAGAAGGGAAGATTACTGCATACGCGTAGGAAGAGCCGACAAAATCAGTTAGTTGTATTTGTGAGAATTATGTTGTAATTTTGCCGCCTCATCATCCCTACCTTCTTATGAAAACATCCGCAATGGTTTTCGCCGCCGGCCTCGGCACCCGACTCTATCCGCTCACCAAAGACCGCCCCAAGGCCCTCGTGGAGCTGAACGGCGTGACGCTGCTTGAAACCGTCATCCGCCGCATCACCGATGCCGACATCCACCATATCGTGGTCAACATCCACCATTTCAGCGATTTGATGAAGCAGTTTATCGCCACCCACCCGTTTGATGCGGAGGTGCTGATTTCCGACGAGACCGACCTGCTGCTCGACACCGCCGGCGGACTGAAATTCGCTGAGTCGTTTTTCCAAGGCAGCGATCATATTCTGCTCCATAATGTGGATATTCTTTCCAATATTGATTTGAAAAAACTGATTAACAGTCATTTGCAAAGCGGTGCGTTGGCCACTCTGGCGGTGCGCGAGAGAAAGACTTCGCGCTACCTGCTGTTTGAGCGCGACACGATGCGGCTGTGCGGGTGGGAGAACGTAAAGAGCGGCGAGAAGCGCGTGGAAATTCCCATGCAGCACGAATATCCATTAGGCTTCAGCGGCATCCACGTGGTGCGTCGCGACATCCTCGACCATATCCCGGCCGGACAAAAACTTTCGATGACCCCGCTCTATATCGATCTCGCTGCCCAGTACCCGATACAGGGCTATTTGCACCAGCACGACGACTGGATGGACGTCGGAAAGTACGAGGATGTGGTCAACCTCTTGTCGTAAAATTCTCGTACTTTTGCACTCAAAACAATGATGACTTTTGAATGATTAGCAAGAATAAAATATCAGAACTGAAGAAGCTGTCGCAGAAGAAGTTCCGCGAGGAGCGGGGGCTTTTTGTGGTGGAGGGCACCAAGTCGGCGTGCGACCTCCTCGCTTCGTCGCTGCCCGTAGAGGAACTTTTCGCCACCGAGGCGTGGACGGAGGCCCATCGGGCAGAACTGTCGCACGTGCCCTTCACGGTGGTAACGCCTGCCGAACTGGAGCGCATCACCGCTCTTTCCACCCCGCAGGCTGTGCTGGCCGTGGTGCGCACCCCGCACTTCACAACCGCCGACCTCGACTTCGAGGATGCCCTGCTCGTGCTCGACGGCATCCGCGACCCAGGCAACCTCGGCACCATCCTGCGCACCGCCGACTGGTTCGGCTTCCGGCAGGTGCTCTGCTCCGAGGACTGTGTGGAGTGGACTAACCCGAAGACCGTGCAGGCTACCATGGGGTCGTTCACACGGGTGAAGGTGGTGTATGCCCACCTGCCCGAATGTCTGTCGCAGGTGCAAGGCCGCATTTTTGGCACGTTCATGCAAGGCGATGCGATTCAAGATGTTGATTTTCAAAAGAATGACATTCTGGTAATTGGCAACGAAGGGAAAGGCATCTCGCCGGATGTGGAGCAATGCGTACAGCATCGTATCAGCGTGCCGTTGGTGGAGCGCGGTACCGCCCACGCCGAATCGCTCAATGCCTCTATCGCCGCCGCCATCGTGATGTATGAGTTCAGAAGATAGGGGTAGGGTGGCTTACTAGTGAGAAATGCTGGAGCCAACCTTTGTCAAAAAATCTTTAAAATAATTTCGCATATATGCGAAATATCAAAAAAAGATATTATTTTTGCAGCGTAAAAATAAAACCACAATTACTATGAAAACTGCTACTGCTAAAATTATCGAACAAAGTGAAAAAGTGGGGCTTTACTCCATAAGATTTAATGACAGTGATATAACTGAGTACGAGAAGTTTGTACAGAAATTTATGAGTGATGCAACCTTGAATGAAGATTTTAAAAAAGTGTTTCGTGCTATCAACCGAATTGTGGCTAACGGCGCATTGGAACGCTATTTCAGACCTGAAGGCCATTTTAAGGACAATCTTGCAGCACTACCAATAGATTCTAAAGTATTGCGTTTGTACTGCTTACGAATATCCGACCAGATACTGATAGTGGGGAATGGAGGAGTAAAAACGACAAGGACCTACGAAGAAGATGCAGAATTAAGCGGATATGTAATGGACCTGCAAAAATTTGACCAATTTCTCGCCCAAGAACTGAAAAGTGGTAAAATCAAAATAGAACAGAATGTCATCACAGGCATAGAAAGTGTTTCTTTTGAATTATGAATACAACCCCCAACATTAAAATTTATAGTCCAATCATACAGGAGGCGTATGACAGTATCCCCGACATTGACTGGGCGACCGATGCCATAACGGAAGGTATCGCCAGCCGCATTGATGCGATAATGAAAGAAAAGGGTATCAGTAAAAAAGATTTAGCTGTTCTAACACACCGTCGTCCATCAGATGTCACGAGATGGCTAAGCGGTGGTCATAATTTTACATGCCGGACGATTGCCCTAATAGAGAAAGCTTTAGGGAGTCACATTATAACAATTGTCCAATAATTCCGTATTTTTGCCCCGTAATTAAAAGATTCCATTATGAAAACCCCTCTTTTCACCCTCGTTCTGTTCCTGCTGACCATCAGCAGCTTTGCTCAGGAGTCTTCCTCTGAGCCACCACGCAAAAATGGTGTCACCATCTCCGATACCATTATCGGCCGCAGCCCGTTCCAATGCTATCAATACAACTTTGAATCACCCGACCGAGATTTGGATTACACCCTTATATTGCCCATGCCAGAAAACGACATTGTTGTGTCGAAAATCAGGCGCACACTGCTCGGGGAGGATTATACGGGTAATTATGAGCAACAGTTGCGGGATGAGTATGCTGCCGACAGCGTTGAAGCCGCGTTAAAAGTTCCTGAGGAGGGAGAAAATCCCAAAGCCCCCTTTGAAAACGAGGATTATGTTAGCGTGACTTTTGAAGTCTTCCCCCAAATGATAGCGGAAGACCTCATCATTTTTTCATCATACATTAGCGAGTATTTCGGTGGTGCTTCACATCCCACATGGGCTATTTTCTACTATGCCTTTAACTATTCAACGGGTGGGCAAATTTCTCAAGATGATATTTTGGATGCTTCGGATGAGACGCGTCAAATTGTGGCTCGCAAGCTCTATACGCTTTTGAAAGCGTATGTGGAAGAGGAGGATGACGGCGAACAAGATGTGCTGTATATGCTCAACAACAATTTTTATTTTACGGATAAAGAATTGGTCTATAACTATATGCCATACGAGGTGGCGGCCTATATGTATGGCGAGCTGGAGCTGTCGCTCCCCAAGAAATGGCTGAAGCCTTACCTCAACCCCGACGGGCCGCTGTACCAGTATTGGTTTGGGAAGAAGGGTAAAAAATGAAGCCTGTTACGCTCGCCTCGGCTTTTCGAAAATCTTGCATTTCGCCAGTCCCCATTTCTGCCAGCGATAGCAGAAGGAGGTGTGGATGACACCGAAGCCATATTGACAGCTGCGCTTGAAATTGATGGACGAAGCCTCCGGAAAATATTTGGTGGGACAGGTGATTTCAGCAATCTCGTAGCCCGCGTAGAAAATCTGTGCTAACATCTGGTTGTCGAACACAAAGTCGTCGGAGTCGGCCATGAAGTTGATGTTTTCCAGCACCTCCTTGGAGAAGGCGCGATAGCCGGTGTGATACTCTGCCAATTTCTGGTTCATCACGAAGTTCTGCAAGGCGGTGAGGCACCGGTTGAAGAAATATTTGTAGAGGGGCATCCCACCCTTGCGGGCACCCTTGCCGAGGATGCGCGAGCCGAGCACCACAGGATATACGTTGTTGGCAATCAGGTGGCACATCGACTCGATGAGTCGTGGATCGTACTGATAATCAGGATGCAGCATCACCACGATGTCGACGCCGAGCGACAGAGCCGTCTGGTAGCAGGTTTTCTGGTTGCCGCCGTACCCCTTGTTCCGGTCGTGACGGATGATATGCTGGATGCCGAGTTTTTTGCCCACCTCCACGGTGCCATCGTGCGAACAGTCGTCCACCAGCACCACCTCATCCACGATGTCGAAAGGAATCTCGCGGTAGGTCTTTTCGAGGGTGTCGGCGGCGTTGTAGGCCGGTAAGACAACGCAGATTTTCTTGTTTTTAAGCATCTTTTTCTGATTTAGGAATCAGCTTTTGCAGTGCGTTGGTGATGTTTTTGTCTTTGTGATAAACATCATTACGATAATGCACATCTCCGTTGGGGCCGATGAAGGCGGTGTGGTATTCGATGAAGACAGGCATTTTTTTCTGAAGGACTAAGCTGGTGGGACGTAGCGGGCGATAGAAGGAAGCCTCTTCAGGGGTGAGTTTCGCCACGTACTTTTCCTCGCGCTCCAGTTTCTTCTCCAGATATTTCTCACCATCTTCGGTAGTGGGTTCATTGCCGAGGATGATGGAAACCTCTTCGAGGCGGGTGGTGTCGTAGTCGTTCATCAGGAAGAGCACTTCCGCCAGCTCGGCCGCTAACTGCACGCGCACACAGCCATGGCTGAAGTCGCGTTTGCGGTGGTTGAACGCCCCCGGGTTGTTGGTGCTGTGCAGATAGACCGACTCCGTGTTGGGGATGTTGAACTTGTACAATCCCAATGCATTATGCTTTCCCGAAGTTTGTGTCAGCTGGTAAGGGATGTTTTTCCGACTTACCTTCTTCCAGTCAACATTTTCGGGATGCACCTGTTTGCCTATGCGATTGTCGGTGATATAGAGCTTCTCCTTCTGGCATACTCCCACACAGTTTTTCACCATCTTGTAATAATACTCGTCTTTGATGATGCTGTAGGGGATACGCCATTCGGGATTCAGCACGATGCTGGTGACTTCGCTGTACAGCAGCGGTGACTCAGACTTCACGGCGGGTAGGATGCCGTTCACGCGGCACGAGTCTTCGGATCCTTTGCGACGGTACTTGCCGCAGCAAATTTTCGACCTAAGTGCCACCGTGTCATCGCAGCGGGCTTCCAACATAAAGTCAGGGATGTTGACTGCGATAAAATAGGAACCTTTCTTGTGCTTTGTTTGCCAGCGGCATCGCTCCATGTTGGCTGCCAGCACAGCGATGTATTCGTCCGGTGTGCGGTTGAGGGCTTTGAAGGTCTCCTCATCGAGTTTGCGGCTGCGCGGGATGGCGCGGTTCTCGCGGAACCGGTTGATGGCGGGCATCAGCACCTTGCCCAACGTGTCGTTAGGAGTATAGTTTTCGCTGATTTCCTGCAACTTCAGCAATCGCTCGCCAATCAGATGCACGTTGCGCACGCACTGGCCGGAGTCAGCGCTGAAGTAGGGGATGGTGTCCCAGGGTTCATCCCTTAAAGCCAAGAACTTACGCATCTCTTTTTGCAAAGCCACATACACCGTATCGGTGGGATGCAGCGCCGTGAGATGTTGCGTGCCCTTGGGCGCTTCCTGCATGGCATTCTGAAGAAAATCCTCCGGCATGCTGTCGTTCTTGTACAGCCACTTCCCTCCGTTTACCTCCACAGGGTCGGTGGCACCATACGCCATGCTCTTCGCATACAGCACGTTGGAACGCGCCATCAGCACCTCCACCTCGCTGAGCTTGCGGTAGAGGTCGTCGGCGTTTTTGATTTCACCTTTTTTTAGATAATTAATATCGTCTTTAATGATTTGAAAACCAAACATTTCGGTAGGTAATCCATGCTCCTCCGAATGCTGGTATAGCTCTAAATATTCCTCCACTAATTTTTCCTGAAGACCATTGGCTGTCCAGATGGGCTGTTGAGCTTTCTTATAGTATTCAATGATAGGCTGCGAAAATATCAACTCCTTGTCTGTTAAGGAGTTGATATTTTTCATCAGATAATCTTTATAATCACTTTCTTTGTAATACTTGTGGAAAACTTCCCAATCTGGGGTTTCTTCAATTTGTCCTGCATTCTTCTTGCATCCAGCCAACAATACCAGCAGGATACTGAGAAGAATGGAGAAACGAGCAATGGTCTTCATGGCAGTGGATTAAAACTACAATTACTGGTGATTCTCGTGGAACAACTTGGCGCGTTCTTCGAGATCCGGGAACTGGTTGCGGTTGACCAACGACACGCAGGCGCGCAGGCCTTCGGTACGGGTACTGTTGCAGGAGGCCAATGAGATGGCGCTGATGCCGTAGTACAGAAGCTCGTGGAGCAATTGCTCGCCCGTGAGACCGGGGTAGGAGAGGGTGAAGTAGAAACCGTCGGCAATCTCTTCCGCACCGTCGTGGTCGTACACAATCTGGAAACCATTATCAGTGAAGATTTTCTTCATGATATGAGCCTTCTCGGCATACTCTTTCACATCGTCGAGGTAGTTGTAGGTACCGTCGTTGCAGGCTTTGAAGATGGCGGCGAGGGCGAACTGTGCCGAGTGGGAAGTCCCTGAGCTGATGGCATATACGGCGCCATTGATCATGGCACGGCGCAGCACGGCCTGACTGAAATAGGGTACCAGGTCGGGGAACTCGCGGGCACCAAACTTGTCGGACAGTGCCAGCACGGCAATACGCTCGCCGGCATAGCTGAAAGCTTTGGAACCAGAGATCATAAGGGCATAGTTGTCGGTGTATTTGCCCACAGAAGGCTGGAAGGGCGGCACGCCAGGCTTCGAGATGTCGCGGCGGAAGTCCATGCCGAAGTAGGCAAGGTCTTCAATCACACACACATCGTACTGGGTGGCCAGCTCGCCGATGATGCGCAGCTCCTCGTCGGTGAAGCAGATCCACGACGGGTTGTTGGGGTTGGAGTAGATGATGGAGTGGATGTTGCCCTTCTTCAGGTAGCTTTCGAGCTTGTCGCGCAGTTTCGCGCCACGGAAGTCATACACGTCGAAGGTCTCGTACTTGAGGCCGAGGATTTTGTGCTGGTTTTTCTGCACTGGGAAGCCGGGGTCGATGAAGAGGGTGGTGTCTTTCTGTTTCTCGCGGCGGGCGAGGGTCATGAAGCTCACGAGGCCGGCCATCATCGAGCCGACGGTCGGGAAGCAGGACTCCGGCGAGATGTCCAAGTCGATGAAGTTCTTGATGAAACGGGAGGCCTCTTTTTTCAGGTCGGGGGTTCCGTCAAGGTCAGGATAGATGGTGGCGATGCCGTTGTTCAAAGCCTCTATCTGGGCTTCCACACCAATTTTGCAGGCGGGAATGCCCGGAATGCCCATCTCCATACGCACGAACTTCGTGCCGGAGGCATTCTCAATGTCGTTGATGAGTCGTTTGATTTCACGGATAGATGCTTTGCCCACCTCTTTGATGCTGTTCTGGGCAATCATTTGGTCAACAAGACTGCGGTCAATAGGAGTGTTTTTCACGATATATTTTTTTTTATGATTAATTTCTAAACGATGTTAACGCTGAAAGATGTGGAGGATGATGGGAGAAAATTAGCGGCTGATGATCACTTTGGAGGTCATCGACTGTCCGTCGTGGAAGAGAATCTGTGCGGTGTAAAGTCCCTGTGAGAGCGCCGACACGTTGAGGGTGGAGGTGGTGGAGGTCATCACCTGCTGGCCGAGGTCGTTGAAGAGGCGCACCTCGCTGATGCCCTCGCCTTGGATGGAGAGGATGTTGTTGGCGGGGTTGGGGAAGATGAGCACGTTGTTGTTGTCGTTGTCGTCGATGTCGTTGCCGCCGACGAGGCAGGAGGCGAAGAAGTTATAGATTTCGGTGGTGTAGTCGATGTCGTTGTTGGGGGTGTAGTACCATGTGTGGTCGCCGCCGATGACCTTGATGAAGTGGGTCTTGGAGCCGTTGTTTCCGTTGTCGTAGGCGTATTTCTCGAAGGTGAGGCCGTCGTTGGCGCTATTGGGGAAGTTGGTGACGGTGGGGGTGGCGTTGCACTGGTTGTAGTTGCGCCAGTAATCGACGGTGGCTTCGGCGCCAAGTCCGACGCTGGCGGACATGACCATGACGTTGAAGTCGGCGTTGTCGTAGCCGACGGTGGAGTCGGAGGTGCCGTGGAAGTGGAGGGTGTTGACGTTGGCGACGGGGGTGTGGGTCTTGACTTCGTTGCCGATAGTGCCGCTGACGGCGGCGATGGCGTTGATGCGGTCGCCGTGCTCGATGGCGAGGCGGTTGCTCATGAAGCCGCCCATGGAGAAGCCCATGGAGAAGACGTTGGCCTGATCGACGTTGTAGGTGCTGATGAGATCGTCGAGGATGGCCATGATGAAGCCGGAATCGTCAACGCCATCATTGACGATGATGTTGCCGAGGAAGGAGAGGTTGGCGCTGACGCCGGAGTTCCAGGCGGTGCCGAGGGATATGTTCTGCCCCATCAAGGAGACGTTGGCCTCGAGGGCTTGCGGTACGATGACAATCCAGCCATGCTGGTCGGCAATCTGCTTGAAGCCAGTGCTGGTGAACATGTTGCCCATGTCGTCGCCCAACCCGTGCAGCACGAAAACAACTGGTGCGGGGGAGAGCACGTTGGCGGGGATGTACTCAATGTATTGGCGTTCCACACCACCATATTGCATGGTCTTGTTGGTCTGACCCGACTGGGCATGAAGGCCGAAGACAAAAACTGTTAAGACTAAAAGGGTAAAGATTTTTTTCATAACTTTGTGATTTTATTTGTTTTATAATTAATTGATGAAATTAAGCATGGGTGTTTTGTTGAGCCAGTTGTAGAAATTCGTCATCCACATGGAAGATGCGGGCGATGGTGAGGGCCTCTGCGGGCACTTCGTCAGAGGTGGTTTCCACTAATGTGTAGTCCATATACTGGCCGAGGCTTCTTGGGGTGATGTTGTCGGTCATGCGGTGGGTCATCAGCCCTTTCACCCGCAACTTCCTGCAGGTAGTTGCCACCCCGCTGTAGTGGGTGGTCACCACTGCCATCACGTTGTATTTCTGCATCATCGTGACAAAAGCGTTCACGATGCGACGCCCCTCGTCGGGATTGGTGGTGCGGGCCAGCTCGTCCACCAGCGCCAGGATGCGGCTGTCGGTCTTCGAGCGGGTGAGAATCTCGTTCACGGCCAGCATCTCCGCCGCAAAGGAGGAGAGTCCGTGCTGCTCGGTCTGCTGGTCGTCAATCACACAAAAAACTTCATTCACCGGCATCACGGTGGCTTTTGCCGCCGGCACGTAAAAACCGAACTGGAACATATATTGTGCCACCGCTAAAGATTTCAGCAGCACGGTCTTGCCCGACATGTTGGCTCCCGTGATGAGACAGGGTTGCTGCTCCAGCCGGATGTCCACGGGCTGGAATGTGGTGCCCCGTTCGGCCATCAGCTGCACCAGCTGCGGGTGGAAAAGCCCGTGGTAGCAGGTCTCGGTCTCCGAAATTTCTGGCTTCGACAGGTGCCACTCCACCGCCATCTGCGCTTTGGCGTTCAGCACGTCGAGCGCCCCGATGTGCTGCAGGTTGTAGAGCAGACTGTCGGTATAGGGTTGTAACTGTTCGGTAAGCCGTTGCCGTACAGAGTCTTCCAACTGCTCGGCCTCCCACAACAACTTCTCGCGTTCTGTGTCATCGGTGGTCTGGTTCATCTGCTTCCGCAAATCTTCCAGTTCGGGCTGGTAGCACGAATAGACGTAGAAATGGGCGATGCGACTGCCTTCCGGGTCGAGGGTGTCAATCACTTTCGAGAGGTCGTAGAGGTTCTCTTGCTGGTAGTTAGCATCCAGCAGAATTTGGCGAATTTTCTGGGCAGCGAGTGCGAATTTCTTCAGTTCAAAAAACTCAATATCGTCCAGCACATGCAACTCTTTGAGGTTGCGGAGGGTCTGGGTGATGTCGTTGATTTCGTGCAGTACGGCCACCAGCTCGCGGGCGGCATCCGCATGTTCTTGAAGGAAACAGATATGCGTCTCCATCCTGTCAAGGTTCTGCTGCAGTTGCTGCGGGTTGGTCATCAGCGGCTGGTTCAGCAGCAGGGTTCTTCCCCACGACGAACACACCAGCACGTTCTCCACAACGTACTGCATCCCGCGATCTTTTCTGATGACTTCCTTGACGAGCATGACGGTTTTATTATTTTTTCTTCTGCTGCAATTGCTGCTGTTGCTTGATCATCTGTTCCATGCGCTCTTGCCATCTGCTCTTCTTCACCGGCTTCACCATGTTGGTCTGCATCTTCTTGAGCAGCTTTTCTTCGTTGATGGTGATGCGGAAGATCCACATCTGGAAGAAGGTGATGAGGTTGATGAGGAGGTAGTAGTACAGCAGTGCGGAGGAGAAGCTGTTGAACATGGGCAGGAAGAGGATGGGCATGAGGTACATCATCCATTTCATCATCTTCATCTGATCGCCGTTGGTGGCCATCATCATGCGGTTGTTGAGCCACGTATAGACGAGGGTGGCGGCGGTCATCAGCAGGGTGAAGAGGCTCACGTGGTCGCCGTAGAACGGGATGCTAAAACCGAGGTCGAGGATGGAATCGTAGGTGGAGAGGTCTTCCGCCCAGAGGAAACTCTGCTGGCGCAACTCGTAAGCGGCCGGGAAGAAGCGGAACATGGCGATGAGGATCGGCATCTGGATGAGCATCGGCAGACAGCCGCCCATCGGACTCACTCCGGCCTTCTTGTACAAGTTCATGGTGGCCTGCTGCTTCTTCATGGCATCCTCCTGCTTCGGATATTTCTCGTTGATTTCGTCAATCTGCGGCTTCAACACGCGCATCTTGGCAGAAGAAAGATAGGTTTTATAGGCCAAAGGGAAGATGACGATCTTAATGAAAATACTGAGTATCAGAATGATAATACCATAGTTCAAGCCGTAAGCATCCAGCCAGTTGAAGATGGGGATGACCACGCCACGGTTGATCCACTGCAGCAGGAAGAAACCCCAGCCCAGCGGGATGAGCCGCTCAAAGCCCATGCTCTCGCCCTGCTCGTTTTGATACTTTTTCAGCAGTTTGTACTGGTTGGGACCATAGTACATCTGCATGGCGAAGTTGCCCTTGTCATAGTCTTTTACCTCAAAGCCAAGATTAGAACTCATGGTCTTCAGCAGCGGGTCGCCCTCACCTTGATTGTTCACATCCACCTTCAGCTCGCCCTTTTTGAAATTGTCTTTTTTGGCGATGAGAATGGAGGTGAAGAACTGCTGTTTGAAGGAGACCCACTTCATGGTGGTCGTCACATCTTTCGATTCCGACTTGATTTCATCCAAGTTTTTCACCTTGCCGCCGTTGTCCATGTAGTACAGCGTGGTGAGCCGTCGTTCGGCCTCGATGTTTTTCTCTGCGGTGAAGAGAGAGGAGTTCCACTTGATGTTGGTGGGAGATTGTTTGGCGATGTAGGGCGACATGTTCTGGAACTTCACGTCGAAATCCAGCATATAGTCATCGGCATTGAAGGTGTAATCGAAGAGGATGTAGGCATCAGAGTCGATAACGCTGTTGGCGGCCGTGGTGGTGTCGGCGAGTTTGTAGGGATGGAGGTAGAGGCGCAGATGACCGGTGTTGGATTTCACATCCACCGTATCTTTTTCGGCGCGGAAGTAGCAGTTCTCGGTGGAGACAAACGAGCGCAGCGAGTCGGAGGTGTGCAGGGTAAGGGCCATCTTGTGGTGGCCGGCCTCGTGCATGTAAAGTTCTTTCTTCTTTTCACCTTTCGGCGCATATTTGTAGATGTCGTGGAGTTTGACAGACTTAAGGTAGCCGCCGTAGCGCGAGAAGCGGTACTCCGCCTTGTTGGTGCGCACGATGAAGTCGTTGGTCTGGGTGGTGTCGGCGAATGAGAAGTAGTTGGTGTTCTTCTTCTGTGCCGGTGCTGTAGTGGCAGCGGCTGTGGCGGATTCGGCATTTTCTTCCAATGCCGTGGTGTCTTTCGCTATCGTGTCGCTGAGTTGCGCAGTTTTCTTGTCGGCGGCCTTCTTTTTGGCCTGCTGTTTCATTTCTTGTTCGATCTGCTGTTCGCGGGCTTTCTTCGCGTTGTGCGAAGTGTATACGCTGTAGCCAATGAAGACAAAGAAGATGAGCAGCAGTCCGATGATTGTTTTTTTGTCCATGTAATGTTTTAAAGAATGAGTTGAAAATTATTTTGATAAGATGGCGAATGCGGCGGCGGTGGCATCGGTGATGGAGTCGCGGATGCTCATAGGCTGCTTGGCAGTGCCGGCCACAAACAGACCGTCAACGGTGGTGAGGTTGTCGCCGATGTGCGGTCCCTGGGTGGCGATGAAGTGGTAGGGCGCTTCGATGCCGCATTTCTCCGCCAGGGTGCGGGTGCCTGCCGACGGTTCCATGCCGGCCATCAGCACCAGCAGGTCGGTGGTCATCTTCAGCGGCTGTCCAATCAGCGTGTCCTCAGCCTTGATCTGCACCTTGTTGTCGAAGGTGGCCGATGCCTCGGAGATTCGGCCGCGGATAAACCGGATGTCGTACTTCTCCTGCGCCTCGCGGTACATCTCCTCAAAGCCTTTTCCCCACATACGCAAATCCATGTAAAACAGATAGATTGCAGTGCTGGGGAGCAGCTTGCGCACCTCAATGGCCTGCTTCACGGCCGTTACGCAACATACTTTTGAGCAGTAGTTGTTGCCCGACTTCTCATCGCGAGACCCCACACATTGCAGGAACACTACGCGCTGTGCCGGTTCGCCCATCGAGTTGGTGATCTGCTGGTGAAGAATCATTCGCTCCAAATCCAACGAGTTGATAACCCCTTTGTAGATGCCGTAGCCCAACTCCTCCTTGCGGTGCGCGTCAAAAAGGGTATATCCGGTGGTAATCAGCACATTGTCAGCAATATAAACCTTTCCCTCAGAATCGTAAACCTTGAATTCCCCATCCACCTTTTTTACATCCACAATCTCCTTCTGGCAATGGACCTTGATGTTGTCAGGGAGCAGCTTTGCCTCCAACTGTTTAGCCAATTCTTGTGCCGATGAGAAATCCGGGAAAAGGAACGCTTTATCGAGTATATTGGAGAGCGGGGCGGCTGATTTTTCAAACAGCATCACTTCGCAGTCGTGGGCCGCAAGAACCGAAGCGGCCTCGATGCCCGCAGGTCCCGCACCAATAATGGCAACTTTCTTCATATCCGACTTCTATTTTCTTTTTATAAAATATTAATATTCAATAAAATACATAAAACTACACACTATGCAGTTTCAGCGGCAAATTTATACAAAAAAATCGGATTTCCATCTTTTCTTTTTTCATTTTCCCACACGCCATGTCGCAAATTTCATGTAATTTTGCAGCTTGCATTTTTGAGTGCGAAACTATGGAAGAAGACATCATTAAAAACATCAATACAGAGGAGTATAAGCACGGATTTGTCTCCAGCATCGAGGTGGAGGAATTTCCCAAAGGGCTTAATGAAGATATCATCAGAATGATCTCCAAAAGGAAGGAAGAACCCGAGTGGCTGCTTGAGTTCCGCCTTAAGGCCTTCCGCAAATGGCAGACCATGACCGAACCCAATTGGGCGCATCTTCATTACGAAAAACCTGACTACCAGAATATTATATACCTTTCTATCCCTAAGAAGAACGAGATGTCGGAGGTGGTGAAGACTTTCGACAAGCTCGGCATCTCGCTCGATGAAGACGCCGACGCCTTCTCGCAGGCCAAGCAGCAGGAGGAACAGAAGGAATCGATGGTGGCCGTGGATGCCGTCATTGACTCCGTCTCGGTGAAAACCATGTATTCCGATATGCTGGAGCAGGAGGGCATCCTGTTCTGCTCGTTCGGCGAGGCCGTGAAGCGCTACCCCGACCTGGTGAAGCAGTACCTCGGCAGCGTGGTGCCCCCCGGCGACAACTTCTTCGCAGCCCTGAACTCGGCCGTCTTCAGCGAAGGCTCCTTCTGCTACATCCCCAAAGGCGTACGCTGCCCCATCGACCTCAGCACCTATTTCCGTATCAACGCCAAAAACTCCGGACAGTTCGAGCGCACCCTCATCGTGGCCGACGAAGGTGCCTACGTGAGCTACCTGGAGGGTTGTACTGCTCCGCAACGTGATGAAAATCAGCTTCATGCAGCCATCGTGGAAATTGTGGCCCTCGAAGATGCGGAGGTGAAATACTCCACCGTACAGAACTGGTACCCGGGCGATAAGGACGGCAAAGGCGGCATCTACAACTTCGTCACCAAACGCGGCCTCTGCAAAGGCAACCGCTCCAAAATATCGTGGACGCAGGTGGAAACTGGCTCAGCCGTCACCTGGAAGTACCCCAGCTGCGTGCTGCAGGGCGACGACTCGGTGGGCGAGTTCTACTCCGTGGCCGTCACCAACAACTACCAGCAGGCCGACACCGGCACCAAGATGATCCATATCGGCAAGCGCACCCGCAGCACCATCATCAGCAAGGGTATCTCCGCCGGCTACAGCCAGAACAGCTACCGCGGACTGGTGAAGATCAACAAGAGCGCCGTCAACTCGCGCAACTTCTCGCAGTGCGACTCGCTGCTCATGGGCGACAAATGCGGCGCCCACACCTGGCCCTACGCCGACTGCCACAACAACAGCTCCGTGCTCGAACATGAGGCCTCCACCGGCAAAATCTCCGAAGAACAGCTCTTCTACTGCCAGCAGCGCGGCATCAGCGTCGAAAAGGCCGTCAGCCTCATCGTCAACGGCTACGCCAAAGGCGTGCTCGAAAAACTGCCCCTCGAATTTGCCGCCGAAGCCCAAGAACTGCTCTCCATCTCATTGAAAAATTCCGTCGGCTAAACCTCGTTTCGAGACGCGGCATGCCATTATAAATTTGTAATTTTGAGACGCGGCATGCCACGTCTCTACAATATAAAACCATTAATTTTCAATTTTCAACTTTCAATTTTCAAATTCCCCCCATGCACCTTGCAGACACCACCATCCAGCACATTGCCGTACACGCGGTCGGCAACAAACAGTTAGACGAGCCCCTCACCCTGTCGCACGAACTGCTCAACGTGAGCGACGAGGTGAAAAACTTGCTCAAGACCTATTTTCTCTTCCCCTTCAAGTCGGAGGAGTATTTCCAGCTGTTCCATGAGGACGGGGTGGAGCAAAACGACATCTACAAGGCGGCCACGGCCATCTTCGACGATCCCGACAGCTTGCTGGAGCAGTCGCTCTACATGGCCCAGCACCTCTACAACCAGTGCAATCACCCGAAAATCAAAGACGGCGAGTTCTACGTGGTCTATTTCAAGGATTGCGTGCTGGACGATGAGCAGGTGGATGCCGTCGGACTTTTCAAGGCCGAGACCAAAGACTCGTTCCTGAAGATTCATCAGGAGGATGATAAGTTTGTGGTAGAGAGCGACTTCGGCTTCGGACTCAACAAGCTCGACAAGGGCTGTCTGATTCTCAACACCGAGAAGGAGCGTGGCTACGTGCTGTCGGTGGTCGATAACACCAACCGCGGGGGCGAGGCGCAGTACTGGATGGACGACTTCCTGCACTGCCGCCAGCGCAAGGATGAGTATTACAACACCCAGAGTATGCTCACCCTCTGCAAGGAGTTTGTAACTGATTATATGCCAGAGCAATTCGAGGAGGTTTCCAAAGCCGATCAGGCCGAAATCCTCAACCGCTCGGTCAACTTTTTCAAGGAGAACAAGACCTTCGAGATGGAGGATTTCAAGCAGGAGGTCATCGGCAACGAGGAGCTCATCGAGAGTTTCGACACCTACAAGGAAGAGTTCCAGCAGGCCAACGACATGGTGGTGCCCGACAGCTTCGGCATTTCCGACAGCGCCATCAAGAAACAGTCGCGCAACTTCAAGAGTGTCATTAAGTTAGACAAAAACTTCCACGTTTATGTGCATGGCGACACCAAGCGCATCAAGAAGGGCGTGGACCCCGAGACCGGCCTGAATTACTACCAGCTTTTCTTCGAAGAGGAGTATTAGGCGATACTATAATTATATAGGTAGCCATTTTTTTTCTTTTTTCTTTGGGCGGCCCGGCTCCCTGCGGTCGCCGTCGGGCTTTCCGTTTTACTCGCTTCGCTCGTGCTCACTCCAATCCCTGCCGCGACGGGACCTCGGGGCGGTGTCGGCATATTCCAATCTGCCACGGGGAGGGCATCCACCCGGACGCACGCCGTGCGTCCCTACCGATACCCGCAGTCCTGACGGACTGCCGCCGGCGGGGGCATCATCACCGCAAGTCGTCACCGCACCGTGCACCCCGTCAGGGTGCAGGAACCGGTAGAATTGGGATGCCCGAATTTCATCATCGCACGCCGTCAGGTGTGCGGGGGAAAGATTCCGCTGTTCCGCCAGCTAGCTTACTCCTCTATCACCTTCACTTCAACATCTTCGGCAGGGAGTCGGTGATTGGAAGCCTTTTCGGAAGAAATGACACTATGTCCAATTTTTCTTTCGATGTCCTCTCGGGCGATTTTAGCTGTGTTACCGCCACTTTGTGCCATTTGTCGGAATAACCTTGTCGGCGGTAGTCCTCAACGGCCATCTGGAAGGTCAATTCAGGGTCAATCATCTGGTCGATGCGTTGTTTGCCAACTTCGGCGAGCCACTGTTTCAAAGGCTCAGCCTTTTTGGAGGGAACAGATTGTATGACACGGAAAACACCTTCCAACGTGGCGGCTTGGGTCATGCGTTTTTTACCGTCAGGAGCCAACATCCGAACAGGGGGACAAATTGTCCCCCACTTGGATTTCAGTTCGGGGTCACGTTTTAGCACGCATTCCCAGTAACCTCAGACAAGGCCTCTTGAGGCCGCAGTCTGGGGTGGGGAACCGCGATGGCTGACCTGCGTGCTGGTGCCCACAAGAAACACACTGCCCGTTCTTCCGCGGCATACCCGCCGTCAGGTTCTATCTTCCAGTCAGCGTGCCGCGGTTGGTCGTCCCGCGCATCCCTCCCCCAGACTGCACTCCACTACGTTCCGCTTGTCTGGGGTTACTGAGATGGTGTGCCTCCGGCACACGAGGATAGCACGGCGTCATCTTCACCCAGACACTCGCCGCGCATTCCTACTGACATTGCCATAGTGCGAACCACCGGCAGCACAGTGATAAACCATGCAGGTTTGGTTACAGGCCGCCTTGCAAATGAAGGCGTGAAGAAATCGGGCGGAGCGAGCGTGAAGAACGGCGAACTGTCCGAAGATGAGCGCAACGCAGTGAAGCTCATCAAGTTTTTCGCCGTTTAGCGAACACCACCCGATTTTAGCCGGAATTTGCACAGCGGCAAAGCGCATTTCTTTTGTCTCTTTTCTTTGAGCAATCGCAAAGAAAAGAGAGATAAAGATAAGTCACGTTTATTCGAAATGCGCGATAAATGCGGTGTCGTCAAAGAAATAGAAACTCTTCCCTCTCTATTATTTATATAAGTATAAAACGCCGTCTTGCAATTTCCAACTTCTGAACTTGTTGAGCAGCCCGTGTCCGCAGAGTAGCGAGCCCTCATCCAAAATGACAGCTTCAACATTGTTTACCGTGTAGTCGCCTATGCGCACGTTGTTAAGCCTCACTAGCCTTCCTTTTACGGTGGATCCGTCTGCGACGGTGATGTCCATTGTGCCGATGTAGTCAGACTCTTTGATGCTGCCGTTTTCGAGAAGCATGGCTTCGATTTCTCTGTTGATGACGAAATCATCAGCGCCGGTGTCGAGCAGAAAATATCGGGCGATGTCTCCGATGGAGATTTTCACTTTGCGGGGGATGCCGTAGGAGATGCTGAGTTGGACGGTGGTGAAAGCGGAATCCCCGATAATGTCACAGGGAGAGTAGGAGGAGGAAGTTGGGTGAATCTCTGTCCAACAGTCCATGATGGCTTCGTTGTAGACGGTTCCATCTTTTTTGAAGGAATTGAAAATCTCTTCGTAGGTGTAGTTACCGGAGAGCATCTTGTTGGCCGTGCATCGGCAAAACATATCGGCTTCAATATCGCATTTGAATTTCGAGTCCGCATCGTAGCAATAAACCTCTATGCAATGCTGTACAGTTTCTTCAGTAAGGAAATCTATCGGGTTGGGCTTGTCGCGGTCCACTGTGCCGCAACAGTGTTCAAACTCCGTATAGTGGGTGAGAAGCAGGATGGTGAGGAAACGTTTGGGATTGTCTCTAAAGGCGGTGACATACTCCAAATCTCTTGGGGAGAGACGAAGAAGGATGCTGTCAGTTAGACAGTTGCATATCTTATTCTGGTCGATATTCCATTCCGGCAAGGCGACGCGGGATACGCTTTTCTGGCATATCTTGAAGAGTTCATCGCGGTCATAGGTTCTTTCCCCTGCCTTTGAGGTGATGGTTTGTGCATACAGTGTGGTGCACAGCAGGCAGGGGATGAGAAAGAGGGCTGCCAAGGTGTGTTTCATGGGTGAAGTTTTGGGTGCAAAAATAATGGTTTTTTGACTGTGAATGAGCAATTTTCGCTCTTTTTTTTGAAAAAAAATAAAAGGGTGTGATGTGACTTAAAAAAAGCTGTATATTTGCAGAAAAAATTGACCTTTTGTCGTAGAAGTTGGATTAGCTCAAACAATATTTGAAACGTTATTAAAATATAAAAATTATGGAAAATGTAAGCATTTCAAATTGTAACATCCATTTACATGGTGATGTGTACATTGGTTGTGGCAAAAAGCCAAAAAATGATTTTCCCGTACTAGGAGAATCTTCAACATTACCCATAGAGTTGCAAGAATTATATGATCAGATGTCGTATTATGATTATGGGAATATTTCAGTGGTTGGTGATGGAATATTGCGTTTTGAATCTGTTGAACATTATGAACGAGTTTCTGAATTACTTGAAAACGCGTGTGAAGAGTGGAATTCTCTTTTTGAGGGAAAATATGGTCATTTGGACACAAATAAGTATGAGGAATTCTGCGAAGCCTGTCATTATGATGAATTTTACCCTATTGTAGTCTTTGAACAAAAGTATGGTGTTTTGGGGAAAATGCTTTTTGACAAACAAAAAATGTTAGTTGAAAAATGGGAAGAGAATAATTGTCAAACGGATTATCCTGGGAATGAAATTTTTATTTTGGAATCGGAGCAGGCAATTCACAACATTTACAACGAGGTCTGTATTGACACGACTGTTTATCAGTTCAGAAAAACATGCGAGATTAAAGTACCCATTTCTAAAATAGATGATTGGATAGCCATTCGAACACTCCCCGATGAATCGATTACAGATCCATTTATCGTAAATCCTATTAACAACATTGTGGTGAAAGACTCAGGGGATGTCTCATCATTCAAAGGTTTACCCGTATATCGTTCTGGGAAGATAAGGGCAAAGCATGGTATGCCAATGGCAAATAATGAATATACATTTTGGGAGGCTTCGATTAGATCCACTCTTGCATGGGAGTGGAAAATGACTTGTAAGATAATAAATTACCATCAGGTAATAAAAAATAATGAGCCGAAACCAGTTCGCTTTCGCAGAAAATGCACCTTAACGCCCAGTGCAACTTTTGCTGATGAGTTATATCGTGCGGGGTGTGAGCATAATGAGTCTAATTTTGTTGATCGTGAACCTTGGCCCAAACATGTATATGCATTGAAAGCATCAAAAAAGAGAAAGACTCGTTCCGAGACTATAAGATTGACTCACCTACCCGTCCCAGATGAATATGATATAGTATATGGGACTTTGACAAATGAGACCTTTATTAAGGTTATTATTGATGGCCAAATACAGACATATAATATTTTTACTTTTGAAGACTAATTAAAATATAATAGCTATGAATATGAAAAGTTTTTGTTCTCGTTTGGCTCTGTTGAGCACGATATTTTTTGCCTGCACATTTTCTGCTTTTGGACAGACCACCGAGCGGAATCTGGATGGCTGGCACATCGGTATCATTGGCGAAGGTAACGTAGCACAAAAGATATCTGTAACCCCACACTCCACATCATATGTGCCTTTTAAAGCAGTGCCGATGTTGGGCTGGAAGGTGGGCGCAGAGTTCTCCTATCATTTCGCCAAATATTTTGGGGTTTCTTGTGGAATATCGTACGGAACAGTTGGACAATGGAAGGTTATCAGAGAGTATAATTCCGTTCCGTGGGGGCATAGAGCATCGTTTGTACAGCTGCCCATCCATTTCGAGTTTCATAGCCAGTTGGGACAAAGCAATTTCTGGTTTTACAGTTCTGCAGGAATCAATTTGGCTTTCAACCCTTTTTATAGACGTGCTGGTGCTGTAATGGGGATTGATAATTACAATGATAAGGTGTCGGCGCAATTTACCTCCCAAACCAACCCACCTGTTTTTGTGAATGCCGTATTGAATGCCGGTTTTTATTATCGCCTGCCATACAACGATTTGTTGCGGTTTGGTTTTGTCGCCAACTTTTCTTTCTCCAGTCAGTATGTCGGCTCGTACACGGTTTACGGCCTCAATCCTGATAGCGGGACATTGAATTACAAACATAATTACTTGGGCTTCCAAGTCGGCTATATACATTGTTTTAAAAAGAAGTCCAGTACGAAATAATGCGGCAGCCCCCCCCCCTCCCCTCTTTTTTTTGAAAAAAAATAAAAGGGGGTGGTGTGACTTAAAAAAAGCTGTATATTTGCACCCCAATTTATAGAAGGTGAAAATCGACCCGAAAAGAGAAGAATTTAAGCTGAGAATTTCCGGAGTTGAGCTCGGGATGCATTCATTTTCAATAGATTGCGACAACAGGTTCTTTGAACTTGCAGAGATTCCAGATTTGCAGGAAGGTGATGTGAAATTGCAAATCGAGATGGAAGTTTCTGAAAAAATGATCACGTTGGACTTCCAATTCAACGGCTATGTGATGCTGCCGTGCGACCGCTGCCTCGAGCCGGTGCGCGTCAACCTCGACTTCGACGAACATCTTTTAGTGAAGTTGGTGCCGCAGGTGGAGGAGATGCAGCAGGAAGATGATATGTGGGTGGTGAATGAGAATGAATATGAGCTGGACGTGTTTCATTTTGTATATGAATCCATCATGCTGGCGCTGCCCATACAGGTGCTGCACCCCGACGATGAGAATGGAAACTCCACCTGCAATCCGGAAATTTTGAAAATCATGAATGAGCACTCTCCCGACACCAAAAAGGAAGACGAGATTGACCCGCGTTGGGAAGCCCTCAAAAAATTAAAATAAAGTTAGAACACTAAACAATAACAAGTTATGCCACATCCGAAAAGAAGACACTCAGCAATGAGAAGAGACAAGAGAAGAGCACACGATTTCATCACCGCTCCCCAGCTGACCACTTGCAGCCATTGCGGTGCGGTCATCCTGACTCACAGAATCTGCCCTGAATGCGGATACTACAGAGACAGACAGGCCATCGAAATCAAGGGCGCTGAGGCCTAATCCTTGAGATGAAGCCAGCCGAAGCGATGGAATTAGTTTTCGCCACGCACAACCGGCACAAGTTACAAGAGGCAGTCGCAATAGCGGGTGCTTCTTGTGTCGTGTTCGGCCTTGACCATGTCGGCTGTTTCGATGAAATACCCGAAACCGCTGATACTCTGATGGGTAACGCCAAACAGAAGGCCGAATATGTTTACCAGAAATACCAAGTCAACTGTTTTGCCGATGACACCGGTCTCGAGGTGGAAGCCCTCGACGGACGTCCGGGGGTTTACTCAGCCCGCTACGCCGGCGAGCATTGCTCGTTCCAGGACAATGTGAACAAGCTGCTGCAAGAGATGCAGGGCGTCAGCAACCGCAAGGCCTGCTTCAAGACCGTGGTGGCCCTCATCCTCAACGGACAACGCTACGAGTTCGAGGGCCGCGTGGATGGCATCATCCTCCCCGAACCCATCGGCGACAGCGGCTTCGGCTACGACCCCGTCTTCATGCCCGACGGCTTCAACGTGTCGTTCGCCCAGATGAGCGACTTCGACAAGAACGCCATCAGCCACCGCGGCCGCGCCATCCGCAAAATGATGACTTTTCTGCAAACCCTTTAAATCCCCCCTATGAAACCCTACCTCGATCTGATGCGCACCATCCTCGAGAATGGTGCCGACAAAGGCGACCGCACCGGCACCGGCACCCGCAGCATTTTCGGCTACCAGATGCGCTTCGACCTCCGCGACGGTTTCCCTCTGCTCACCACCAAAAAACTTCACCTCCGTTCCATCATCCACGAACTGCTCTGGTTCCTCCAAGGCAGCACCAACATCGCCTACCTCAAGGCGAACGGCGTTTCCATCTGGGATGAGTGGGCCGACGAGCATGGCGAGCTGGGACCCATCTACGGCCACCAGTGGCGGTCGTGGGACTGCGCCGACGGCCGTACCGTGGATCAGATCGCACAACTCATTCACGACATCCAGCACAACCCCGACTCCCGCCGACTGATTGTCAGCGCGTGGAATGTGGGCGAAATCGACCGGATGGCGTTGCCGCCCTGCCACGTGATGTTTCAGTTTTATGTGAACGACGGCCAGCTGTCGTGCCAGCTCTACCAGCGCAGCGCGGATGTGTTTCTCGGCGTGCCCTTCAACATCGCCTCCTACGCCCTGCTGCTCATGATGGTGGCGCAGGTCACCGGACTGGAGCCGCGCTATTTCATTCACACCTTAGGCGATGCGCACTTGTACAACAACCATCTGGAGCAGGCGCAGCTGCAGCTCACCCGCGAGCCACGCCAGCTGCCGGTCATGCGCATCAACCCCGAAGTAAAATCCATCTTCGATTTCCACTACGAGGATTTCACCTTGGAGGGCTACGACCCGTACCCGCACATTAAGGCTGAGGTGTCGGTCTAATGTTTTTCTTGTTGGCTGATGATAAAGTCGGCCGACTTTTCCATGTAAGGATATAACAATGAGTTTTCCGTGACCTTCTCGGTCAGGATGACGTTTTTCACGTCGATGGCTTTCAGTCCGATAAGGAGCAGACTGCAGAGTGCCAGCACTTTGGCAACTCCTAACACGATACCTAAAATCTTGTCGAGCAGATCAGGGATGGCTGTGATTTTCTTGGCCAAGAGTCCGCCGAGATAACCGCCGAGCAGCACCCCACCGAAGATGAGCGCGCAGGCGATGAGCTGGGCGGCGTCGTTGTGGATATATTTAGCGATGTTGTCGGTGTAATGTAGGGCAAGGTAGATGCCGCCGACAAGAGCGGCGATGGAGACCACCTCGGTGATGAGGCCGTTCTTGAAGCCTCGGAAGCCCGCCCATATCAAAGGGAAGATGAGAATGAGGTCAAGGGCATTCATGGCTTAGCTGAGGTCACGGATGCGCTGGGTGAGGGGTTGCGCGAAGATGAAGTCGTTGAGTCTCGGATTGTCGGAGGTGAGCACATTGTCCTTGCTGCCGCGCCATTCGAGATTGCCCTGATAGATGAAGGAGATAGTTTCGCCGATGGTAATCACCGAGTTGATGTCGTGGGTGTTAACCACGGTGGTGATGCCGAACTCATGGGTGATTTCGAAAATCAGCTCGTCAATAAGGAGCGAGGTTTTGGGGTCGAGGCCGGAGTTGGGCTCGTCGCAGAAGAGGTAGCGCGGGTTGCAGGCGATGGCGCGGGCGATGGCGGCACGCTTCTTCATACCGCCGCTCAGCTCGGCGGGGTACAGGTTGTTGGAACCCTCGAGGTCCACCCGTTTCAGACAGAAGTTCACCCGTTCCAGCTTCTCGGCGTAACTCTGGCGGGTGAGCATTGTGAGCGGAAACATCACATTGTCTTGGATGGTCATGGAGTCGAACAGGGCCGCCCCTTGGAATACCATACCCATCTCGGAACGAATGGACTCTTTTTCTTTTTCAGTGAACTTGTTGAAATTCCGACCGTTGTACAGAATCTCACCCTCTTCGGGTGCTAACAGACCGATGAGGTTCTTCATCATCACAGTCTTGCCGGAGCCCGACCGTCCGATGATGAGGTTCACCTTGCCGTCCTCGAAGCGGGTGTTGATGCTCTTCAGCACCTGCCGCTCCCCAAAATATTTCGAAACATTAATGAGTTCTATCATAATGAAATGTTTTACAGCATAATTGAAGTGATCACCAGGTTCAGTACGAGGATGATGAACGACGACACCACGATGCCGTTCACATTGGCCTTACCCAGCTCAAGTGCGCCGCCTTCAATGCGATAGCCGAAGAACGAAGAGACCGACGACAGCACAAAGGCAAAGATGGTGGTCTTGGTCATCACATACACCAAGTCGTACATGCGGAAATAGGAGGTGAGTCCGTCGTAAAACTCGTAGGGCGATGAGACGTGCGTGACAATAACGGTGATGTAGCCGCCCACAAGGGCGAAGAAGATGGCGATGATGGTGAGAATCGGAATAACAAAAAGCGCGGCGGTAATCTTGGGCAGAATGAGGAAAGAGGCCGGGTTGATACCCATCACCTCCAGCGCATCAATCTGCTCTGTAACCCGCATACTGCCAATCTCGGAGGTGATACGCGACCCCAAGTTGCCCACCAGCAGCAACGTGATGATGGTCGGACACAGCTCCATCACCACCGAAGTGCGCACCGTGAAGCCGAGCGTCCACTTCGGAATCCACGGACTTTCAATCTGTAACGCCGTCTGCGTGGTGATAACGCTACCCATACAGACCGCCACGATGCACACAATCAGCAACGAGCCAACGCCCATAGCATTCATCTCGTCCACCACCTTGCGGAAAAATTCCGAGGTGCGCGGCGGCTTCGAGAAAACCTTCCTGAGGAAGATGAAATACTCGCCTATTGTCTCCAAAAAATTCCTGATCATAATCCAACTTTTTGAGTTTGCAAAAGTAAGATTTTTTTGTGATTTTTTGGCGTTTTGTTTTTTTCAAAAAAAATAAGAAAAAGAGGTGAGCCATCTTAAAAAAATGTTGTACTTTTGCACCCCGAAAAATAAGACGTTAGAAAATTTTAAAAAGAGAAGAAAATTATGTATTTGACATCTGAAGTAAAGAAAGACATCTTCAAAGAAAACGGTAAGAACGAGTTCGATTCCGGCTCACCGGAAAGCCAGGTTGCTCTGTTCACCTACAGAATCAAGCACCTCACCGAACACATGAAAGAGAACCACAAAGACCTCGGTACCAAGCGCGCACTGATGCAGCTCGTGGGTAAGAGAAAGAAAATGCTCGCCTATCTGAAAGAGCAGGACATCGAGCGCTACAGAGCTATTGTGAAGAAATTAGGTTTGAGAAAATAATCTCCAACGCTTCAAAAAAGGCAATTCCTGCAATTGCCTTTTTTTGAATCATGATCTTTTCATTCAAAAAGCAATCACTGCTGTGGACTCATCCTACCCGCACGGCGTGGTTGTTTTGTAATTATTAAAAACAAGAAATTATGTATAACGAGAATAAACCTTTGGGAGCGCGGCAAACCTTCCAGCTCCCCGATGGCCGCGACGTGACCATCGAAACCGGCATCCTCGCCAAGCAGGCCGACGGATCTGCCGTTGTAAGAATGGGCGACACCATGTTGCTCGCCACCGTGTGCTGCAAGAAAGACGCAGTGGAAAATACCGACTTCATGCCTTTGCAGGTCGAATATCAGGAGAAATACGGCGCCGTGGGTCGCTTCCCTGGCGGTTTCTTCAAACGCGAAGGCCGTCCCAGCGAGTATGAGATTCTCATCGCCCGCCTCGTGGACCGCGCCCTCCGTCCGCTTTTCCCCGACAACTTCCACGCTGAGACGCAGGTGCTCGTCACCCTCATCTCCGGCGACCGCAACAACCTGCCCGACGCTCTCGCAGGCCTCGCCGCCTCTACCGCCCTCGCCGTCTCCAACATTCCGTGGGAAGGCCCCATCTCCGAAGTGCGCGTAGGCCGCGTGGATGGCAAGATGGTCATCAACCCCACCGTGGAAGATATGGAACGCTCCGATATCGACATGATCGTGGCCGCTACCATCGACAACATCATGATGGTGGAAGGTGAGATGAAGGAAATCTCCGAAGCCGATATGGTGGAGGCCCTCAACGCCGCCCATGCCGCCATTAAGGTGCAGTGCCAGGCTCAGCTCGACCTCGCCGCCCAGGTGGAAAAAGCTAACCCGAAACGCGAATACTGCCACGAGACCAACGACGAAGAGCTCCGCGAACGCGTCAACCGCGAAACCTACGACAAGGTTTACGCCATCGCCAAATCGTTCATGGGCAAACATGAGCGCAACGACGCCTTCGACCAGATTTTCGACGAGTTCATGGAAACCATTCCCGAAGAGGAACGCGAAGAGAAAAAATACATGGTGGCTCGCTACTACCACGACGTGCAGTACCACGCCATGCGTAATATGATTCTGGATGAGCGCATCCGTCTCGACGGCCGCCAGCTCGACCAGATCCGTCCCATCTGGATTGAGACCGGCTACCTGCCGTCAGCTCACGGCTCCGCCATCTTCACCCGCGGTGAAACCCAGTCGCTGATGTCCTGCACCCTCGGCACCAAACTCGACGAGCAGACCATCGACGGCGCCATCGTGGAAGGCAGCAGCCGTTTCATCCTCCACTACAACTTCCCGCCCTTCTCTGTCGGCGAGGTGAAGCCCATCCGCAGCACCGGCCGCCGCGAGATCGGTCACGGCAACCTGGCGCACCGCGCCCTCAAGCCGATGATCCCGTTCGACGACCCGTCGTTCCCCTACACTGTCCGCCTCGTTTCCGACATCCTCGAATCGAACGGCAGCTCCTCCATGGCCACCGTCTGCGCCGGCACCCTCGCCCTGTACGACTGCGGCGTGAAGATGAAAAAACCCGTCTCCGGCATCGCCATGGGTTTGATCACCGACGAGAAAACCGGCAACTACGCCATCCTTTCCGATATTCTGGGTGATGAAGACCACCTCGGCGACATGGACTTCAAGGTCTGCGGTACCGCCGATGGTATCACCGCCTGCCAGATGGACATCAAGATCAACGGTCTCTCCGCCGAAACGATGGCCGAGGCTCTCGAACAGGCACGCAAGGGCCGTATGTACATCTTGGGCAAGATGCACGAAGCCATCCCGGAACCGCGCGAAGACTACCGTCCGTTCGTCCCGCGCATCGTCCAGATCCAGATCCCGCGCGAGTTCATCGGCGCGGTCATCGGCCCTGGCGGCAAGGTCATCCAGGAGATGCAGCGTGAAACCAACACCGTCATCAACATCGAGGAGGTGGGCGAGTTCGGTATCATCGACGTCGCTGCCGCCAATGTGGACGACATCAACGCCGCCATCGAGCGCATCAACCGCATCACCGAGGTGCCCGAGCTCAACAAGGTTTACGACGGCGTGGTGAAGACCATCCAGCCCTTCGGCGCCTTCGTGGAAATCATCCCCGGCACCGACGGACTGCTCCACATCTCCGAAATCAGCTGGAAGCGCCTTGAGACGATGGAAGAATCCGGCATCAACGTCGGCGACCACATCCAGGTGAAGCTGATCGAGATTGACGACAAGGGCAAGTTGCGTCTGTCGCACCGCGTGCTCGAAGAGAAGCCGGAAGGCTACAAGGAACCGACGGCCCGTCCGCGTCCGCCCCGCAGAGAAGGCGGCAATGGCAACGGTAACGGCCACGGCCCGCGCCGCGAAGGCGGCAACGGCGGTCCCCGTCACAACGGCGGCGGCCCCAGAGAACGCAGATAATACGCATGAGATTCCGCCGGCCTGACAGCCGGCGGAATGGTGCAACCCAAAATTGTAGAAACGCACCTGTAGAGACGCAAAATTTTGCGTCTCTACATTTATGAACACAGATGTCTCTACGAAAAAATTATAGAGAAACCATTGCCTTGTAGAGACGCCATATTATGACGTCTCTACATTATTTTATATATCCCAAAGAAAAAACCGAAAATTTTTATTCAACCCCTTGACAAAGGGGGTATGGAGGTTGTATATTTGCCGCCGATTTTATCATTTAGCAAATTATAACAAAACAGATATGTCGGAAGACAGATTCAAAAATAAATATTGCATTCCTTCGGCTCGGGCGGCATGGCATGATTACAATGGAGGCACCTATTTCATAACCATTTGCACACATGCCCGCGAACATTATTTCGGTGAAATCAGGTATGATGAAAATGGAGAGGCGATAATGACGATGTCGGAAATTGGAAAACATGCGGAGGAATGTTGGCGGGCAATACCGCAACATTTTCCACATATTCAGGCACCTTTGTGGATCATTATGCCCAATCATGTTCATGGCATTGTGATTATTGATCCCCTCGTAGAGACGCAAAATTTTGCGTCTCTACAAACACGGCCTAACGATAAACAAAACAAATTTGGACCTCAATCCAAAAATTTGGCATCTGTAATTCGTGGATTCAAAACTGCTGTCACCAAATACGCCCGTGAAAACGCCATTCCTTTTGCCTGGCAACCCCGGTTCCATGATCGCATTGTGCGCGACACCAATGAATTGAACCAGATTGCCACCTATATTGAAAACAATGTTGCGCAATGGGCTTTTGATGAATTGAACGGCATGAAAAATGCTGTGTAAATACACCCAAAAAAAACGTTTTTATTCCCGCTATCATTAACCGTCAGGAAACAATCCTGACCGAAAAATGTATAGATTGCATCATCGAACAATTACCATGAAACGATTCATCACCCTTTTGCTCACAGCCGCCTTGCTGACCTGCGGGGCGCAGAGCACCAAGAAGGTGCTGTTCATCGGCAACAGCTATATCTACACCAACGACCTGCCCGGCACGGTCCGGACCCTCGCCCTCGGATGCGGTGACACGCTCCACTTCGAGCAGAGCACGCCCGGCGGCTGCACGTTCCAGAACCATCTGTCGAACGCCACCACCACCTCGCTGATTGCGCAGGGTGGCTGGGACAACGTCGTGCTGCAGGAGCAGAGCCAGCTTCCCTCCTTCCCCATCGGGCAGGTGCAGAGCGAGTGCTTCCCGTACGCGCAGCAGCTTTGCGACCTCATCCGCAACAGCACACCCGATGCGGAAATCGTTTTCTACATGACGTGGGGACGGAAGAACGGCGACGCCAGCAACTGCGCCAATTACCCGCCGCTGTGTACCTACGAAGGGATGGACAGCCTGCTCTTTTATCGCTATATGCAAATGGCAGAGGACAATTATGCTTCCGTGTCGCCGGTTGGACGAGTGTGGCATGTGCTGCGCGACCACCATCCCGAAATCGAGCTGTACAGCTCCGACGAGAGCCATCCGTCGGTGGCGGGCACCTACGCCGCCGCCGTCACCTTCTATACGATACTGTTCAGGAAGTCGCCGGCTTGCATCAGCAACGACCTGACGTTGGACGCGGCGGCGGCGCAAGCCATCCGCGAAACCGTAGATTCGGTCGTGTTCCACGGCATTGACATCTGGTGCCCGTACAGCGGTACCACTCCGGAAGATCCGGATGGCATCGGCACTGCCGGCGTGACGGCGCAGCTGCGGGTCTATCCCAACCCCGCCAGCGGCCTGCTCCGCATCGACCTGCCCGATGACGACAGCTACGAACTCACCCTCCACAATGCGGTCGGGGCGGAAGTGTCCCGCATCCACACGGAGGGACGGAGCACGGCGGAAATATCCATAAGCAACCTGCCTTCGGGGATTTACCTCCTCCAGTGCCGTCCGAAGGGCGGGAACAGGGACGGCTTCGTCCGGAGGGCGAAGGTGGTGGTGGAGTAATAACTTTGAGGAATTTTATTCGACCACGAATTCCTTTTGCGCGCGCGCGTAATCCTCGGGGATGCCGATGTCGATGAAATAGCCGTCCGACCGCATCGCGTAAAACGAAAGGTCGTGAACATATTTCTCCATCAAATCCTTTTCAAAGGAGAATTTTTGAGGAAGTGACAGTTCTTGCATCAATTCCCTTTTAACCAGATAGATACCGCCATTTATCAACCCTTCTCCCCTACTGTTGTTCTTTTCGGTGAAGCTGACAATCCGCTGGTTCTCATCCGTTTGCACGCTGCCATAACGGGAGGTGTCGGGCACATGGCGCAGGATGATGCTCAAGGCGCTTTGATGCTGTTCGTGGAAAAGTTGCAGACGGTTCAAGTCGGCCTTGAAAAGGGTGTCGCCATTCAGTATCAGCACATTGTAGGCGGAGCACTGCTGCAAGGCAAAGGCGATGCCGCCGCCCGTGCCCAACGGTTCCGACTCCACGGCGTACGAGATCTCAATGGATTTATACTGAGAACCAAAGTATTCTTCAACCTTTTCATGCAGATAGCCCACCGACAGAACCACCTTTGTATAACCGTACGCTATCAGATAATCAAGGACATAGGTCAGGAACGGCCGTCCGTTCACGGGGGCCATCGGCTTGGGAAGGTCCTTCACCACGCTTTGCAAGCGGGTTCCGAAACCGCCCGCCAGAATGATTGCTTGTTTATTTTCTGTGTTCATTATGTTCTATTTTTTTCTACTACCCTGCCCTACGGGCACCCGTTGTAGGCTGTGCCTTCTTTTCCTCATCACTCGGCAGAGTAAAAGTAAACTTTCCTCTGCACTCGTTCTTTCGTCAAACCTACATAGAAGGGGAATTTTACATGTCCTGTAGAGACGTTTCATGAAACGTCTCTACAAAACGCCGAATTACATCGTCCACGTTTTCAATCCCTCGTTCACGAATTCGTAGCGTTTGGCCTGACCGCCGAATTCCTGCAGGGCGTCAATCACGGCATAGCGTGTGGTGGAGGGACAGTAGAAGAACATGAAGCCGCCGCCGCCCGCACCGGAAATCTTGCCGCCTGAGGCACCGGCTTGGATGGCTGCATTGTACACATTGTCTATCAGTTCATTGCTGATGCTGTCGGCCATCTGTTTTTTGTATTGCCAGCCGAAATTCAGGATTTCTCCAATGGCATCGATGTCGCCTTTCAGCAGCGTTTCCTTCATCTGGATGGCCTGCTCCTTCAGTTTCAACATCGCGTCGATGGACTTTTGCTTCTTGGCCTTGACATTTTTCTGCTGGTCTTCAATGATTTGAGCCGAAACATGGCTGGTGGCCGTATAGTACAGCACCAGATTGTGTGCCAGCTCGTCCATATAACGCTGGCGGATGCGCAACGGGTTGACAATCACGTTGTCTCCAATGAATTCCATATAGTTGAAACCGCCGAAAGTAGCCGCGTACTGGTCCTGTTTGCCGCCGCTCATACCCAAATCCTCGCGTTCGATTTCGTAGGCCAGATGGGCGATATCATACTCACCCAACGGGAGTTTCAGCCACTCCACGAAAGCGCCGAGGATGGAAACGACCAAGGTGGAAGAGGTGCCCAAACCGGAGCCCGGAGGCGAGTCCACAAAGCTGGAAATCTTGAAGGACAACGGTTTGTGCGTGAACTGTTTGACAATCCGGTTGTACACACCCTTGTGGAGGATGAAGAAGCCCTCGGGCGTCAATTCCTCGCAGCTGTCGAACTCTTCCCGCAGTTCGGGGCGGGCGGGGTTGTCAAACACGATTTTGCCGTCATCCGTAGGTTCCAGCGTGGTGTAGGCGTACATATTGATGGTGGCATTGAGGATGGCTCCGCCGTAGATGTCGGAAAAGGGCGATACATCGGTGCCGCCGCCGGCCAAACCCAGTCTCAATGGTGCTTTGCTTCTGATTCTCATATTATTCTGTTACAATTTTTCAATAAACTCTGTGAACGTGGACCACAAGTACTTCTGCTTTTCGCCCACGATGTTGGCCTCGAACTCCGCCTGTTTGTTCTCCTCGAAGTAGCGGACGAGCGCGTCCGCAATCTGTTTGGAGTCGGGTTCGACCACATAACCGATTTTGCCGTCGGGTACGATTTCAGGCAGACCGCCCACGTTTGTCACCAACATCGGTTTCTCAAAGTGGAAGGCGATCTGGGTCACACCGCTTTGGGTGGCGGTTTTATAAGGCTGCGCCACGATGTCGGAGGCACTGAAATAGCGGTTCACCTCACTGTCGGGGATGAAGTCGGTGCAGAGCACAACCCTGTCTTCAATCTGCAACTCCTTGATTTTGTTGAGATACGGAGCGGGATCCCCATAGAACTCACCCGCTACCAGCAGTTTGATGTTCGCGGCCTTGAAACGCTCGTCGGCAAAGGCCTCCAGCAGCAAATCAAGGCCCTTGTAGGCGCGGATGAAACCGAAGAACAGCACATAACGGAAATCCGGCGAAAGGTTCAGCAGGGATAGTGCCGTCTCGCGCGACAGCCGCTCCCCGTAGTGGTCGTACAGCGGGTGCGGGCAGAACACGGCGGGTTTATCCTGCGTGAACAGCCGCAAGTCCGCCAGCACCGACTTCGACATGGCCACAAAACCGTCGGTGGGGCGGATGAAATAGCGCGCGAATAGCTTGTCACCGATGCGGTGCTCGTGCGGGATGACATTGTCAAGGATGGAGATCAGGCGGGTGTGCTTGTTTTTCCGCACCATTCGCGCAATCGTGCCGAAGCAGGGGGCCATAAAGGGCAGCCAGAACTTGGTAATCATCAGGTCGGGCTTTTTCCGGGCTATCTCCCGCCCCACCTTGAACCAGTTGAACGGATTGTAAGAGTGCACTTTCCGCACAATCTTCAGGTTTTCCGGCGCGGGT
>JAEEGJ010004962.1_pt1 | contig 43213 bp, 36 predicted proteins | sample 8958761 | NCBI WGS metagenome assembly JAEEGJ01 (sample SAMN16246546, study PRJNA631951) | gut metagenome | biome: gut microbiome; feature: rumen; material: RS-attached | host: Bos | place: Iran: Karaj | collected 2018-10
CCCAGCTGATTGCCGCTAAAAGCGCGAGGATGTCACCTTTGGGGTTTATGCTGAATTTGGTATTATTGTTCAGGCTTACCAGAAAAATACCGCACATTGAAATAACAAATCCTATTATGAATTTGACTGTAACATGCTTTTCCTTAAAGAAAATCTGGGCGATTATCGCGGTGAACATAGGGCAGATTGAAACAATTACACTTACATTTGATGCAGTTGTAAAGTTAATTGCTATATTCTCAAGGTACTGGTACAGCACAACGCCGGTTAATCCTGCCAGCGCAAAATACAGGTTGTCTTTTGGAATAAACTTTTCGCGTTTGGGATAAATCGCAAACAGACCTAAGTATGCAACGACAAACCGGAACAGTAACAGTTCCAGTGCTGAAAAGTCGTGCAGCAGGGATTTGGTGCATACAAAGGTTATACCCCAAAAAAAGATTGTAACGGCGGCAAGAAGATAACTTTTAATCATTTTTCTAAACAAAATAGCTCAAGACAGTTACCGCAAGGTATGCGAGCAGGAGAATGAGACCTACTCCCCGTTTGAGCGAATCCTTGGAGAATTTGAGCGTGAGCAGCAGTACTAAAAGCATAAAAAGCATAGACGGATACAAAAGGTAGAAAAAGTTCTTTTCTACGGCAAGTCCGCCCCTTGTAACTGATGCTGATGCGCCGACTACAAAAAGAATGTTCAGTATGTTTGCGCCTATAACGTTGCCTATTGCAAGGTCGCCGTGCCCTTTTTTTGCTGATGTTATACCTGTGATTAACTCGGGCAGCGATGTTCCGAAAGCAACAAGCGTTGCAGCGATAACTGTTTCGGGAATTTTACAGCGCAGGGCTGTTTCCTGTACGGTTGGAATCAGTATCTTTGATGAAAGAACTACAAGAACAACCCCAAGTATAAGTTTGAGTATGATTACAAGTGTTGATGAATCGGCTGATTCTTCTTCTTCGGAGGAAGAAGTTTTTACACTTTTTATTGTCCAGACAAGATAGAGTGCCAAAAGAACAATAAAAACAAAGCCGATGTATTGGGGAACTCTGCCCTTAAAAACAACGCTGCAAAGAATGAGCAGTATCGCTGAACCGCACAAAATAAGGTTCGGCTTGCTGACAACGTTTTTTTTGAACGGCAGGGGTGCTATCAGCGACGATGTTCCCAAAATCAGACCTGTGTTGCAGATAACGGAACCTACTGCGTTTCCCATCGCAAGACCGGCGGAACCTTTCAGTGCGGAAAGAACTGAAACGGTTACTTCCGGCAGGGTAGTTCCCAAACTTACGATTGTTGCGCCGATTATCATTTTGGGGATTCCCCATTTTACCGAAAGCAGAACCGCTTCATCCACCAAAATGTCCGCGCCTTTTCCCAGTACATACAGGGTTGCGAGTATCATTCCGAATAGTATTATAAAACCGCCTGCACCAGCCGGTATACTTTGTATAAGATTTGTTAAAAGTTCGTCCATAAATTAATTCTCCTGTACTTTTGAAAGCATAATTAAACCAAAGACTTTTGCATCTCCGACAAGGTTTTCAATTATGCAGTATTCGTTAGGTTGATGCATTGTTTCGTCCTGTTTGCACCAGACCGTGGCGTATAATCCTTCCTGCCGCAGTGAAGCACCTACCGTTCCGCCACCGATTCCCACCGGCTTGGGATTGTTGTTGTATACCTGTTTTACAGCTTTTAAAAGCATCTGTACAACAGGCGCATCCGCAGGTGTTGCGGGAGATTCTGCCGACTGTTCTATTGTTGTAGAGATTTTTACACTGTATTTGGCTTCAATTTCACTGATAATTTCGTTTATCTTGTTCTGCACCACTTTCAGCGGATAGCAGGGAAGTATGCGGCAGTCAAAATAAATGGTGTCTTCGCCAGGAATTGTGTTTATGTTGGGAACATTCGCTTCTTTTTTAGTTGGCTGGAACGTTGACCGATCGGGTGTAAATAGCTTGTCGCGCTTGTCATAAAAGTTTTCCAACGCGTTTATCCGAAGCGCAAGATCGCAGTTCGCAAGGTGGGCATTACGACCTTCATCCGGTGTTGAGCCGTGAGCTTGCTTGCCTTTTGTTGTTATTTTGAGCCACAAAAGGTTTTTCTCGGCAATTTCCACGGTTTCGCCTTTGCTGTCACCTCCGTCGGGTATGATAATCAAATCGTTCTTTTTAAAAAGCTCTTTGTGGTTTTTAATCAGCCAGCACATTCCGTATTCGGAACCTACTTCCTCATCCGCAACAAACAGCAGTTTTACGGTATATGCCGGCATAATGTTCTGCTTGACCAGCGCAAGTGAGGCGAATACGGAGGCAACAAGCCCCTGTTGGTCGTCTTCTACGCCACGGCCATACAGTTTGCCGTCTTTTTCCGTAACGCGGAAAGGGTCTGTGTTCCACAACGAAATTTCACCTTCCGGTACAACGTCAAGATGACTCATTATCCACAGAGTCCGCGAAGAATCCGCCCCGGCAATTGTTGCGACAAGATTAGGGCGTATTCCGCTTTTTACGCGCTTGTCGGGTGCGTCAAATCTCTCAAGGTTAGTAATCCCATTGCTTTTGAGGTACTTTTCCAGAGCCTGGCATTTTTCAAACTCGCCCTGTCCGCCGCTCTGCGGTGCAATCGCAGGTATGGCGGTTAGGATTGACTGGAGTTCAACCATGTCCTTTTGGGAATTTTCAATAAACGAAAAGACTTTTTCCGTTTGGGAGGCAGTCATGTTATTTTCCTTTATTCATATTAGCCTGATACGCTTTCCACGTTGAATCGATGAGCGTATCAATGTCCGAATATTTGGGGACCCATTTAAGTGTTTCGCGTGCATATGCGGAAGTTGCATACAGACATGCGGGATCGCCGGGGCGGCGGTCAACGTAGTCGGCAGGAATCGGCTTGCCCGTAATTCTTCTGGCTGCATCAAGCATTTCGGTAACAGTAATTCCTGTTTCGCTTCCGAGGTTAACGGTAAGGCTTTTCTTGTTCTTTGTGATGTACTCAAGAGCCTTTACGTGTGCATCCGCAAGGTCTGAAACATGAACATAGTCACGTATACATGTTCCGTCTCTTGTTTCGTAATCATTTCCAAAGATGTTGAGTTTTTTGCGCATTCCACAGGCAACTTCCATAATAACAGGAAGCAGGTTCGCGGGATTCTGTTCAAGGCCTGTAAGTTCGCCTTCCGGGTCGTAGCCGGCTGCATTAAAATAGCGCAGTGCGGCAAACTTTAAGCCCTTAAGCTTGTCATACCATGCCATGAAGTGTTCTATGTCGAGTTTTGTATAACCGTAGTAGTTTTCGGGATCCTGCGGGTGTTTTTCGTCAATGGGCAGATACTGGGGCGCGCCGAAAACCGCCGCTGATGAAGAAAATACCATGTTAAGGCAACCGTTCTTTACAGCCGCATTCATTATGTTAAGAGTACCTGTTATGTTGTTTGTAGAATACTTTTCGGGAACAATCATTGATTCGCCCGCTGCCTTTGAAGCTGCAAGGTGAACAAACGCGTCAAACTTTTTTGCAAAAGCGGCGTCAAGCTGCTGCGGGTTAAGAATGTCGCCGTGAATAAACTCATTCTGTGGAAATAGATTCTGTCTTAATCCTGATGCCAGATTGTCAAACACCGTAACGGTATGTCCTGCTTTCATAAGGGCTTTTACAACGTGGCTTCCGATGTAGCCCGCGCCGCCGATTACCAGTACTTTCATATAAACCTCTCTTTTTTATCAGTATACACAGTTTTGGGGATGTCCGTCCAACCATGCGTAAAAGTTCTGAACAATAACGTCCATAAGTCTTTCTCTTGTTTCTTTTGGAGACCATGCAACATGCGGTGTTATCCTTACGTTAGGCAACCCGCGCAGTTTGTTGGTTGACTGCATTGGCTCCGTACTCAGAACATCAGTGCCGTAGCCCATTATGGCATTGCTCTTTAATGCTTTTTCAAGCGCATCTTCGTCTACAACAGGACCGCGCGCCGTATTTATGAGCAGCGCGTTCTTTTTCATGAGCGAAAGCGTTTGGGCGTTTACCATATTCTTTGTTTCATCCGTCAACGGGCAGTGAATTGTGAGTATGTCCGAAAGCGAAAAGAGTTCTTCCTTTGTAACAGGTTTTATGCCACTTTCCACTGGAATTTTTGATGGTGTGCGTGTGTGACAGATAATGTTCATACCGAATGCATGCCCGATTTTGGCAACGCGGCTTCCTATGCTGCCATAACCTGCAATACCGAGCGTTTTGCCGTAAAGTTCAGTCATAGGCTTTAGCATGTATGAAAAGTCAGGGGATTTTATCCAGCCGCCGTTAGCAACATCCTGTGCATATTCATGGGCGCAACTGTAAAAATCGAGTATAAGCGCAAAAACGTGCTGAGCAACAGCGTTTGTGCTGTATGCGGGTACGTTTGTAACAACAATGTTACGCTTTTTTGCGGCTTCCACGTCTATAATGTTGTAGCCGGTAGCCATAACTCCGATGTATTTGAGATCAGGACATTTGTCCATAATTTCTGCGGTAACAGGAACTTTGTTTGTTATTACTGCCTGAGCATTGCCGATGCGTTCGGCTGTTTCTTCGGGTTTTGTACGCGGATAAAAAGTGCAGGATGCTTTTTCCTGCAACTTGTCCCATGATAAATCACCGGGATTAAGGGCGTAAGAATCAAGAACAACTACGGATATCATGCATGCATTATACAAATTAAATTGAATGTTTGCATAGTAGGACAAGCACGCTTAGTTATTTTCCCACGCAAAAAGAAGAAAAAACCGATTCCAGAATATCATCGGGGGTAACTTCGCCTGTTATTTCGGCAAGGGATGAGATTGCGTCCTCTATGTCCTGCACTGCCGCATCAAGGGTAAAACCTTCTTCTGAAACTACGAATACGTGATTGACCGATTCAAGCGCCTCGTCAATGAGCTTTTTCTGCCGTTCGCTTCCAAGGCCCACAGAGGCTTCCTTTTTTTCTTTAGCGGAAAGAAGCTTTTTGACTGAACAAACCAAATCCCGTATTCCGTCCGTGGTTTTGGTACTTACAGGAATAATTGGCGTGTCGGGGAAGCTTTGTTTTGCCGTTGCGGTAAGCTCTTCTGCCGTTTTTTGTGCTTTGTCGGATTTGTTCATTAATATTACAAGCTTTGATTTTTCGTCTTGAAAGTTTTGTATAAAGTCTGTGTCTTCCGCCGTTATTCCTGTTGAAGAATCTATCAGATACAGGATTATGTCCGCCTGTTCCGTAAGACTTATGCTCCTTTCTACGCCTTTTTGTTCTATTATATCGTCTGTTTCGCGCAAACCTGCCGTGTCATAAAGCTGAACCGGAATTCCGTCAAAAGAGACGGTACTTTCGAGCCAGTCGCGCGTAGTTCCGTGAATGTCGGACACAATAGCACGTTCTTCCTTTAAAAGTACATTGAACAGGCTGGATTTTCCGGCATTTGTTTTGCCGCAGAGAACAACCTTTGCGCCGTCCTGATAAAGTTTTTCCGTGTCCCATGAGGCGCACAGCGTTTCCATGCGTTTTTTTATTTTACGCAGTTCTGTTGTATCAAAACTATCCGCAATGTTTTCTTCATCTTCGGGATATTCAATTTCTACTTCAAGACTAGCTATTACTTTGAGCAGTTGTTGTTTTATGTCTTCAATCTCGGAATAAAGCGAGCCTTCCAGTCTTTCGGCGGCATGGGAACGGCTTTCATCGGTTTTGGAACCTATAATTTCTTTTACGGCTTCGGCTTTTGTTAAATCTCCCTTGCCGTTGATGAATGAACGGAATGTAAATTCGCCTTTTTCAGCCTGTCTGAAACCGTTTGCAAGCAGCAGGTTCAGTATTGAAATAACTGTTATTGTTCCGCCGTGGCAGAAAATTTCCACCATGTCTTCGCCTGTATAGCTTTTGGGTGCGTGATAAATGGCTGCAAGAACCTCGTCAATGTTCTGCTGTCCGGCAGGTTTTGAACTGTCCTTTATCCAGCCGTAAACAATACTGTTCGGTTTTGCATCCAACAATGCCTTTGGACGCGAAAACACTTTTGATACAAGCTGAACCGCGTTTCTCCCCGATGTACGTATAACTCCGAGCGCTGCCGGAACAAGGGCTGTCGCAATTGCGGCAATCGGCTCTTCGGGCGTGTATGCTTTTTTATTCATTGTTTTTTCCTGCCGCCAGTTTCATCTTTATGCAAAGCAGGGGAACAGCGTACGCAAACCAGCCTCCGCAGAGAGCAATATGTGCAAAGTGAAGCAGCCTGTAATTTGGGTTTGTTTTTTCGGGAACAACGAGTCCGAGTACATAATACAGTACCGCTGTTGTCGCGTATCCGAACAAAAGTCTTAGTATTTTTTGTACCACTGTTCCGGAAGCGGCGTCAAATCCGCCTTTGTTCTGCAGGTAGAGAAAACCGGCAGGAATACTGAACATAATCGCAAGAACGGAAGTATGTTCCGGTTTGAATACCAGGAAAAAAGCGACCGGCAGGAATATGCAAAGCATTTTAAAGGAATGAGGCAGCTTGTTGAATGCGGGGGTAAGTTTGTCCCAAAAGAACAGAACAAGCAGCGCAATGCAAATTCCGATTATCCACCCCAAAAGAACATCAGTAGGGTAGTGTACGGCGAAAAAAACACGGCTTAGGCCTATTAAGAAGATTACTATTCCGATAATTACGTTTCTTGTTTTTTTATGTTTTGTTTTTATCATCGAAGCAAGGACAATCCAAAACGCAGAAGAAGTCTGCGCATGACCGGACGGGGTGGAATATCCGTCTTCTTCAAAGGTTTTAAGTGAAGCATCCCTGATATACGGTCTCGGTACTTTGAATAAATCTTTGATGAATGTGTTCAGCGAAACAGCAAATGCGGCTGTGTAAGCCAGTTTTACCGCTTTTTTTGCGTCAATGCACAGATACATTATAGAAAGAAAAAAAATGTATGATATTGGATTTCCTAAAAATGTGAAAAAATAAAGAATAGAATATGTAACAGGATTTGAGAACTGCTGTATGAACCTTATTGCATCCAGTCCCCATTCATAAATTCCATACATACTTTCAAACATCGCAAACTCCCTGAATGTCAGATTTTAGCATGAGTACAGTACAAATTCAATTCATCGGTTTTTCAACGCTTTCATTTCAAGAAAGCCTGCGGATTCTTCCGCCCAGCTGTACTGGTTCATAAATTCACCTGCAAAACTGTTTATTGCGTTTGTGTCACCGGAAAGAAAATCATAGTAGTCGCATTTTATTGCTTCAGGATTTATGCGGAAATTGTTGTATTCTGCAATAAAAAAGTTTTGTATTTCAAGCTCATTCAAGCTGTGCTTTATGTCTACGATAAGGTTTCTGAGATTATTGCCGTAACGGGCGGAGTCCGCCTGATCACCCCACAGAACCGATATAAGTTCCTTTGTATTTGAAGAACTGCCGTTTTTGTATATGAGATAGGCAATAAGTTCATTAGACTTTGTTCGTGAAAATTTTACCACTTTGTTTTCATATATAAGGGTAAAGTTTCCGAATGTTTTTGCTTCCAAAGTATTCTTCTGCTTTTTCATGAGAAGAATCTGTTTCTTTTCAATGCGTTTTTTGTAAAAGCTGAAGCAAATAATGATAACCGCTGTTAGAACAGCATCCGCCGTACCTCCCAGTCCGAAATTCCTGTATAACCCTGGAACCATGCATGTGGTTGCGGCAATAACTCCTAAAAAGAACGGCAGAGGCGGAAAAGAAAATGTCAGAAGAGCAATAAAACAAGTCAGATTGAATGTAAGAAAACCGTTGAAAGGTTTACCCAATATGAAAAAGCTGTACAATGCGGCAATAAGTACTACATAGAATAAAACAAAAAAAGGAATGGTTTTGAGAATGTAAGCCTTTTCCTTAGGGCAGTTTTTTATTTTGAGTGAATAAGTAAAAACGATAAAACTTGAAATTGTAAACATGCCAAAATATATGAGTACTAAAAGGTGTTTTGACGGATAATAAAAACTTACCGCAAGAATCAGTATAAAATCCACAAGACCAAAAATAAATAGAATAGGCGATAGAATAAGCAGCCGTTTTCTGTTGGTTTCTCCAAAATCAGCCAGATTTGCGGCAGGGATATAATAGAGGTCAAATAGACTTTTAAAAAAATCAAGGATTTTCATGTATTTCCGAATTCTCTGTTTAGTATTATAGCATAAAATACGGTAATTTGTGCTGATTCCGTGCTTTTTTTTAGTAATTTTGTGCTGATTTTGTGCTTGCGTTAAGTTAAGATTCTGTAATTGTTTTATGTTTTTGGGGAGCCTGTTATATGAAAAGCGGAAAAATGTCTCTTAGAAAAGAACTATTAATAGGAACAATCGGTTCAATGCTTGTTGTTGCTCTGTTTTTGACCATTTCTTTTATGTTTGTGATGAAACAGATTGTAATAAAAGCAACTGTCAATTCTGTTCATCAGACTATGGAAACATTGAACAGACAGATTGATGCGCTTTTTACGCCGTATAGAGTCAGGGTTCATGATATTGCGCTTGCGGCATCTTCGGACGCATCAAAAGAAGTTTTGGACAAACTCATTCATAAAGCAACCGATCTCCTTGATGCTAATGATAACGATATATATTATGCCACAACAGTTTCTCGCTATGAACCGGGCGGATACTATATTGACGGTGTGGACTGGGTTCCTGAGCCGGATTGGATTCCTTCTGAACGCGACTGGTGGAAAGATGCGGTAAAGAATCACGGTGTAATCGCATGGGGTGAACCGTATGTTGATGCAATGGAAGGAACTCTGTGTATAACGCTTTCGTGTGCAGCTTATAATTCCTCTGACAGTCTTGTTGGTGTGGCTGCAGCGGATATTTACCTTCAGTCACTGAGTGAGAAGGTAAAAGAAATACAGCTTTCAGAGTACAGCCGTATAAGTATCATCACAAAAGACGGTTTTTATCTTACTAATGATGATTTTTCCGCAATCATGAATAAAAATTACTTTGATTCTGTTCCATTTACCTCGTATACACAGACCACCTATCTTGACGGAACGGCAAAAGCTTTTGTGGAGGTGAACTCTTTTTACTGAGTAGAACCGATTGAAGGATCTGACTTGTTTATCTTTGTAGAAGGACCGATAACTGATTTTTCGGATGCATATTTGAAATTAATGGCTTATGTTTTTATTGGGCTCGGTATTATAGTTGTTTTTATGCTGGTGGTAGACATAATTCTTTCCAATCGTGTTTCAAAAGGATTCAAAAATATAGCTTCCGGTTGTGATCTGATTGCAAAAGGTGACTTCTCAAAAAAATATCCGGACTCTTATACAAAAGAACTTTCGCTCCTTGCAAACGGCTTCAATTTGTTTTCGGAACGCTTGCAGGGCATAATCAAAAGTATGCGGCAGTCAAAAATCTCTCTTAACGATGCCGGCGGTAAGCTCGGAAATACAACGAGCGATGTTATGGCAGCAATAGAGCAGATTAGCGTAAGCATCAGGAATCTCGGCGGAAACTTGAAAAGCCAGAATACGAGTGTAGAACAGACTTCTCATAGTATTACAAAGATTCTTGACAGTATTCATTCTCTCGAAACTCTTGTTACCGAACAGGCTCAGTCGGTACAGGGCGCTTCAACTGCAGTTGAGCAGATGATTGGTAACATCAGTGAAGTAAACCGTTCAGTAGATAAAATGGCTGTTTCTTTCGGTACTCTGCAGTCAGATGCGGAGGAAGGTGCAAAAACCCAGAGTGAACTTCAGGTTCAAATCGCCGAGATTGAAAAACAGTCAAATCTTTTGAATGAAGCAAATATTGTTATTGCAAACATAGCAAGCCAAACTAACCTGCTTGCCATGAATGCGGCGATTGAGGCTGCACATGCGGGAGAAGCGGGCAAGGGATTTGCGGTTGTTGCGGATGAAATCCGTAAGCTGAGCGTAACTTCAAGTACACAGTCAAAGACAATCGGAGATCAGCTCAAACGCATCCAGGGTACAATAGAAACCGTAGTCGCTGCGACACAGCGCGGTGTTCAGGGTTATGCACATCTTGCAAACGAGATTCAAGAAACCGATACGATAGTACAGCAGATAAAGGCTGCCATGATGGAACAGCAGTCAGGATCCGCACAGATTACAGAAGCACTTCACGGAATGAATGAAAGTACACATCAGGTTCAGGACGCTTCACAGACTATGACGGCAGACAGCCGCGCAATTATGGAAGCGGTCGACTCATTGCATAAGGAAACTGATACGATAAAGCAGGGAATGGACGAAATGGGACGCAGTGCTGAAAAAATTCAGATTACCGGTGATGCTTTGTCGGAAATCTCTGTTCTTATGGAAACCTCCATCGGAGAAATAGGCCGGCAAGTTGACCAGTTTGAAGTTTAGGTTATTTGTTTTTCCAACAGGTCTTTAACTTCTGATTATTACCCAAGTTGCGCCCTTGCCGCCTTCTTTTTTTGAAGGATGCCCGAATGCACCGAGCCTTGGGTCGTGTTCTACAAAAGTGCGGACGGTCGATTCAAGAACAGGCGCATCCTGGGAATGATTGCCCTTGCCGTGAATGAGCAGCACTTTCCGTAGTCCGCGCCTTTTGCATTCTGTAATGAACAAATCGAGCCGTTCCCATGCTTCGTCTCTGGTAAGTCCGTGTAAATCCAACGATGCTTCTGTATGCATATTATAAATCAAATCATGCTGTTCTGATTCTTCTTTTCGTATGCGTTCTTCTTCCTGTTTATCCTTGTCCTGGACTCCGTAGCGTCTTAGCCAAAGCTCCATGGGGTTTATCTGCGGCTGCTTATTCTTGGGTTGGTTGTTCTGAAGCTGTTTTTTGTGCACTTGGGCAGCAGCGGCTTCTTCCTGTTTGAGTAATGAGGGTGCATTCAGTTTTTTGCCTGAGCCTGCGGGGCGTTGCACCTGCGTTTTTTTATTTTTTTCTTCTTGTTCCCATTTGTCCAGAATATCACCAAAGTCCATTCAATCAGCCTTCTTGATAAAACTAAGTGTATTGTCTTTTACCCAGCCATAATGGTTGTCGCCGTATTTTACCAGTACCCAGTCACCTGTCTGTTTTTTTACAATAAACAGAGTTCCACAGTCTGATTCTTCCAAAATGCTGCCATTTTCATCAGGAATAGCAAATATTTGTCCTCCCGCAAAAACAGCTTTGGGTGTCAGTATGACGAAACTGCAGTATGTGAATACAGCAAATAGTATAATTGTTAGTATCAGCAGTATGTTGGAGAAAACGGTTTTTCCGGCTTTTTTTACGAAAATAAATAAAAACAGGCAGATAAAAAACAGTGCCGCAGGAATTAGGGCAAATAAAAATGGAAATTCATCTGTTGCGCTGATTGAATTGGCCTTTTCTGTTTGTTGCCGTAGTTTTCGGCTTTCCAGAAAGTTAAGGTTATATTTTTCATTTTTTCTGAGCGTTGCAATTTGATCCGCAAGTTTTTTATTGATAATTGTTTTATGCTGTTCCAAGGTGTCTTGTGTCTGCTCTTCATCCCGAAAGGCGTTTTCAAGGCTAAAAGTCGAAAAACCTTCTTTTTTTATTTGTTCGTCTGCAGGCTTTTTTACTTTTACGGTTTTTCCCGGTACAACAATTGTCTGCGTTGTTCCGTTTGTACCTATTATTTCCATGCTTGCGGACGGCAGTGCAAGTGTGCCGCTTTGCAGTGGAGTCCAGTCGTACCGTGCAATAATATTTTGTGAAGGTTCTGTAACTGATGGTTTGTATTCAAAATTTCGTGTTGATTTACTTGTCTGTTTGAACAATGCGTCTTCCGGCTGGCTGATTTCGATAGAATTGATGGATGTGATGTATTTTGACGTTAAAACCAGGTTGCACGGTTTACCTGCGACGACTTCGGAAGTTTGAAGTTCCCACTTTACTTCCGGTTTATGCAGTGCCGGGTTGAAGTATACGAGGATTTGAGGCAGTTTTATATTGTATGAATTGTTGTTTACGCTTATTTGTACATCGGGCAGGTTGAAAGTTCCTGCTTTTTTGAATGAATATACCAGTTCTATTTTGGTGTTGACAGTGCCGTGTTCGTAAGTTTGTATTTTGTTTAGGGAAAGACGTGTAACATTGCCTTCGGGTTTTGGTACTGAATAGCTGACACTTTTTGGCTGGCAGTCTTTGACTAGTATTATGAAAGTCAGAACATCGCTTTCGTAGCATGTTGTTTTTGGACTTTCCAGTACCGGTTCAGAGAATGCGGTACAAAGGAACGGTATAAAAAGGATTAGTAGTCCAAAACAGAAGAATCGTTTGTTTTTGGCTGATTTTTCCATTGATTTTGTTCATTCTCCTTTATTACCGAAAAGATAATGTCCTGTACGGTTGAATCGGTTGTTTCCTGTACCGGGATTATTTCCTGTTCAGCCGCTTTTGAACGCAGCAGAATCTGGTTGTTTGAAAGTTCAAGATTGATTTTTGCGTGTATATTATTGCTGTCAACGAGGAGCGCTTTTTTAAAGTATTCCGCCGCTTCTTCATAATTACCGCCCTGATAGGCTATTATTCCGCAGTTATAGACAGTTCCGAACCGGAGTTGCTCGACAAGAGTTGAATCCTTTGAAAGCGAGTCAAATTTTTCAAACGCGGCGACTGTTTCGCCCTGCATGAGGTATGTAACTCCAAGACCGTACTGCGCATAATTTGCGGCTGTTTCGTACTGGATGGAATCGGCGGTTTGTCTTGCATCAATAAAAGATGCGGCGGCGTTCTGGTAATTTCCCTGACCCCATTCTATAACGCCAGAAAAAATCTTAAAAGCCGCTTCCGTGTTTTTTGAGCATGAGTTAAAAAGAACCAGCATTGGCAGCAGACAGAATATCTGCATGATTTTTTTGGAAAAACGCAGTTCCGATGTAACAAATCCCGCCGCAAAAAAGCACAGAGCAAGAAACAGAAAAAGATTGTGGCGGGGAACCTGCTGAATTTCATAAAATGTTTGTGTTGTGCCGGATTCAAAGCTGGTTTCGCCGGCGTTTTTAAGGGGAAGAGCCCTATGAAGCACTTTTACGGCGGAAGCCGGTTCCTGTGCGTTTACATACAGAATTTTTTCTTCATCCTTTGATGTAAAAAGCTTTTTTTCTTTTTTTTGCAGTTGTGCGCAAATGTTTTTAATTTTTTCTTCCTGCAGGGCTGTTTCCGCATACTGTATACCGTCACCGGTCAAAACAGAACTTGCGGTTGTGGAACCTACTCCAACTATTGTTATGGAAACTCCGTTGTCCAATGCCTTTTGCAGTGCATCCTTCAGTGAAGACTGTGTTTCGTCTCCGTCGGTAAACAGGATTATTGAAGCTGTCTGTGCCGTTTTGGCAAGAAAAGTTTGCAGTGCACAGTCAATTCCGCTTGCAATATCCGAACCGGGAGCGCTGATTAAATTAGGCGAAAGCTTTTGCAAGAGTGTGTAAATTGAATTAAAATCGTTTGTCTGCGGTATTGCTACAAAGCTTGTTCCCTTGGTAAGAATAACGGAAACAGAAGTTTCCTGCATTTTTTCCAAAATCTGGTAGGCGTAGGCGGCTGCATACGACAGTCTGCTGGCGGACATCGGCATATCTTTTGCGCTCATGCTGTAGGATATGTCAAAAACAAACGAAACTGCACTTCCGTTTTTTTGCACAGGAACTGTTCTTGTACCGTAAAAAGGTTGCGCTATTGCAATTATGAGCATCATGTACGCCAGACACCAGCAGAAGGTTCTGTTTTTAAGACGTGAAAAAATGTTGTTCACAAAATCCGCGTTTTCCTTTTTCCGTTCTGAAAAATTCCCGAAAGCTTTAATCATCTTTTTTGAAAAATGCCTGAAAAAGACAATCGCAGGTATGAGAAGCAGTATCAGATATAAAAACAAAGGTCTGGCAAATGAAATCATAAGAATTCCTTCAGAAAAAAACGTCGCATAATCCACGAAACCAAAAGCATCACTAGTGCCGCAACCGCGAATTTGAGGTAAAGATACTCAAGTTTTTTTTCAATTCTGTAGGTTTGTACAACACCCTGCTTTTCAGCAATCTGTTTTATTGAAGCGTAAAAAAGCTCAGGATTGTCCGCGTAAAAATACTGTCCTTTGCTTGTTGCGGCAAGCCGGATTAGTTCCTGTTCATTAAAGTTTGAATCAAAATGACCGGAAAAAAGTTTTCCCGTCGTTGGATCTGTGTATTCGATGGGAACGGTTCCTTTTGTTCCTACTCCGATTATGTACAGCACAATGTTTTTTTCTTCCGCCAGTTTTGCGGCTGTGGTAGGATGAATAGAACCGGCGTTGTTTTCGCCGTCCGTGATAAGCACTATACATTTTTTAGGGGCTTCGGATGACACAAGATGATAGACTGCGGTTGCTATTCCTGTTCCGATTGCAGTACCGTCGCCCATCTCGCCGGTTTGCATTGCGGTCAGCCTTTCGGTAAAAAAATCTGTGTCCTGTGTAGGCGGAACAATCAGCGCTGAGTCCGCTCCCATGGAAATCAGTCCAAAAGTTGAACCGCCGGAATTAGCCACAGTACCGGTTATTGTTTCCTTTGCGGATTCGAGTCTGTTTTTGCCGTTCATATCCTTTGCCGCCATTGACGGACTTGTATCAACAACAAAAATGAATTCACTGCCATGCGAGGTGTATATTTTCTGTGAGTGCGTCATTACGGGAGAAGCAAGGGCAATGATTAAAGCAATAAAACCCGCGGCGGTTAAAAACTTTGCTATAAAACGGACAAAACCTGATACCTTTTTTTTGTAGGAGTAAGTTTTTCCTTCCCAGTCCGAAAGATTGAGCGGAAGAAGAATATGTGTAAAAACGCCCAGCTTGCGCAGCAGATAAAACAGCGGCAAAAGCAGCAGGAAAAGGAGGGCGTAATAATTTTCAAGATAAAACATCTGCCTGTCTGCCCTCCAAGTGTTTTGCGGAATTTGTTATCATTTCTATAAAGATGTTAAGCTGTTTTTCAAACAAAAAACTGTTTTCTGCAAAGCGGATTACATCACAGGATTTGCAAACCTGCTCAAGTTCATTTATGTATTCCAATCTGCACGGAATTTTATTAGCATTCAGGATTTTTGAAAACTCACTTGCCGTGGCGGCTTCAAACGAAATTGAAAACCGTTTTTCAAGATACATTTTGATGGTTTTTACTATATATGTGGCAGCTTCTGATTCAGTAAACGAAGCTCTGCGTTTTTTCAGTTTTTTAAGCTTGCGCAGCAGTTTTCTGTAATTTCTCGAATACGAAATTTTTTTCAAAACTTTTTGCACAGCGGCTTTTAGTTTTTTCATTTTGGAAACCAAAAGCAGTACAATGCTTATCAATGCAATAAGAGCAATAATACTTCCGTATATTACATAAGTTGTACCCGGTATAACAAAGGGCGGCTGTGCCGGTGAAAGCTGCGTTGCGTTTGTTTCATCGCTGACGGAACGTATTTGCAGCGGTGGCACGGTAACTGCAAGCAAAAAATCCGTGCCATCCGTAAATAACAAGTCCGGTAATTCAAGTTCACCGCATTGCCACGGAATTATGTCCGCATATAATGTTGCGGAATTTGCAGAAGTTACTTCAAGCCGGAGTTCTGTAACCGTGCAGACCGCGTTGTCTTCCGGCAGAGCGACCGGTTTGAGGCTGCCGGGAATTGGCGCATCGGTGTAAAAGCTGAAAACGACCTGTGCCTTTGAACCTACTGTAACATCGGATGGAATAAGCGATACCGAGCCTGTTTTTATCATTGATTCTTCTCCTTTTGCGAAAAGAATTTGGATAAAACAGCGGCGGGATCATCCCGTGTTGATATTTGCCGTGGAGTTACGCTTCTTTTAAGGCATAGCGAATTCCAGCGCTCCAGTCTTTTTTCTCCGTATTCGTTCCAGTCTTTTTGAAACCCTTGAGAAGAAGTGGCAAGAGCTTGTCTTGCTTTTGTTTCGGGGTCAAAGAATGAGAGAAGTCCTGCTTTTGGGAGTTCAAAATCCGAAATGTCCGTAATGCAGATTGCAATAACGTCGTGTGCGGTTGCCAGACGGGCGAGTGCTTTTTCGTATCCGCCTACACGAAAGTCTGAGATTACTATTACAAGTGACCGATTTTTTAATAGCTGATATGCACCCTGCAGTGAGTTTGTAAGCAGTGTGCCGGTTTTTCTGTTCCGGTTGTAAGCATCAAGGTGGCTTAAAAGTAGCATAATCTGATTTCTGCCGGTTTTGGGCGGTGAGGAAAAACGAACTTCGCCGTCAAAAAAGACCGCACCGACAGGGCTTGAATTTTGTTCGGCGGCGAATGCCATTAAAGCGGCTGTTTCATTTGCTGTTTCCAGCCGTGATTTGGCTGCAAAGCCTGTGTCCATGGACAAAGACTGGTCAACTATTAAAAAAACAATAAAATCGCGGTCTTCCTGATGAAGTTTTATATACGGTTTCCCGATTCTGGCCGTAACGTTCCAGTCTATATTGCGGATGTCATCGCCGTATAAATAATCTCTTACACCGGTAAATTCTACACCCTGCCCGCGCAAAAAAGAACGGAATCCGCCCGTTCTCATACCTTCCGCTATGGAAAACGCGGAAAGCCGAAGTTGTGAGGCTTTTTTTACAAGTGACGTGTACCGGTTGTTGTCCATAAACGTGTTTCCCTGTTACGGAACCGGTAAGAATGCGAGAATCTTTGTGATTATATCGTCTGCCGTAAGTCCGTCTGCAGCGGCTTCGTATGAAAGTACAAGCCTGTGGCGCAGAACGGCATGAGCCATTTTTTTTACATCGTCCGGCAGAACAAAAGAACGTCCGTCAAGCATGGCGGTTATTCTGGCGCATTTTTGCAGGGCAATACCCGCGCGTGGTGACGCGCCGAACGAGATGTAGCGCAGAATGTCTTCGCGTCCTTCAGAATTGTTTGCCTGTATGCCGCTTCGGGTAACGGAAACCAAAGAAATTATGTATTCGATTATTTTTTCATCGCAGGTTACGCTCTGCAAAGCGGTCTGCATGTCGGCTATTTTCTTTTCGGTGAGGATTTTCTTTACCGGTATTTCTTCAGGATCGGATGATATGCTGTTTTTTACGATTTGAAACTCTTCTTCTGCCGTTGGATATGGAACGGTAAGCTTGAGCAGAAAGCGGTCAAGCTCGGCTTCCGGCAGATTGTAAGTTCCTTCCTGCTCAATCGGGTTCTGCGTTGCAAGAACAAAAAAAGGGCTTGGCAGTTTGTGGGTTTTGTCGCCGATTGTAACCTGCTTTTCAGCCATTGCTTCAAGAAGCGCGGACTGTACTTTTGCAGGGGCACGGTTTATTTCGTCCGCAAGTACAAGGTTTGTAAAAACAGGCCCTTTACGTATTGAAAATTTGGCGGTGTTCTGCTCATAAATCATTGTTCCGATTAAATCGGCAGGAAGCAAATCAGGTGTAAACTGAATACGTTTAAAATCCAGTCCCGTAATGTCGGAAAATGTTTTTACGGTCAGCGTTTTTGCAAGTCCCGGAACACCTTCCAGCAGAACGTGTCCACCCGCAATAAGCGCTGTTAAAATACCGTCTGTTATATCCGTCTGTCCAATGATTCTTTTTTTTGCTTCTTCTCTGCAAAGATTTGCAATTTCTTTGCACTGGTCTAAATCTTGAGCATTAAAATTTGCCACCGCACACCTCTGCCTAAAGAATATCATATTATCCGACAAACTGTCGACATAAAGAATCATTTTTTTGATAATTCGACTTGTGTTTTTGTCAAAGTATTACTACAATAAGAGTAAGTATTATTAATAACTGTTAAGAGGAAAAAATGAAAAAGGGTTTGTATTTATTGTCAGCTTCAGCAGCTGTTTTTTTATTACTATGCTTATTTGCCGGCTGTTATGCCGGTCCGAGTGGAGCTCCTGCTGCAACTGCTTCTGTAACCGCAACATACAGATTGGCAAACGGAGGAACATCTGATTCCGGTACGCTTACTTTTTATTCTGATGACACATGGTATAAAGAGGGTGCTATCTCTGGATATAGAGAATGCTGTAAAGGCACATACAGCGGTAATCCCGCTGCGGATGGAGCTCTGGTTGTTACCCGTACTCACAGAGATAACGGTGCCGGTTGGTTTGAAGCAGGTGAATCCTATTCGATCAACGTTTCTAACGGTTCATTTGTAGATAACGGTTATACCTGGACAAGATAATAAAAAAAGAAGGGATACGACCTTGCCGCATCCCTTCCAAAGCAAATGTAAGGAGGAGAAAAGGAGAACTTATTTAAAAAAATCAGGTTTCTTGGAAACATGTACAATAAATGGCGAAACAAACCGCTCGGGCGGAGGAACCTAAGCGTCTGATATTGTACAAAACGGTTTTTCTCCATGCACACCCCTGTGCTTCCGTTTACATTTTGAAGTATAAGGGCAAGATACTTTCCTTGCATTAAAACAAGATTAAAAATAACTGAAAAATATATTCTTTTTTAATTTTTTTTTAATTTACGATTTCCCTAATAAGGTATATACTCATTTAGAATGACTGAAAATCTTTATTTATTGCGTTATAGACCTTTTTTTCTCAGCCTGCTTTTTTTTGCTTTGGTTGGAGCAAATTTGTCCGCTCAGTCAGTTTTTCAGTTACCGCAATCATCTGATGTTGTCCCTGTTTACAGAAAACGAAATACTCCGACATCGGAATCTTTTTCAATGCAAGCAAGAAAACTGAGTATTGAAAAATTCTCTGTTGAACAAACCCCCGAGTTTATAACAGTTATGCTGGTATTCAATATTCCTGTCGACCCGCACAGCTTTTCTGAAGAATCTGTATTTGTAAATAAAATGCAACTGCCGGAAAATTCTACGATAAAATTCAACAGAACAGGAACAGAACTTCACATAACAATCCCTGTTGACGAAATTGAAAGCCGCATTGAAGACAATTCACAAGAGTTGCAGTTTTCCTTAAAAGATATAGCTGCAAAAGATGTTATAGATAAAGAAAGTCAAACTAAGAACGAATTGCAGTTCTCTATTCGATACAAATTTGCGGAGTGATTTTTGAAAGTACTGATTGTAGAGGATGAGCCGAATATTGCTTCCTTTGAAAAACTGGAGCTTGAACATGAAGGGTTTGAAACCGAGATTGCTCAGACGGGAAGGGAAGCGGTTACAGTTTTTGAGGCGAATCCGGATGCTTTTTCGATTGTGTTGTTGGATATAATGCTTCCGGAATTAAACGGTCTTGAAGTATTACGCCGTATTAGAAAAATATCAAAAATTCCTGTTATTCTTGTAACAGCAAGAGGTGAGACTTTTGACAAAGTAAACGGACTTGATGCAGGTGCGGATGATTACATATCAAAGCCGTTTGCTATAGAGGAACTTCTTGCAAGAATAAGATCTGTCCTGAGGCGCAGTGAATATTTGCAGGAGCAGGGCGGTGCTGGAAATGATTCTTTAAAAGAAGACACCGAATTAAAATTTGACCGGCTGACTTTAAATTCAATAAGTTTTGAAGTTTTTGTTGACAAAACGCCTGTTGTTCTTACAAAGACGGAGTTTATGCTGCTCAAGTGTTTGCTTCAGCATCGCAACGAAGTTCTTTCTCGTGATTTTATTATTTCGGAAGTATGGGGCGAAGATCACTACATAGATGAAAATTCTGTGGATGTTTACATCCGATATCTGCGTTCAAAAATAGATGATGTTTTTGGGGTTAACTATATTAAAACAATCCGCGGTGCAGGTTACATAATAAGAGAATCCGCCAATGAAACGCACTGAGAACAGAAAAGGCATAAGACTCTCTACTCAGATTGCACTTTTCTTTTCAATCATAATAATGTGCATGGTTCTTATTTCTTCCATAGTTATGACTTCCATGCTTCGTACGGTTGTCCTTAAACAAAAATCACAGACTCTGTTGCAGGATTCTGTACGACTTTCCCGTTTTTTGGTGGGACAGGAATATCAGACAACATTTCTTTCTGCATTGAGCGAAACTTCGCAGAATAATCGCCTTTCTATTTTGCATGAAACCTATGATTTGGTTGACAGGATAGCCAGGCAGGCAGCTACTCCGTATTATATGTCATACGCTGTATTCGGTACAGCCAATACCGAAATCGTTGTTCTTGGAACAAATGATCCGTATCTGCCGATTTTGCCGGTAACTTCCGCCGGAAAAACTGAACGTTATTTTGTCAAGAATTTTTATGTTGACGGCGATTTGAATATTCTGTATACATCGATGCAGGTTGGAAACGTATTCTTGCAGACTTCCGTCAATATGGATGTGGACAGCGTAGACAGCCTTTTGTCCAAACTGCCGTTTATTGTGCTGTTGTCGTTGTTTCCTATTCTTTTGGTTTCTTTTTTTACGGCCAGATTCCTTTCGGCACGGATGCTCAAGCCTGTTACTGACATAACAAAAACCGCAAACGAAATAAGCGCATCAAATTTGGACAGGCGTATCCCTGAAAGCGATTCAAAGGACGAGATTCATGCGCTTGCCAGAACGTTCAATTCACTTTTTGCAAGATTACAGGCTGATTTTGACAGAGAAAGACAGTTTACGTCCGATGTTTCACATGAGCTGCGAACTCCGCTTGCAGTTCTTTTGGGACATGTGGATTTACTGCGCCGGTGGGGAAAATCCGATCCAAAGATACTGAATGAATCGTTGGAGACACTGCATAGTGAAATAAAATCAATGCAGTCCCTGGTAGAAAATCTGCTTTTATTGTCCAGAAGTGAAAGGCAGGCACCTGCTGAAAAGCTGATTATAAAAATGAAGCTTTTTCTTGAAAAAATAGTTGATGACATGCATTTTGTTTCTCCTGAAGTGCAGTTTGAATTGAGTTGTCCTGAAGATGCTGTTTTGAATACAAATCCTGATATTTTAACGCAGATACTGCGTATTCTGATAACAAACAGTATCCGTTACAGTCCGACACCGGCTTTTATTTCGCTTTGTTATGATTCTCAAAAAAGACAGCTTTCTGTTGTGGACAAGGGGCACGGAATCTCTGAAGAAGACTTGCCTCACATTTTTGAGCGCCTTTATCGTTCTGACAAATCCCGTAATCATAAAACCGGCGGTTCCGGTCTTGGACTTGCCATTGCAAAGATTCTTGTGAAAAACATTGATGCTCGTATTTGGGCAGAAAGTGAAGGGTTGGAAAAAGGAACCGCAATGCATATTCAGTTCGGCGGAGAAAAGCTTCTTTCCTAGTCTTGCATTAGTTTTCCAAGTTCAATAAGCTCAGGACGGTACTCAAAGTGCATGGTATCGTATTCGTCCCAGGTGCCTCCCCAGACAAAGCCCTGCTTTTCAAAGCTTTTTATGACGGCTTCAGGCGGAGTCCACAGTCTTTTTTGCGGAACGAGCATCCAGTCTGGGTTCCATACGCGTTCCCATTCCCAGTATGTGGTTTTTTTGTTGTTTTTTATCAGCACATCAATTGCAATGCCGTAACTGTGGCAACTGCGGCGTTCATTTGTTCCGTCAATTGTACGCCAGTTGTAGCCGCTTGTTTCGTGAATGGATTTTATGAAATTTGCGATTTCTTCATTGTTTTTTGCGGCAGATTCAATTTCATTGCTGATAGTAGTGATTTTGTCTTTTATGCATTTGTGAATGTTGAGCCGGTGCCCCAAAAGCTGCGACTTTACGATTTTTTCTTCGGTTATTATCCGGTTCTTTACACCCAACAGTTCTACGATAAAACTCTCATCAACAGGTTTTTCCTTTTGGAGAGCTTCCGGTGTTCCTTTCTGTCTTAAAAGCGCTATCTTTTCTTTTGTATATTCGGAGGGATTCCGCGGCTTTCCTGTGTATGGATAGATTTGCTGAGGGTCGTAATCTGCAGCTCTGGCCGCTTTGTCTTTTGGTAAAAGCCGTCCGTCCGCCCAGCAGAATTCTTTGTTGTTCAGACTTATTACCCAGTCCTTCCCGTTATTATAATAGTTGATGTTTTTATCTGGATATGCCTTTTTATAAGAAAGAAAAACTTTTTCTGCAAAACTTTGGGGAATCTTTTCTTCTTCTGTCTTTTCAGATTCTGATTCCGGTAAAATTGATTTTTCTTGTTGTATCAGAGTTTCTGTTTGTGTATCAGAATTTGCTGTTTCAGTAAGTTCCTGCTCAGCAGGGCTTTCTGTTTCGTGTTTATTGGATTGAGCATCGCTTACACAGCCGGCAAAGGTAAAGACAAAAACAGTCAGACAGATTAAAACAAAAAAACGCATATTTATATATCGGTTTTTTGTAAAATCTCCCCAACGGTTTTAACACACTTTATCAGACATCTCCAAAGCAGGTTTCAACTTCCCGTCCTGCAACTACCAGCTGATGATCCAAAGGTACTTTTTTGATTTTGCCTGCAATTTCTTCAAGCGGAACAGGAACAAAAAGTCCGTTCTGCATTGCAATCATTTTACCGTATTCACCGCGCGCAAGCATGTGCGCTGCTTCCACACCAAATCCGGTTGCAAGAACTCTGTCATACGGAACAGGGATTCCGCCGCGTTGCAGGTAGCCGAGTACTGTTACACGGGATTCGAGGTTTGTTGCCTGTTCCAGTTCCTGCGCTACTCTGTAGCCAATGGATGTCTGCATGTTCTTACGCTGCTTTTTAAATGTTTTTTTGTCCAGTTCAGCTTCTTCCTGCGAAAGAGCACCTTCTGCAACAACAACAATGGAAAAAGCTTTGCCCTGTTGCTTGCGTTTTACGAGATGTTTTGAAATGCTTTCGATGTTATATGGAATTTCGGGAATGAGAATAACGTCACCGCCGCCTGCAATTCCGGCATAAAGTCCAAGCCAGCCTGCTTTGTGGCCCATTACTTCCACAACCATAATGCGGTTGTGGCTGTGCGCTGTTGTGTGGATGCGGTCTATCGCTTCCGTCGCGACGGAAACAGCCGTTTGAAAACCGAATGTGGTATCTGTATGAACAATGTCGTTGTCGATTGTTTTTGGAAGCCCTATAATGTTAAGCCCCTCGTTGGCAAGCATAGCACCGGTTGTATTTGTTCCGTTTCCGCCGAGAACAACAAGGGCGTCAAGGTTCCATTTTTTGTAGTTTTCGATTATTGCTTCAACGGGGAATTTGTTTGTAACAGGATCTTTCTGCGGATTTTTAAAAGGTTTTTCACGCGAAGTTCCAAGTATGGTTCCGCCTCTTGTTAAAATACCTGTAATGTCGGAGGCCTGCAGTTCTTTGGCGTCATTTTCAATCAAGCCGCGGTAGCCGTTTTTTATTCCGATTACCCGCATTCCGTACTGTTCCATTGCCGTGCGGACTATGCCTCTGATTGCGGTATTAAGCCCCGGCGCATCGCCGCCCGAAGTAAGTATCCCAAAAGTTTTTGTCGCTGATTCTTTCATCAAAACTCCCTGTCTGACTATACCCTTTATTATGGAAAAACTGCAAGATACCAATCACGCATAAAAGTAAATTGACAGATTTTTTACAATATGGTGTTGTATCTGTATGGTAAAATTGCTTTTTGCTCCTATGGCAACCCTTTCGCATGAGGCGATGCGCCTTACGATTGAACGTTATTCTCCGGGTGCGGTTGACGAATATTATACTGAAATGATTCACGCCGCAAGTTTTCTTGCCGGTGGAAAGTTTGAACCGTATTATGTGAGAACCGCACCGGATCTAAGGCGGATTGTATGGCAGCTTACGGGCGGCAGTGAACAGCCTTTGGCGGAAGCAGCCAAGATTATAAGTGAAATTGGTGGCATAGGAATAGACATAAATATGGGATGCGCCGCCCCCGAAATTGTAAGGCAGGGAGCGGGCGTGGCATGGATGCTTAAGCCTGTGGCAGAAACTTGCAACATGCTTAAACGTGTCAGGGCGGCTGTGCCTGGTGAAAAACGGCTCAGTGTAAAAATGCGGTTGGGTGGAGATGATTTTACTGAAAAAAAGCTGTTTGATTTTGCGGATATGCTTGTTGGGGAAGGAGTCTCTCAGATTGTGATTCACCCTCGTACACAGAAAGAAAAGTTCAAGCGTGTGCCGCACTGGGAATATGCGCAAAAACTTGCTGAATACCTGAAAAGCAGGTATGGGAATTCCATTTGTATCTGCGGAAACGGTGATATTACCGACTTTCCTGTATTACAAAGAGTTTGCACAAAAGCTCCCGACCTTGACGGTTTTATGATTGGAAGAGCTGCTGTACAAAAGCCGTGGATTTTTGCGCAGCTTAAGGCAGGACTTGAATCGGAAGAATACCATGCAGACATAGATTTGCAGGAACTTGGAATACAATTGATTGAAGACCTTAAAATCAGTCAGCCTGAAGAATTTTGGAAAACCCGCGCTCAGCGATTTTTTGTGTATTACTGCAAAAATCTTACATTTGGAACTTATTTATCCAACAAACTGATAAATGCAAAAACTCTTGATGAGATAAAAGACTTGTTTTGCTCATATTTTGAGGAACAATCTGAGGAAAGATTTCTTGTAGTGTAGGAGCTATTTTAAGTAAACCATCAAAAGCATTATATCGCTTTGTCTGATTCCCGAAATTCTTCCTGCCTGTCCGAGTGTCTGCGGTCTTACGGTTTCAAGCTTTTGGCGCGATTCCGCTGAAAGTCCTACTACTTTACCGTAGTCAAAATCCGCCGCAATTTTGGTGGTTTCCATTTTGCGCATTTTTTCTACACGGTGATTCTGTTTTGTAATGTAGTGTTCGTATTTGTAGTCGATAAGTGCTGCTTCCCACATATCCGGGGCGTAGCCTGGATTGGCAACAAGTTGTGAAAGAGGTTTAAAAACAGCGTCTTCAGCTTCATCGGTCTGCGGTGAAAAAACGGCTTTTGCTTTTGCAGGGTGCTTTTTCAGCCATTCCATAATCTCCGCTTTCTTTTCTTTTTTTGCACGAACCGCATTCATTTGCGCATCGGACTTTAACCCGACTTTCCAGCCCTTTTCTGTCAATCGTTCATCGCAGGTGTCGTGTCTGAGCATAAGACGGTATTCTGCGCGTGCAGTAAACATTCTGTACGGTTCTTTTGTTCCGAGTGTAACAAGGTCGTCAATTAGAACTCCGATGTATGCATCGCTCCGCGAAAGAACAAACGGTTCGTAGTCTCCACCGTTTGCCTTGCAGTACAGTCCTGCGTTTATACCTGCGACTAGCCCCTGACCGGCGGCTTCTTCATAACCGGAAGTTCCGTTTATCTGGCCTGCCGCAAAGAGACCGGCTACAAGTTTTGTCTCAAGACTCGGGAAAAGCTGTACAGGATCGATAAAGTCATATTCAACCGCATAGCCGGGGCGTGTAACGACAGCCTTTTCAAAACCGGGCAGGGTACGCAAAAAGGCATCCTGTACTTCTTCGGGAAGTGATGAAGAAAAACCGTTAAGGTAAATTTCCTGCGTACTCAGGCCCTCCGGCTCAACAAAAAGCTGATGCCTCTCTCTTTGCGGAAAGCGCCGGACCTTGTCTTCGATGGACGGACAGTAGCGTGGACCAATACCTTCGATTTTACCGCTGAAAAGCGGAGAGCGGTGCATGTTTTCGCGTATAATACGGTGTGTTTCGGAATTTGTGTATACAAGCCAGCACGGAACATTCGGGCGGTCAACCGAAATTGTGTCGTAGGAAAACGGAATAATTTCCGTGTCGCCGTGCTGTATGGTGAGTCTGGAAAAATCAACGGAAGAGCGCAGAATTCTCGGAGGGGTTCCTGTTTTAAGACGGGCAACAGTAAAACCAATTTTGCGTAAGGATTTGCCCAATCCGAGCGCAGCTCCTTCGCCAAGCCTGCCGCAAGGTGCATCGTATTCACCGATAAAAATGCGGCCTTCCATAAAAGTTCCCGTTGCAAGAATAACGGCTTTTGCGGGAACTTTGCGGCCTCTGTCAGTGATAATGCCTTTGCAGACAAGACGGTCTTTGTTTTTACCTGTACCATGTTCAGTTATCAGATCAATAACCGTGTCCTGCAACGTATCGAGATTTTCCTGATCTTCAACCGTCTTTCGGGCAAGCGCCGAATAAGCAATTTTATCCGCCTGTGAATGCGGCGCCTGAACAGCGGGACCGCGGCTTTTGTTCAGCATCCGGTACTGAATCATTGTTTTGTCTATAAGATGAGCCATTTCTCCGCCGAGAGCGTCTATCTCGCGCACTATGTTACCTTTCGCAATACCACCGATAGACGGATTGCAGCTCATTCGGCCTATGGAATCGATAGTCTGTGTAATTAACAATGTATGCAGTCCGACTCGCGCAGTTGCAAGTGCAGCCTCAATACCGCCGTGACCTCCGCCGACGACGACAACATCATATTCTGGAGAAACAAAACTCATGGGGCTATTATACATTTTAGATAATTGCTTCGCAAGCTGTCCTGATAACGGGCTTTAAAAAGAAAACCCGGTCAGTTACTGACAGCAACTGAACGGGTTGGGGGAAATGCTCCCGTAATTGGAGGAACGGGAATGATCTATGTGTAATGCCCGGTTTTAAGCCGGAACATAACATAGCAAATTAAAAGCCGGAATTACGGCTAAACATACATTGGCATAACTGCGTTGAGATTTTTGATGTATTCGGCGTATGCAGCATCGTATTGTTTTACGTTTTCCGGTTTTGGAGAAACAATGTTTTCCGAATCAATCAGAACATGTTCCGCACAAAGTTTTGCGATGGAAACCTTTTCGCCTGAAAGATTTTTATAACACCACAGAGCCTGTACGGCGGCACCAAGGGCTGCTGCTTCGTTAGAAACAGGAAGTTTTACAGGCAGATTCAGTATATCCGCGGCAATCTGACGCCACAGTCTGCTCTTTGAACCACCGCCGATCAAACGGATTTCCTTTGGTTTAAAGCCGAGCTTTCTGAAAGCTTCCAAGCCGCCGCGCATTGCAAATACCGCGCTTTCCATCGCTGCACGGCAGATGTTTTCGCGTGATGTGTTTGCAAGTGTAAGACCTGTAATGCTTGCGCGTCCATTAGGCAGGTTAGGTGTACGTTCGCCGTTCAGGAACGGAAGAACTACAACACCGTTTGCTCCGATAGGTGCTGTTTCCGCAACCTTGTCAAATTCCTTTACCTCAAGGTTGAACAAACCACGAACCTCTTCGGTTATTACTGTACAGTTCATTGTACAAAGCAGAGGCAGCCAGCCGCCTGTTGACGAACAGAAGCCTGAAAGTCCGTTCTGAGGATCAGAAAGCGGCTTGTCGCAGTAACCGTACAGAGTACCGGAAGTACCCATACTCATTGTAAGGAATCCGTCTTCTACTGTTCCGGTTCCGATTGCGCCCATCATGTTGTCGCCGCCGCCTGATGATACCGGAATACCGGCAGGAATACCGAGTTCTGCTGCAATAGCCTGGGTTACTTTGCCGGCAGGAGCATCACTTTCAATCAGTTTTGGCAGCAGGTCTTCGAGTTTAGGATCAATGATTGAACAAACCTTTTTTGACCAAACGCGTTTTGCGGAATTGAACAGGGCTGTTCCCGACGTATCGCCGTATTCCATAACGTATTCGCCGGTCAATTTAAAGTTTATGTAATCATGCGGAAGCATAATGTATTTAAGTTTTGCAAAGAGTTCCGGCTTGTGTCTTTTGAGCCAGAAGATTTTTGGTGCGGTAAAGCCGGGCAGCATAAGATTGCAGATTTCAGCAATAACTTTTTTGTCACCGCCGATTTTGTCAGTAAGAATTTTACATTCTTCCGCGGTGGAAGTATCGTTCCAAAGCTTTACGTTATAAAGCGCTTTTCCGTCTGCATCCAGCGGAACAAAACCGTGCTGGTGTCCTGAAACACCAAGTGCGCAGATTGTATCGCGTATTTCTTTAGGAATATTTGTAAAACAGTGTTTCAGCGCATTGTCATACCATTCTGTTTTTTGTTCACGTGTTCCGTCGTTTTCTGAAATTATATCGACAGGACAAGAAGCGGAAGCTACCGCTTTTTTCTGTTCAAAATCGTATACAAAGACCTTCATGCTTTGTGTTCCAAGGTCAATACCAGCAACTGTTTTCATTTTTTCCCCCGATAAACTATTTTTGTTAAGATAATATATATACCTACAAGATAAGGTTATAATAACTTATTTGATATTGATATACAGAAATTTGATAAATTATATCTAAAATTGATATTTATTGCTTGACAAATGAAAAATCCTGTTTTTAAGATGTTATTAAGGTAAAAAGTATGAGGATTCTTGATACGGTATTTGTATATAAACTTAAAAAAGGTGAAAAACTGGCATATCATGGACGCTATCATGCTCACGGAAACAATGAGTATGAGCTGCATTTTTTTATTGACGGCGCAGGTTCTTTCCTTTCAAATTCCGCAAAAATGGCGATTAGTGCTAATTCGCTTTTTCTTTCAGGACCGCACGAATTCCATTCCATTCTGCCAGAACAGGTTACGCGTCCGCTGACTTATTATGCGGTTCTTTTTTCGCTATCCGAGACGGAAGATTCGGAATTATATCTTTTATTGACAAATATTCTCCATGAAAAAGCCGTCCGCCGGACAACCGCTGATACAGACCGTTTTTTGTTTGAAGAAATATACAGGCAGGCGGGAAACAGCACTTCTAGTTTTCAAAAATCCGCAGGTCTGTTGCTGCAAAGTATTCTGTTCCGCTGGTTCAGTGACGAAAACCCTTCTGCTGCCGGTTTGAACGGCAGGTCTGAACGCAAAAAAGCTTCAGGACAGCTGATTCAGAACTCATTAAAATTTATGGAATCAAATCTTGAAAACAACCTGACCATGAACGATGTTGCGTACAGAATGAATCTTTCTGTGGAGCATTTTATAAGGCTTTTTCGTGATGAAATGCACATGACGCCTTATCAGTACTATATACGGCTAAAAGCCGAAGCCGCCGCCGCCGAGCTTGTGTCATCAAATCAGCCTGTTGCGGCTATTGCGGAAAAATACGGTTTTGAAAACCGCTTTCATTTTTCCAGAGTTCTTAAAAAATGTACAGGAATGCCGCCTGCTGCCTACCGGAACTGTTATATGCAGAATGAAGTTTAGAAAATACCGCATTTTAACTGTTTTTTTTTTTCGAACCTGATATATACTTTAGACATGAGTACTATTCCTGTAAATACCGATTCTTCTTCTGACGCGATTCTGGAGCTGCTTTTCAAACTTAAGGTAAAAGATGTTATGACTTCATCTGTACTTACAGCTTCACCCGACAATACAATCAGAGAAATCCAACTGTTGATGAAGCGCAGCCGTGTTACCGGTGTTCCCGTAGTAGAAGGCAGGTCTTTGGTAGGAATCATCTCCATGGAAGACATAGTAAACGCCTTTGACGGCGGCTGGATAAACGAAAAGGTAGAAGATCACATGACGCGTAATGTCATTGTCATGCAGGAATCAATGCCGGTGTCCTTTTGTGTTTCCTACTTTAACAAATACCGCTTCGGCCGTTTTCCCGTAATCGACAACCAGAACAAGCTCGTTGGAATTGTTACCACCACTGATGTAATATCCTCTTTGCTTGCTGCCATGAACACCGAGGTAGAAAGGCTGGAAAATGTTGCACAGTATACACCTGTTATAAAACAGCCCGGAACAGAAGAACCCAATCCCAATTATTCCACAAATACGACTGACAACGAAAAGATATTCATATTCAAGACAGAGCCGTTCAATTTTGAAAAGGCGGGACTCGCTTCAACCGAAATAAAAAAGCAGCTTAAGGCAATGAAAATAGATCCTTCCATAACACGCCGCATTGGAATAGCCAGCTATGAACTTGAAATAAACCAGGTTGTTCATTCCGAGGGCGGTGTTATGCGCTATGTGCTCACACCGGATAAGCTTGTAATTGAGGCAACAGATGTCGGCCCCGGAATACCTGACATACAAAAAGCACTCACAGAAGGTTTTTCAACTGCAACGGACAAAGTACGCGCGTTCGGATTCGGGGCGGGAATGGGACTCCCCAATACAAAGCGTGTTTCAGATGATTTTGACATCACGTCAAGTAAAGAAGACGGAACAACCGTAAGAGCTACGTTTAACCTTACCTATCAGAAGGAATTATAAGTTTTTCAAGTGTAGGACTGACGCAAAGCAGCTGTTTCAAGGATTCGTAATTCTTATTTAAACCGCTGTCCTCTGTGTGGCTCTCTTTTTTGATACCCTTATATACAGCCCGTATAAGAATGTTTTTTGGTGTGTGCGACATATCAATAAATTCCAGCAACTGCACATCATATCCCTGCTGCTTGAGCAGATCCGCACGCATTGCGTCCGTTGCAAGAGCGGCAAACCTTTCCTTTATTATTCCGTATTCCAACATAAGACTCAAAGCCGGAGCAGTCGTTTTGGGCGAAAGCTGCGCATTCAGCTCATGCTGACAGCACGGAACAGAGAGAATAGCTTTGGTTTTCCAGTTTACAGCCTGTGCAAGGGCATAGTCGGTAGCGGTATCGCATGCGTGCAGCGTAATGATTATATCAAAATCGTTTTTGCCTTTGTACTGTGCAATGTCGCCGCAATAAAACGAGAGCCCTTTATAGTTCAGCTTTTTAGCAATGCCGTTGCAAAAATCTATCACATCCTGCTTAAGGTCAAGCCCTGTAATTGTAGCTTTAAGCTTTTTTACTTCCGTAAGATAATGATACACGGCAAAGGTCAGGTATGATTTTCCGCAGCCAAAATCAATAACGGATATTTCGTTTTTATGTTCTTCCGGTTTTTGTGCAAGAACCGTGTCCAGAATATCGTCTATGTATTCCAAAAAACGGTTTATCTGCCGGAATTTGTCGTATTTTGCGGCAAGAACTTTGCCCTGCTTGTTCATAACACCCATTTCTTCAAGAAACGGGACAGGAGTTCCTTCTTTTATCAGATAGTTCTTCTCACGGTTGTGAGTTGTTAATACGGATTTTTTTGCCGCATCAGGATTCTGCTGAAACAGAACTTTATGGTTTCCTTTTTTGCCTGTTAAAAACGATGCCGTTTCATTGCCTGTTTTTATTACAACCGACTTGTAATTGTCCTGCTCCGTTTTTGCAAAATTCACAAGTTCCGTAAAATCCATATTTTTGTGAAAAGCCTGTTTCTGCGTAAACTGTTCTGCCTGAAACAGTTTTTTACCGCCCGAAAGAAAAGGCCGTATGCGTATGCGCACAAACGAATCCTTTTGTACAGGTTTTGAAAAAGTCAGCAGACGAATAGATTCCGCATTCTGTTCAATATATTGGATAATCGATATTTGTGAACTCATTTGAATTGAATATATACTTTATTACAAAAAATTGATATACTTAAAATATGGGAAAGGTATACGTATTTGTAAATCAGAAAGGAGGAGTCGGAAAGACTACTTCCACAATAAATATCGGAGCGTATCTCGCTCTTGCCGGTAAAAAAGTATTATTGGTTGATTTTGACTCTCAGGGAAATATGTCTTCGGGTGTAGGAATTGAAAAGGACAAGCCTACCGTTTACGAACTGCTGGCCGGTTCTGTAGCTCCCGAAGCAGCTGTAAAAAGAACTGTTGTTCCGGGATTGTCCGCAATACCCGCGTCAATGGATTTGTCAGGTGCGGCGGTGGAACTTGTTGATCAGGACAACCGCGAGTTCTTTCTAAAAAAAGCACTGGAACCGCTTGTTCCAAGATATGATTATATATTGATTGATTGTCCGCCTTCACTCGGAATACTGACTCTCAACGGTCTTGCCGCTGCGGATGCGGTACTTATTCCTATGCAGTGCGAGTACTTTGCGCTGGAAGGTGTTTCTTTGCTTTTAAAAACCGTAAAACGTGTACAGAAAAGCATAAATCCGGCTTTAACAATTGGCGGTATATTTTTTACCATGTATGATTCCAGAACCCGTCTTGCACAGGATGTGGTCCAGCAGGTAAAAACATACTTTGGTGACAAGGTTTTTTCTACGATTATTCCAAGAAACGTAAGACTTTCAGAAGCACCCTCACACGGAGTTCCTATATGCCAGTATGATGCTGACTGTGTATGCGCCCGCAGTTATAATCTTCTTGCGCAAGAGGTAATGGCACGTGGCTAAATTCGGTCTTGGAAAGGGTTTTGATGCTCTTTTGGATGATGATGATCTTAATGATTCTTCACAGACAGCAAGGACTTCTTCGGGAAACGAAGAGATACAGGTTGATATCGATCAATTAAAGCCCAATCCTTATCAGCCACGAAAAGAATTTTCAGACGAAGCTCTGCAGGAGCTTGCGGATTCAATCCGTCTCCACGGCATAATTCAGCCTGTCGTAGCCGAAGACTGCGGTGACGGAACATATTTTATCATTGCCGGTGAACGCCGTACCCGCGCTGCAAAACTTGCGGGGCTAAGGACCGTTCCCGTTATTCTGCGCAAATTCTCCGATGAACACAAACTTGAAGTAGCTCTTATAGAAAACATTCAGCGCGAAAACCTCAACCCCGTTGAAGAAGCCCGCGCATACCAGCACATAATGCAGATTGAAAACATCAGTCAGGAAGAAGCCGCAAAACGAGTGGGCAAGAACCGTTCCACAGTTGCAAATGCGCTGCGCCTCTTAAAACTTCCTGAGGATATGCAGAATGCGCTTGCTGCCGGCAAAATCTCCGCAGGTCATGCAAGAGCTTTGCTTTCGGTCTCTGATGCGGCTGACATGCGGCTAATGTTTGCAAAAATGATGGGATCCGGAATGTCCGTAAGAGAAGCCGAGCAGTATGCGGCGGAACTTAACGCGGAAGAACCTGAAACCAAAAAAGTTTCTACGACCAAAAAACCGTCACCTGCCAAAGACCCCGATATAGCTTCCATTGAACAGCAGTTTATCGAAGCACTGGGTACAAAGGTAGCCCTCAAAGGCACTTTGGAGAGCGGTACTCTTGAGATTTCGTATTTTTCGCAGAAAGATTTGGACAGAATTTATTCCGTTATTGTCAAATCTTAAATCTATTATTAACTCTTAAATCATATCCATCTGGTCAACAAGCGCGCTGAATTTGGCAATAGCTGCTTCGATCGGTGCAGTACTTTCCATATCTACGCCGGCAACTTTCAGCGATTCTATTGGATAGCGTGAGCCGCCCGATTTGAGGAATTCAAAATAAGCGTCTTTTTCTTCCTTGCCGCCGTTAAGAACTCTGTCAGCCAAAGCAAGCGCGGCGGAGATTCCTGTCGCGTATTTGTAGACGTAAAAAGCCGAATAAAAGTGCGGAATACGCAAACCTTCCAAATCGCTTGTTGCTTCAAATTCCATTTCAGGTCCGAAGTAATCTACGAGTAGCGAATGATATTCCTGCCGCAGAGTGTCTACTGTTAGCGGTATGTTGTTTTCGACAAGTTCATGAGTTTTTTTCTCATACTCCGCAAACATCGTCTGCCTGTGCAGAGTTGCAAGTATGTCTGCCGCGCGGTTTACGATGAGCCAGGTTTTTACTTTTTCGTCGGTTTCATTTTTCAGATAGTACTGGAAAAGCAGTTCTTCGTTGAATGTGGAAGCTACTTCTGCCTCGAATATCGTGTAGTTGTATTGCAAAAACGGATTGTTGTGCGACGAATACCATGAATGCATCGAGTGTCCGCCCTCATGCGCCAGCGTAAATACGTCGCGCAGAACATCTTCCTTGTAGTTAAGCAGAATGTACGGATAACCTGTGTATCCACCCGATGAAAAAGCGCCGCTGCGTTTTCCCTTGTTTTCGTACTTGTCTACCCAGCCGTTGCGCAGCCCGTTGCAAAGAATGTCGGTATACTCACTGCCGAGAGGCGAAAGTGCTTCTTCAAGAATATTGACTGCATCGTTATAAGGTGTGATTTTTTTGACATCAGGAACAAGAGGCACATAAACATCGTAGTGCTTGAGTTTTTCATCGCCGAGTTTGAGCAGCTTGCGGCGTATCCGGTAGTACTTGTGCAGCGAAGAAAGGTTTGCACGTACGGTGGAAATCAGATTGTTGTATACGCTTACAGGCACTTTGTCCGGAAAAAGAGCTGCCTCGAGAGATGAATTGTAGCCGCGGCTTTTTGCCTGATAAATGTCCAGATTTACGCTGCCCGCATAAAGCGTTGCAATTGTGTTTTTATGAGCATCAAACGCATTGTAAAACTTGGTGTAAGCTTCTTGTCTGATTTTACGGTCGGGGTTCTCCATGAACATAGACCATGTTGTCTGGCTCAGCGGGGTTGTACCTACAGTACCGTAGTCAATGTCAACGTTCGTCAGCATCGAAAAAGCTTTGTGCGCCGTTTCGTTGGATTCTGCCTGCATCGCAAGCAGCCGTTCTTCTTTGTCGGAAAGAATATAAGGCTTGAGACGCAGAAGCTTTTTAAGGAATACCACATAGTCCGCATATTCCGGCTTTGCCATGAGCTCGTCAAGTTTTTCTTCGGGAACAGACTGAATTTCCGGCTCAAGAAAACTGACTTTTGCTTCAGCATCAGAGGCCGTCATCATGTAAAGACTGTATTTTTCCTGATTCTTGCTGTCGGACGCATCTCCTGCAGTGAGCAAAAAAGCGTAATTCCCGGTCAGTTCACTTTTTTGCTGAAGCAGTGAATACGCAGCAAGCGCAGATTCCAGCAAATCAGGATTTTCCGCGATTTTGCCCTTAAAAGATTCAACCTTGTCAGCCAGACTTTTTATTTCGTTGAGTGCTGTTTCCCACTCTTTATCGCTCTTAAAAAGAGAAGTTAAATCCCATTTGTCTTTGTCAGCAATTTCATTCCGCAACGGTATTTTGTTTTCCATTCTTAATCCACCCATTTTTTAATCTAAATCGTATACTTCGCCGTATTTTACAATGTCAATGTTTGCAAAACCGTTTTCTTTCAGATAGTTTTGCAGGAATTCCTGGGCATCCTTTTCGCCGTGTACCAGGAAAATCTTTTTAAGCCTGCTTGTATCGAGTTTTTTAAGCCATGCAAGCGTTTCCTTGTAGTCCGCGTGAGCGGAAAAGGCGTTTATGTTCTCAACGGCGGCTTTTACCTTCATGTATTCGTCCATTATTTTAACTTCTTTTTCGCCGTTCATAAGCCTGCGTCCAAGAGTGTTTTCCGCCATGTAACCGACAAGCAGTACCGTGTTGTTTGCGTTAGAAATATTGTTTGCAAGGTGATGTACAACACGTCCGAATTCGCACATTCCGTCCGCGCTTATGATAATCATCGGACCTGGCACTTTGTTGAGCGCCTTTGATTCTTCAACACTCGAAATAAAGGAGAGCGCATTAAAACCGAACGGGTTTTTGTGGTGTTCAAGGAACGCCTCGTGAATCCTCTCGTCATAACATTCCGGGTGAACCTGAAAAATACTTGTTGCATTTGTTGCCATAGGCGAATCAACATAAATCGGAATCTCAGGAATCCGGTCTTCGTCAACAAGCAGGTGAAAGTAATAAATCAGTTCCTGAGTTCTTTCTATTGCAAATGACGGAATAATGAGTTTTCCGCGCCGTTCGATTACACGCTGCACAATGAAAGCAAGCTGGTCAAGGGCTTCTTCAACATGCTCGTGCAGGCGGTTTCCGTATGTGCTTTCCAGAACAAGATAGTCCGGTGCCGGCAGTTTTGTTTCGGGATTGCGAATTATAGGCTTTTCATTGCGGCCCAAATCGCCTGAAAAAAGGATGCGGGTTTCTTTTCCTTCATCATTAATTGTGATATTTGCGAATGCGGAACCTAGAATGTGCCCGGCATCGTAAAACTGAAGCGAAACATTGTTCGCAATGAACATCGGGCGTTGGTAGGATACCGTTACAATCTGGTTGGCTGTTTTTGCAACGTCAACATCATTGTAAAGCGGAGTCCAGTTGAATTTTTCGCCTTTCTTTTTTGCCTGCTTTTTTAAGTATTCGGCATCACGCGCCTGAATATGAGCACTGTCCATCATAATAAGGTTTGCCAAATCTCTGGTCGCCGGGGTTGCATAAATATTCCCGTTAAAACCGTTCTTGGTAAGAACCGGCAAAAGACCGCAGTGGTCGTAATGGGCATGAGTCAGAACGACCGCATCAAGCTTGTCTGCGGCGATAGTAAAAGTTCTGTTTTTTTCATCCGCTTCGGCGCGCTTGCCCTGAAAAGCGCCGCAATCTATCATTATAGGTCTGCCGTTTATTTCAATAATATGTTTTGACCCTGTAACTTCCTGTGCTGCTCCCAATGAATAGAACTGTATAGACATAAGACCTCCGGTATCCATTAAAAAATGCTCAGTGATAATTGTAACCCCAAACCAGTGATTCTGCAACTTAAACAATCAAAGCGGGACATTGACGGTATCAGCAGAATCTGTTACATTACAAAGGATAAGGAATGTGCCAACTTAGCTCACCTGGTAGAGCAGCTCCCTCGTAACGAGCAGGTACTCGGTTCAAGTCCGGGAGTTGGCTTTTTTAACCGTCATAAAACTGACGGTTTTTTATTTTTTTCAATAAATTTATAAAAAGAAATACAATTTTGTGCGTAAACTCACTAAATTTTAGTACGTAACTCACACATAAGATTTTTTAATTTATGATATATTTTTTAACATGGGGTCTGTACCCCTGATTTTGGAGAGTGCATTTTTTATTTTAAAAGTTTGCATCAAAGAGGTCCTTATGAAAAAAGTCATATTGTTTTTAATGTTTTGCATTATCCTGAATACTGTTCTGTTTCTGCTCTCTTGCGGCGGTGGAGGAGGCGGTGCAGCCAGTGCCAGTCTCCCTGCAAGCGAATACACAACCCATAACCCGGGCGGCTGGGGCGGCGGCGGTTCAAGCGGAGGCTCATCAGGCGGTTCGAACAACGAAGGCAGTGGTCCCGAAGTTACAGTTCAGGGCAGTACGCCTCTTAACGTAACAGGCTATATTTTCAACAGTATAACCTACTCCAGTGTTGAGGAACTTACACGCGCTATGCTCGCCGCCAACGCTGGCGGCAGCTTTGAAATCACCTTTATGGTGGCAGGCGAAACATCGCCGAGAACCGCAAAAGTATCAAGAACTGACAGAGGCTACAACATAGATCTGCAGTACAAGGCAACCTGCGTCAAAAACAGTGTAAGCACAATAATCATGTATTATACAAACAGCGGAATAAACCTCTCATCCCTGAACGAAGCAGGTATAGCATACTGGCAGGTATCGGGCGGATCCACATACACAGGCAGCCTGATAACCGGCGTAAAAGGCGACATTACGATTACGGCAATGTTTGCAGAAGATATTCCTGTTCCTGCAGGCATGGTATACGTTGCTGGCGGTACCAGCGGAAGTAACACTATACCGAATCTGTACGTATGTGACCATGAAGTTACATGGTACGAGTATCAAACATACTGTTATACCAATATCACCAGCTGGGAAGGAACAAATTATCCGGCATATACTGTAAGCTTGTATGATGCTTTCGTATACTGTAATCTGCGAAGCATAGCGGAAAGGCGGCAACCATGCTACACAATAAACGGAAGTACGGATCCGAATTCATGGCCCGATATACAAACAGGTACTAATGGTAAGCTCCGCGGCACGGGTTCTGACAACAGTGCATGGAATTCTGTTAACGTGGATAAAACCAAGAATGGCTATAGATTGCCGACTTCGGATGAATGGAAGTGGGCTGCGAAGGGCGGAACCAATAGGGATCCATATCAGTATGCCGGCAGTGACGATATCGACGATGTCGCATGGTACAGAGAAAACTCAGGCGATAACGGCACCAGTACTAACAGAAAGTCTCATCCGGTAAAAGGAAAACAGCCTAACAGTCTCGGTCTGTACGACATGAGTGGTAATATTAAAGAGTGGATCTTGAACGGAATGTCTTCGGTATCTTACTACGGCGGTTCCTATTCAGATGTAGCCAGTGATTGTACAGTTACCAGTTACGTAACAAGCTCCACCGGACCGACCTACCGTTATTCAACTACAGGCTTCCGAGTTGTTTACAAAGCAGAGTGAGGTTATATCTTCAGTTTTACCGCCGGCAAAACTGAAGATTAGCATATAAAACTAATTTTTTAAGGTAGAGAAAATTATGACAAAAGACGATATAAAGCTTACGCAGGATGCTGCGGCGGATTTTTGCAAAGAATTCATTTCATTCTTTTTTTCACAACCATACGGCAGTATTCCCAAACCTGATTTGCAGGAGTTCTTGTTGTATCAATTGGACAAAAATACCGGCGGAAAAATACTTTCCCGGCCGGTTGTCGAGCTTGAGCTGTTCCTTAAAATGAGCCAGGGACGTGTCCAGACCCTGAAAAATAACATAGCGCACAAATACGGTGCCTATGACTTTTCTGATGAGGGACTTTTGCAAAAACTAATGGAGCTTCCGCCAAAAAGCTTTAAGTTTTCGGATGGAAAGGTCACATTGCTTATAGACGATGCCGTTCTTCGAAGCCATCTTGAGCATGTTTTGAGAGAAGAAGTCGGAATAAGTTTTGATTACAAGAATAATCGCACAATGGTAGAACTTGATGCGGATGATTTTATTAAATTTCTCAATCTTATGCTTGCCAAAGAAAATTCTGATAAATACAAAAAGCTTCGTGAAATTATAAAGAGCGGTAAAATTGCAAAGTTCAAAGAAATAGTAGAAAATACTGCCGGTGCTGTTGCATCCACGGCACTACAAGCCGGAGTCGGCGTCTTATTCGCCTAGCCCCCAAAAAACACCCTGCTCGTAGCCTTCCTGTTTGAGCATACAATAATCCATGTATTCTTTGTAAGCACGTGCTGTCATCTTTACCTTTTTCTCCTTCTCTTTAAGCTTTTTGCAAAGGTCATTATCAGCCTTGTTTGTAAGCAGGAACTTTAAAAGCTGCCTCATCCCTTATTTTGTGAAAACTAAACAATGTGGTTGGGACGCAGTGAAAAAATAAGGGCGGGAACCCTTTGGGTGGGTCCCCTTATTTTTTCACGTCGCTGGGCTCCCAACTGCAATTGGTTGTCATTATCGAAATCAGACGGGAGCAGTATTTTCATTATCAAAATACTACTTTCGACAAAGTTTCAACACACTTCTGACAAACCTACGAAAGCGTGTTGCAAAACCTTCAACACGCTTCCGCAAAAGTTTCAACACGCTTAGCCGCGAGTTTTCACGCAGTGAAAACTCGTTGGGTTGACCTATCCCGTAACTTGCTTAACAATCTTTTGTTATGGTAAGATGTATTATGATGGCAAAAAGAATAGTCTGTTTTTTGTGTTTGTTTGCACTGATTTTTTCCTGCTCATGTTCTTCTGATAAAGAAAAGCGACAAATAAAATCTTCACAAAAAGAACTTTTGTCACTTTTGAACACCGACATGACTGAAGAAAGCCGTTTTACGGTTCTGTATCAGATTGCAAATAACTATGTTGCTGAGAACAGACATGACGAACTGGTTTTATTTTTGACCGATTATGTAGAAAAAAATCCTGACGATAAATTCAATCCATACTGGCTGCTTATGGTTGCATACTCCTATATGGAAAGGGGCGCTCTCCCGATAGCAGAATATTATTTTGACAGAATACTCAACAATTATGACGATTTGATTGTAAAAGGCTCTTCGATACATTACACATGCCTGAAAAATCTTGTAAAAATAACAAAATCTTCAGACGGCAAAATAGCATTTTACACACAGCTGATTTCGCGTTTTCCCGATGATGTAAGTCTTACCGAGCTTTATGCCCGGCTCGCTGTTGAATATGAGGCACAGGGCGACTGGGAACAGACCATGAAGTATTATTCCCTTTTCCGCTATCAGAATGATGCCACTACAATACAGATTCCGGATATTCCCAACGTGTATACAAGGGCCTGTCAGATTACGGACTTTAATGCTTCCGCAAAAAACTGGTCGTTTGAGACTCTCAATGAGTTGGAAACTGCCGTAAAAAACGCTATCCGTTCAAAGAATTTCAGGCTTTTGGATTCATATAAATCAAAGGTTAATTTTTTTGCTATGTCCTGGCAGCAGGATGCAAACGATGTAAATACACAAAAGAATTTCAGCATGACATCTGTTATGAGCAGCATGGTAAGATGCAGCAACAGCGTTGACGATTCTTCGAACCCTTCGGAAGCGTTCCTTCGTACATGGGGCTGGCCTCAGAATGTGTCGGTCTGGTATTTTTATTTTAGAAAAATCAACTTTCCGTTGGATCCTGATGTTCCTGGACGGTGGGAATGGGCAGGCATTTATTTTGGTGAAAAACTATGAGAAAACTTTTTTTTCTGTTGGTTTTTACACTTTTGGCTTTTGTGTTTGCTCAAGCAACGGACTCCCCGTCAGAGACAGAATCTGTTATTGAAAAAGCCGCTGAACCTGTTGTTTCTGAAGAACCTTCGGCTGTTGTAAATACTGATACTGAAACAGCTACGGCAGAGAATGCTGTTGCTGCGGAGCAATCTGAACAGGAAGAACCTGCAGAAGAAGAAGACCTTATAGTGCTTTCCGACATCGGTATTTCGTTCCCTGCTGACAACGAGCGGTTTTTAAAGTTCTATAAGCAGTATACTTCAAACTTCGGCAAAAAATGGCTTGCTGCCGTCATGGAAAGCGGAAAGCCTTACAGAAGCTATATACAAAAAAAAATTGCCGAATACGGACTGCCGGAATGTTTTGAGTTTTTGCCGGTCATAGAATCAAATTTTAACATCAACGCCGTATCCAAATCCGGTGCTGTCGGCTTGTGGCAGTTCATGAAAAACAGCATTGCACCTTACAATATCAGGGTCAATGAATGGTTTGACGAACGCCGCGATCCGTGGCTTTCGACCGATGCCGCCATCCGTAAGCTTAAAGAAAACTATGATGTTCTCGGCGACTGGTGTATGGCACTTGCCGCATACAATACCGGACTCGGCGGAATAAGCCGTATCGTTAAAAAACACGGTAGCCACGATTATTGGTATTTGTCGCAAAAAAAGCTTTTCAAAACCGAAACACTCAATTATGTTCCCAAATTCCTTGCAATTTCGCAAATCATGACCAATGCCGAAAAACACGGGATTCCGATACAGGAATCAGACGAACCCGAAAAAGATGACTTTGTGGTAATAAAAACAGACCGCAATATGGACATAGGTGTTATTGCCGAATTGGCAGAAACAGACGAAGATCTTATGCGTTTTTTTAATCCTTCGCTTTTTTACGGGGTTACGCCGCCGGGTATTAGTTACGGACTGCGTGTTCCTGCTGCCGTTGTGGACAGGGTGAATGAGATTATCGCAGACAAAAGTCTTCTTCTCGTAAAATATCACCGCTATACCGTTAAATCCGGTGATACTTTGTATGCGCTTGCAAAGCATTATGAAGTAACTGTGGATATGATTCTTCAGGCAAATCCCGGTGTTTCTGCCAAAACTTTGCAGATCGGAAAAGCACTGCTTATTCCGGCTCTCAAAGATGTAAGTCCCTATGCCGGCAAAAAGAATGCGGAAAAAATCGCGTATGAGGGTATACATGTTGTTAAACCCGGCGAAACACTTTGGGGGTTGTCTCTGAAATTCAAAGTGCAGGTTGAAAGCCTCGCCGAAGAAAATAATATGGATGTTAATGCAATTCTTCGTGTAGGAAGTGAATTAAAAGTGCCGATAATAAAGTAGTTTTTTTTGAGGAAAATGAAGATGAGAAAAAGCTTTGAAAAAATCTGTGTTCTTTGTTTTGTTTTTTCGCTTTTGTGCTTTGTTTATGCGCAGACAATAGAGTCTTCCAGCAGTATTGACTGGACTTCACAAACTTTTGAATCAAATATTTCTCTTGATCTTGTAAAAGCAGGAATAAAAATGCCTTCCGGCAGGAATGCGGCGGTTGAGCGCATTACAATGCAGGTTCCCCTTTTGGTCAAGGATTCTCTTTTGTCTATAAGGGTTAACTCTTTTACCACACTCGGTGATTTGGTAGCAACCGGAACAATTACTCTGGAAGAGCTCAGCACGATTATTGATAACGGTAAAAAAACACCGAGTTATTTTTCGAATGTTACTAATAACCTGGAGCTTTCGCATATAATTTCGCTAAACAGCATTTCAAAGATCCTGATCAGTCACAATTATGTTTACCAGCCCAAAAAGCCTCTGGACAGAATTGCTTCGCGCCCGTATTCGGGAATCATAATTGATGCACGCGGTTCTCTGCCTGTACATGGAGAATTTGTCGCTGATTCCGTGGAACCTTGTCTTTTCCCGCAGATTTGGAACATGCAGATGGACTTGCTTTATGAAAAGAACATGGTTGAGCCGGAGATTGTTTCGCAGCAGGGAATTGTAAACTATGTTTACAGTGATGATTCAAGCCTTTTTCAGGACAGGGTAGGCAAAGACCCCCTGCGTATAAAAGCAAGACAGGTTTATGGCACAAACCGTACAGATCCTGTTATTTCTGATTCCGATGCACTGCGTATTCTGACTGTTCCCGAAAATCTTGAACTGTTGAGGCAGGGAAAGGTTGTCATTATTCTGGACAAGGACAGACTTGTTCATGATATTAAAGTTCCTCTTAAAAATGATTCTTATTATTTTGCCTTTGACGAGATTAACAAAAAGCTCACAAAAGACAATATTGCTTCTCCGCCTGTTGACCGCGAAACCGGAATAATGATTGCGGTTGAAAACATACAATTCCAGCCGGATTCTGCGGAGATTCTGCCGTCCGAAACTGAGCGTCTGAACGAGATTGCGGAAGTAATAAAGAATGCTACAAAATCAAACACATTCTCCATTATGGTTGAAGGACATACGGCAAGAATTGGTGATATCAATACGGAACTGCCGCTTTCGATTGCGAGGGCAAAGACCATTGTTGATGAAATGGTAAAGCGCGGAATCCCTGAGGAAATGTTCACATACAAGGGCTACGGCGGTAATGTTCCTGTAGCGGACAATGATACAGCAGAGGGTAGGGCAAAGAACCGTCGTGTTCAGATAACTCTGCAGCCGGTTTTTGAATATTCCACCTGGTATTAGTTTTAATGTGGCGGAACGGATTATCGTTCTGCCACGGTCCTTAAACCGAAAATAATTTGTAAATAAAAATCAGTTACATCACGAAATGGAACGTTTATAGACTAGAAACGAAACGTTGCATGTATTGAAATGAATCGTTTAGTGTATAGAAATGAATCGTTTTGTGTATTGAAACGAATCGTTGCATGTATAGAAATGAATCGTTTCATGTATTGAAACGATTCATTTCTAATGTACTCATAAAAAAAAAGAGGAACACCTCTCGGTGTTCCTCAAAGTTTGACAAAACTTCAGATTAGAAATTGTATGTCC
>JAEEGJ010004964.1_pt1 | contig 43199 bp, 46 predicted proteins | sample 8958761 | NCBI WGS metagenome assembly JAEEGJ01 (sample SAMN16246546, study PRJNA631951) | gut metagenome | biome: gut microbiome; feature: rumen; material: RS-attached | host: Bos | place: Iran: Karaj | collected 2018-10
AAAGCCGTCGGTAAAATCGACCGACAGATCCTCGATGAGTGCGTAATTCTTGATGTTCAGCTGTTGGAGCATAGGGCGGAAATGCTATTTTTTCCCGCCTTGAAGAATGGCATCGTACTGCGATGACTTCGACGGATCAATCTGTTTCATGATGCTTGAAGCCGTGGTCTTTTCCTGCTGAGTGCCTTCGCTGAACACGTTGATGATCTCGTCGCGCTTCGATTCCACGATGAGTTGCAGCCAGAAACATGTGGGATAGTTGCTGTGGACGGCCTGAAGGTATTGTAGCGAGGTGAGGATGGCAGCGCGTCCTTGGTCGGGTTTTTCTGACATCACATCGAGACCCAAGCGGTGGTATTCATAGAGGAACTGGTGGAGGACAGCATAGCTGTTGCTGTTTGCGTTCTCAACCAACCAATAACGGTTCTTATTGCCGTCGAAAGCTTTCCAACCAGGCTGTGATGAGCTCTGAGCGTTGTTGACGATCTGCTCAGCGGCCTCATAGAAAGGCTTGCCACCGTTTAATGAGAAACTGTCGAAGTCGTATCCCAAAAACATGTAGATGTAGAAAGCGATTGAGGAGGTCAGGTCGGAGATGTGTGTATTCATGCTGAAATCGAGAGGTTGACCGTCAGTGTAGCTGAAGGCAAACTTAGGATCCACATAGTTGAACATCGGGGTAGTGTAGCTCGATTTGTAGCATGGACGGCGCAGTGCCATGTTGAGTTCGCCAGTGTAAGAGTCGGAATCGGTACGTTCCTTAAGGGTGATGACCATGGAACACTCGATCTTTTCGCTAGGCTTGAAGTTAATGTTGGTCCACTTGGTGTTGTTGATGAACTCATACAAAGCCGTCTGCATGTTCTCAAAAACACTCTTATCGCTGCCGGGTATTTGGCTGGAGTTGATGGCAATGTCGCATTTTATCTCCTGTGCGGCAGCGATGTTCGCAAAGAACATGCAGATGACGATGATGAATGAAACGATAGACCTTTTCATGGGATTAGAACTCGTCTTGAGTCTCTTTTCTCGGGTTGCGGAAGTAGATCTCGTCGTTAAGGAATTCGTGGATAGCGATCAGCGTAGGCTTTGGCAGGCGTTCGTAGAACTTGGCGATTTCAATTTGCTCGCGGTTCTCGAAAACTTCCTCAAGGCTGTCGTTGTTGGTGGCAAACTCCTCAATTTTCTTGTTGAGTTCTTCCTTCATCTCACTGGCAATCTGGTTGGCGCGTTTGGTCAGGATGGCCACGGTCTCGTAGATGTTGCCTGTGCCTTTGTAAAACTGGTCTTTCTGACGGGTAACCACCGTCGTTTCGGTTCTGATTTTCTTGAAATCCATAGTACTTAATGTATGTTTTCTAATTTTTTTCTTGCTTTGTTGGCCACCGCCTCGGTTTCCTTTAATGTAGCACTCTCGGGGTAAAGGTAGCGCAATGTGTTGTAGCGTTCAATACAAGCCTCGTAACGTTCCTTCTTCTTCTCAGGGATGCTGTTCTCGGCGTAGTCGTAATAAGCCTTTGCCATATTGCTGAGAATCTCCTCACGGTGTTGGGTCGTTGGATATTTCTTCAGTATGTTCTCAAAACAGGTGATGGCTGCATTGTAGTCCTCCATCCTGTAAAAGAGGACGCAAATCTTATAGTCTTTCTCTTCAAGTTTATTGTTCAGATCCTCCAATAATTCGCGGGCTCTTGCGATGCTGTCGCTTTGAGGGTAGTTCTCAATAAAAGTCTCAATGCTTGTGATGGCTTTGTAGGTGTTTTGCTGATCAAGGCTTGACTTAGGTGAGATCTGATAGCTGCAGTAAGCATTCATGAAAGCAGCTGTTTGAGCGTAACTCGAGAAAGGGTAGTTGGTGACGAACTTGTTGAAATAATAGGCGGCGATTTCGAAATCGTTGGTCAGATAGTAGCACATAGCCGTACGATAAGTGATCATCTCGCCTTTCGGTGTACTACGGAAGGCGTTTCCCAACAGGTCGAAAAGCTGCAATGCATGGTTGTAGTCCTTGCGGTCATAGTAATCCATGGCCACTTCATACTTCATTTCGTTGTCGGTACTCTTCAAAATACGGTCGAACTCACCGCACGAACTAAGTGCGATGAGAACGAAACATGCCAATGTCAAAAACCTATTTTTCATCAAGCTGCAAAATTACACTTTTTTTAGCTATCAATTGTTATTTTTATTTAACAATAATCTTCTTCATGAATGCTTTGCCGTCGCTTTCGATTTTGACGAAATACATTCCGGATTCGATGTTTGAGACATTGATTTCCATGGAGTTGTTAACCTCTTTAACAATCTGTCCTTGAATGTTGATGATTTGGACATCAAGATTAGTGAAGCCGTTCAAGCCATCGATGTAAAGCGTTGACGAGGCGGGATTCGGGTAAACCGATACATGGTCGCTTTCGGTTTCACTGACGTTGGTGTTGTCGAGAACGGTAAAGCTTACCGATGCGGAAACGGTTCCTTCTCCGTCGCTGACTGTCACGGTGTAAGTGAAGTTGCCTGCTTCAGTAGCCCTGAATACCGGAGCCTGGGCGTTGGCATCGTCGAGGTTGTCGGCCGGAGCCCATGAATAGGAGTATTGGCCTGAACCGCCAGAGGGGAATGCACGCAACGTATTGGTCTCTCCAATGGCAATCTCTTCATGTTCAACGGTTACGATCACTTCAAGGGGTGCGCTTACACCGAGGCAATGTACGTGAGCTGCCCAACCGTCTCTGTTGACGCTGCTGTCAGAAGTGAATTTGAAGGTCAAAGCACCTTGAGCATTGGTGGCTGTCACTGTTCCAGGAGTATTTCCGCCGCTGTATTGTCCAATCTGTTGTGCCGATGTTGAAGTGCCATCGTAGATGTAGAGGAAGTCATAGTTGCTTTCAGTGTCAAAGGATTGGAATTCTACTTCGATGATACCGCCTTCGGTGGCCGGCAGGAATGTCATTGTATAATCTCTGCTGTTGCCATAGGATGAGCTTGGGCCGCCATCGTCGTAGAACATGGCGTCGCAGGTGGTTACGGTACCATTCTGCATATTATAGGCCTCCACTACCGAGATGTAGTTAGGCATATACTTGGTGTCGCTCTCGCCGTCAGCATTGGTCACTGTGAGGCGCACGCCAAAAGTGCCGGCTTCGTTATAGGTCACTGTGGGATTTGTCGCTGTAGATGTTGCCGGTGTGCCGCCTTCAAACTCCCAGTCCCAGCTCACAAGCTGTGCACCCCATGAGTTGTCGGTGAAATGCACGGAACCGCCGATTGACACTGCTGTTGCGTCAACGGTGAAGTCGGCAACGATGCCATCAAGAGCCACGAGATCTGCTTGGATTGTGACAGCCTCTCCGTCAGCCACTGTCACCTGTGTCTCGTATGCCTGATAGCCATTCTTGGTGATTCTCACATTGTAAGTGCCACCTTTGACAGGACGGTGGAAATCGCCGCCGGGAAGCTGTGTTGACACTGTTGAATACTGGTCATCGTGACCCACTAAAGTGATGGTTGCACCGCCGATCGGAGCTTTTGACTCTGCATCGACCACGATGCCGTGGATGCCATTTAAGCACTGATTTGCAAAGGTAAAGATGGAGTTTTTGTTGTAGTTCCAGAATGTAGGCATTTGGCTGGCGCTGGGGCATTTGGTGTTCGAACATTCAATGGTGAGTTCGCGGCACTGCCTGTAGCCGTTCATATAATCCTGACGGCCGCCACCAATCATGTACCACTGGGCACCGTTGGTGATACCGTTGTTGTAGTCGGTCATATAGCTTGAACTCATCTGGTGAGTGAGGTCGGCATATTCATGTGAAATGAGCTGGTACCAGGCGTCATCGGCATGGAGCGTGTAGGTGTTGTCCCAAGGATAGTTCATCACCTCAGCACCACCGTGATAGTTGGCGCCCATCACAAAGTTGTTTTCTTCTGCGAGCTGCATAAACCATTCGGTTTCTTGTGCATAGGGGTTTCCGTCAGGATGCGCACTGCCGTGAGGATCAGCATAGTTGCGGTTCATATCTACGCCATTGGCGTTGTAACGGGTGGCACCGTTTACGTTGCTGTTGCCGCCGTGGTATGTGCCATCGGGGTTGGCGTTGGGGCAGATATACATGTCGATGTTATCAAGAATATTGGCACATTCCGGAAGCGTAGGATTCTCAAGGAGATAGTCAATAAAGCGGAGCATCAGCATCCAACCAGTGGTCTCATCACCATGAATAGTGGAGGTGTAGAGGAATTTTGGCTTGCCGTCGCCATTGCCGTTGTTGATTCGGGCAACCAGGATCTTGCGGTTGCTGGGCAGCGTGCCAAGGGTAAGAATTTCGCACTTGTCAGGATGGTCAGTGGCGAACTGGTACATCATGGCCTCGTATGCTTCGTATGTTGGGTATTGATCCCAGTCGTATGCGGCGCGGTTGCTGCCGTTCCACATCTCAGCTTCCTCAAGCATGGAGGGAGGAGTTTGGAGTGTGATATCATATCCCATTTTTTGGAATGCGGCGAATTCATTGTTGTTGGCGTAAGCCGTCACCACATTGCCGTCGACACGGTCAACCGAAATCGTATGGGCGATTTGTTGCAAGTTGTCGTTACCGTTCAATTCAAAGGTGAAGTAATACTCATTGCGTTGTTGCATGAGCTGATTCAAGTCAGTCTTTTGTGCAGTAAGTCCTACGGTAACTAGTAGGAGCAGTGCAAGGATAAAGCTTTTTTTCATTAAAGTAGTATTTTTATTATGTTATTGTATTCGTTTTCAATATCTTGCTGAACTTTTTCTGAAGCGGGAACCAGAGGCAGGCGCAACACGTTCTTGCAAAGCCCCATCAGGCTCATCAAACATTTGATGCCGGCGGGATTGCCGTCGGCGAAGATGAGCTGGTTCATGCGCAACATGGAATAATGCAACTTCAGTGCCATTTCCGTTTGGCCATCCTTCATGGCGCTCATCATCTTGGCAAAAGGCTTTGTGTAAGCATTGGCTGCTACTGAGATGACTCCTTGTGCGCCCAGTGCCATCAAAGGTTGGGTGATGCCATCGTCACCTGAGAGCACGTCAAAGTCGACGGGTTTGTCGCGAAGAATCTCCATGATCTGTTGCAGATTGCCCGAGGCTTCCTTGACGGCTACGATGTTGGGGTGATGTGCCAGTTCCACACAGGTGGAGGCTTGCAGGTTCACACCTACACGGCCAGGCACGTTGTAAAGGATAACGGGAACCGGACTGGCGTCGGCGATAGCCTCGAAGTGGGCCTTCATGCCACGTTGGTTGGGTTTGTTGTAGTATGGCACCACGCTCAGGATTCCGTCAATGCCCGTAAAATCTTGGGCTTTGATTTGGTCAATAACGTTCTGTGTATTGTTGCCGCCCATCCCGAGCAATACGGGTAGGCGTTGGGCGTTGGCTTTCAGAATGGTGCTGACCACTTGCTTTTTCTCCTCAGCGGTGAGGGTAGGGGCTTCGGAAGTGGTTCCGAGGGCCACCAAAAAATCGGCTCCCCCGTTGATGACATGGTTGACGATACGCTCCAGCGCCACGAAGTCGACGGATTTATCGTCGTTGAATGGCGTGATGAGCGCAATGCCTGTACCTTTGAATATGTTTTTCATTTTCCTGTGAGTGCTTGAAGATAGTTGTATAAAGCTTCTATGTCTTTGTTAAGGTTGGAGTTGCCTTCGTTGCTGAGAATGAGGTCGTAGATACCGTAGTGGCTGCTTTTGGTGAAACTAACCCTGAAATGGGCTAGAGGTAGGGTGGCTAAATAATCGCTGATGTCGATGTGTTTTTTAGCCATGTTGATGAGAATGTTGGTCATGGGGAGTTTTCGGATTTCTTCTTGTTTGTCAGCCTTGAGCACTTTCATGAATCCGAAATCCTTGGTGGTCACCTCGCAGTATTGGTCGCTCAGCAGTACGTCGTTTGACGCATTGTTGGTGATGATGACAAACCTTATCCTATTGACACCGAAGACTTTTTTGAATTGTTCTTCGAGGATGCGCACTTGTTCCTTGTCGAGATCTTCAAGGATGACGATAAAGGATGAAAGTCGCTCAAAATCAGGCATCTTACATCCCTTTTTTTCGGCGATGAACTGGTCGATGGAGCGGTTTAGGATTCGATATCTCAGTTTTTCGAACATGGTGATCCGACGAAGTATAGCTTTAAATTAAAAATTTTGCAAAAGTAACGAATTACTCCTATTTAATATTATTTTTGCGCAAAAATTTCATTATGCAGATTACGGTATTAGGCAGTGGAACCTCGCAAGGAGTACCTGTAATCGGGTGCCAATGTCCTGTGTGTCAGTCAAAAGATCCTCGCGACAAGAGGACTCGAACCTCTATTTTGATTCGCACAGAAAAGGTCACGGTGGCCGTTGATGCAGGTCCAGATTTCCGTCAACAGATGTTGCGTGAGGGGATCAGCCACTTGGATGCGGTGTTCATTACCCATGAGCATAAGGATCATATTGGTGGACTTGACGATGTGAGGCCTTATATCTTTAGTCAAGGCAATAAACCGATGCCTTTGTATGTCGGCAAAACGGCCTTACCGGAGATTAAACGTGAGTTTTCCTACGCTTTCAAAGAGCATCTTTATCCTGGTGCACCCACTTTTGAGGTACATCTGATCAACGAGACCCCATTTACTTTTGGTGACCTATATGTGGAGCCCATCAAGTTGAAGCATTACACTCTTACCAGCTATGCTTTCCGCATTGGCAAGTTTGCATACGTTACTGATTTCAATGAGATTTCAAAGAAAGCCTTGCAAAAGCTTCAAGGTGTTGAGTATCTGATTATTGAGGCTTTGGGGTGGAATAGGCACTATTCTCATATCGATATAGAGCAGGCGGTTGAAATCGCTACTCGCTTGAAGGTGAAAAAAGCGTGGTTTACCCACTGCAGTCATAGTATGGGCAAAGCTGTTGATGTTAATGCGCAACTTCCTGATAACATGATGCTTGCGTATGATGGATTGAATATTCTTATAAATGAATGATTATTCTTTTTGAGAATATTTTTAATTATTAATACATATTATTGTAAAAATTCCTATTTTTGTGTCAATTTTTAAATTCGACACAGATGGAAGAAGGTAAAATTCATGTTGGCGACATGATTAGGAAAGAGCTTCGTGCCCAGGGAAGATCTGTTGCCTGGCTTTCGAGGACGATTTGTTTGGAACGATGTACCATCTACAAGATTTTTGATCGTGATAATATTGACACTAAGTTACTTATGCGTCTTAGTATCCTGCTCAATCACGATTTTTTCGCTGATATTTCCACTTGTTTGTTTGAAAGTGGTTCCAAAATGTCAACAAAAACGGTTCCAAATAATCAACAAAAATTCTTTTAGAGTATTACTTTTTTTTCAGTACTTTGCAAGTGGAATCAAAAACAAGTTAGTTGCATAACTAATGGTTCATTTGTATCTCGACCGACTGGATGCTGCAGTGATTGCCCCATCCAGTCATTTTTTTTGTGTGGAGGCAACTATAAGTAGCGTTTTCCCCCAATATGTTACACCTTTTCTTGAAAAATTATTTCCCGTTCAACTTCAGCTCCTTTGGATAGCAGATGAAATGCTTGATCACTGGCTGAGAGAGCACAGAGATGTTGAGCTGGTCAGAAGCTATGCTGATATCTTTGATGGTGCCGTCTTTATACAGTATGTTGATGGCCGACTTCTTTGGATGGTAGGCATGGTTCGACGAAGTGCCTTGCAACAGCATGAAGCTTGCGTCGTAAAGTGAGATGCCGTAACACTGAGCGATGGCGTGCAGTATGTCGTCCACATAACTGGGTTCAAAAGGCTCCTGTGAGAGCTCAATCTTGAACAAATGTCGGTTGATCAGGCGCCGGCATAGCTCGCTGAGCACGAAATCTTTATCATAGCTCCACAACTTCACGGCCGTCATCACGTCATAGTCGTCGAGTTGAGCGAAAGCTTCCAATACCTCATCCATGCTGTTGGATTCGTCAAAATTGCCTTTGTGCTTCAGGAAGTAAGACAACGCTGGTGTTGCAGGCAGGTCGCGCTCTTGACTGATGAGTTTTGCACGCTTTAGGATCTCACGCAACATATATTCGGCGCTCAACACGGTCTTATGCATATAAACCTGCCAATACATAATGCGTCTCGACACCAAGAAACTTTCTACTGAATAGATGCCTTTCGCCTCAATGGCCAATTCGTTGCCAACTACCTCCATCATGTCCAAAAGGCGCTCGGCGTTTACGTTACCTTCGGCCACACCGGTAAAGAAGCTGTCACGTTTCAGATAGTCGATGCGATCAACGTCCAGTTGGCTGGAAATGAGTTTGCTAAGAAATCCTTTTTCGTATTGTCCCGTGAAAATCTTAATGGCTAAGTCAAGCTGTCCGTCATGAATCTCGTTGAACTTTTTCATCAGCAGCAGAGAAAGGTTCTCATGGGTGATGCCTGACACAATGCTATTTTCCAATGTGTGTGAGAATGGACCGTGACCGCTGTCGTGTAGCAGGATGGCCAACGATGCGGCTTTCAGCTCCTCGTCGTTGATCTCGTAGCCCTTGCCTCTCAGTAAATGAATGGCTCTGCGCATCAAATGCATGGCGCCTAAACTGTGGGCGAACCTGGTGTGGTTGGCGCCAGGATAGACCAAATTGGTCAGGCTGACCTGTTTGATTCGTCTAAGACGTTGGAAATAAGGATGCTCGATGATGTCGAAATGCAGCTCGTCAGGGATGCTTACAAATCCGTAAATGGGGTCGTTGACAATTTTCTTCTTGTTAGTTTTCATGCCACAAAATTACAATATTATTGCTATCTTTGCGTTAATCCATTAAAAATTGAATCTTGAATTATGGATAAAACAACCATCCTTTGGGCTGACGATGAGATTGATCTCCTAAGGCCGCATATCATATTTTTGGAACAGAAGGGTTATGAGGTGATTACCGCCAACAGTGGTTCCGATGCCATCGATTTGGTGCGTGAACGTCCGTTCGACATTGTTTTTCTTGACGAGCAGATGCCAGGCGTGAGCGGTATCGAGGCTCTTGAAGTCATTAAACGCGAGCACCCCAACCTTCCTGTGGTGATGATCACCAAAAGCGAGGAGGAAACCATTATGGAGTCGGCCATCGGCTCCAATATCGCTGACTATTTGATCAAGCCGGTCAACCCGAATCAGATATTGCTTTCACTAAAACGCAATCTTGAAAACCGCAAGTTGCGCGATGAGAAGTCGACCATGAGCTACCAGCAGGAGTTCCGTCAGATTGCCATGGATCTGAACAACAACTTGAATTATAACGAATGGATTGACCTTTATAAAAAATTGGTACGGTGGGAGTTGGAACTTCAAAAGTCGACCGACGAGGGTATCAAGCAAATTCTGGCCGACCAGAAGCAAGAGGCCGACACGCTCTTTACCCGTTTTGTGCAGCGCAACTATGTCGACTGGATTCAAGGCAAGGCTGACAAGCCGGTGATGTCGCACACCCTTGTCCGTGAAAAGTTGTTGCCCCATCTCGACGATAGCGAAAAACCACTGTTTTTCATCGTAATCGACAACCTCCGTTACGACCAATGGAAGGCCATCCAACCCATCCTTGAGAACTATTTCCGTGTGGATGCTGACGATGTCTACTACAGCATCCTGCCTACCTCCACGCAATATGCCCGCAACTCGCTCTTTGCAGGTTTGATGCCGCTTGAAATCCGTCGCCGTTACCCGAAATGGTGGGTCGATGAAGAAGACGAAGGCACGAAGAACCAATTTGAGGGCGAACTGTTCGGTGAACAGCTGAAGCGCTATGGCAAAAATATCAAGTATTCTTATAACAAAGTGCTGAACTTGCAGGCAGGAAAGAAGTTGTATGAACAAATGTCGAACCTGATGCAGAACAAGATCAACATCATCGTGTATAACTTCGTCGACATGCTTTCGCATGCCCGAACCGAGATGGAGATTATACGTGAGTTGGCCGACGATGAGGAAGCCTACCGCTCGTTGATGTATTCATGGTTTGAGCACTCCAGCTTGCTCGATATGATGCGGTTTATCGCTTATAAGGGCTGCAACATGGTGATTACTACAGACCATGGTTCTACGTATGTGAAAAACCCAGTCAAGATCCTTGGTGATCGTGAGGTAAACACCAATTTGCGTTATAAATACGGTAAGAACCTGAAATACAATCCCAAGGAAGTCTTTGAAGTGAAGGCTCCTGAGATTGTGAGCTTACCCCGTATCAACCTAAGCACCACATACGTTTTTGCTGGTTCGGGCGACTTTTTTGCTTATCCGAACAACTACAACTATTACGTTAGCTATTACCGCAATACCTTCCAGCATGGTGGCATCTCTATGAATGAGATGCTGATTCCTGTCATTAGCCTTTCGTCGAAACGATAGTTTTCGTATCTTTGCGGAAATTATTTGCAGAGATGAACGAAAAAGAGTTTCATGTCCATGGTGTTGAAGGCCTTGCAGAGGTCTCCGATTATCTGATTTCCAAACGTGAAGAGGCTGATGTCATTGCCTTTTATGGTTCAATGGGTGCTGGTAAGACCACGTTGATCAAGGATTTGTGCCATCGCATGGGCGTCACTGACGAGGTGAACAGTCCAACGTTTGCCATTGTCAACGAATACGTTACCGAAGAAGGCGAATCAGTGTATCATTTTGATTTTTATAGGATTAAGAAGCTTGAGGAAGCTTACGACATTGGATATGAAAACTATTTCTATAGTGGCAACCTTTGTTTGATTGAATGGCCTGAATTGATAGAACCCTTGCTACCTGAGCATTATCTCCGCGTGGATATTCGCTTGGGCGCCACTGACGATGAACGAATCATAAATGTTGCGTGCTATGAGGCTTGAGGAACTGAAAGAAATCCTGTCGGAGGCTTCGCAGGTATTTGTGCTGACCGATGAGAACGTAGCCCAATATTGGCTTCCGGAGTTGGAGCATTGGCTGGGCTTTGAACATGCCGAAGAGATTGTCATTGGTGCAGGCGAGAGTCACAAGACCCTCCAGACGGCGCAGGAGATCTGGGAGACGCTTTTGGAGAACAATGCCGACCGTCAGGCTGTACTTGTTAACTTGGGTGGAGGAATGGTGACTGACTTAGGCGGTTTTGTAGCTTCCTGCTATCAACGTGGTATCCGATTTGTCAATGTGCCGACGACTCTGTTGGCTATGGTGGATGCAGCCATAGGTGGCAAAAATGGCGTGAATTTCGCTGGATGCAAAAACCAGATTGGGACTTTTGCTGAACCTTTGGAGGTGATGATCAATCCCATCTGCTTGAGTACTTTGCCCGAACGCGAGATGCTCTCAGGTCTTGCAGAGATGGTAAAGTATGGCTTTATCGCTGATGATGCTTTGCTCAAGGTGGACGACCGTAACTATGAACAATATATCCTCAGGGCAGGGGAGATCAAGCGGGAGATTGTGGAGGAGGACTTTAAGGAACATGGCTATAGAAAAGTGCTGAATTTCGGGCATACTATTGGACATGCCATAGAGAGTTATTCGCTCACGACTTCAACTCCATTAACTCATGGCGAGGCAGTGGCTGTCGGTATGTGGTGTGCTTTGTGGCTTTCAATTGACCAATGTGGGCTCGACGAGGAGGTGCTGGATGATTATTGCCCGAAGATGCGGTTGTTGTTATCTGAAGCGGAATGGGGCTTTTCAGCAAAGGATATTGATGCCATCGTGGCTTATCTTGACCATGATAAGAAAAATGTTGATGGGAAACATGGCTTCGTTTTGCTGAAAGACGTTGAAAAGCCGCTTTACGATCAGTTTGTTCTTGATGAACTAGTGCGCCAGTCGCTCAATGAATTGATGGATTATTTGAGTGATCTATGAATAGGCTGTTGAAAGGATCTGTGTCGCTGCCGGGGAGCAAAAGTGAGAGCAACCGTGCTCTGATGATAGCTGCCTATAGCGGCTTTCCATTGCAAGTGGAGAACCTTTCCGACGCCCATGATACCGCTCTTCTGAAAGCTTTGTTGGAAGACACGTCTTCTACCATTGATTGTGAGGACGCAGGCACGGTAGCCCGTTTCCTGTTGACCTACTTGGCCAATAAGCCTGGTACATGGCTGTTAACAGGTACACCTAGGCTTTGCGAACGTCCCATGGCGCCTTTGGTTGATGCCTTGCGGCAATTGGGCGCAGAGATTATTGGAGATAGCCTTCCTTTGAAAATAGCAGGTAAGTCGCTCAGAGGTGGCTCCATTACCCTTGATGCTTCGCAAAGCAGCCAATTTGCTTCGTCTTTGTTGTTGGCTGCCCCCACATGGGAGCACGGCCTTCAATTGACTTTGACAGGTGATCCAGTCTCAATGCCTTATCTTGAGATGACCATCAAGATAATGGAGCACTATGGCATTCAAGTCGTTCGTGAAGACGGTACTATCACGGTTGCTCATCAACCATATCAATACCGTCCTTTCGCTGTATCATCTGACTGGAGTGCTGCCTCTTACTGGTATGAGATGATGGCGTTGAGCGATGGGAGAGAGTTGTTACTGAAAGGATTGATAAACAATTCGTTACAAGGCGATGCCGTGGTAGCCAAATGGTTTGAGCACTTTGGTGTGGTGACCATTTTTGAGGAGCAAGGAGTACGATTGACCAAGGTTCCTGCCGATCCTCATGACTTGGTCTTCGACTTCTCCAATACCCCCGATTTGTTTCCTTCAATTTTCGTCACAAGTGTTGCTTTAGGATATCGAGCTCGTTTTCAAGGAGTTCAAAATTTGTCGATTAAGGAATCTAATAGAGTAGAATCTTTAATTTCTGAATTGTCAAAAATCTACACCTTTATTAATATATATTCATGTGATGAATTAGTGATTGATAAGTCAGTATTAAATGAAAGTTTTAGCAATACTAACAATGTGATATTTAAAACATATCTTGATCATCGTATTGCTATGTCGCTTGCCCCGCTTGCTATGCAGATAGGCTCATTCCATTTTGATAATCCAGATGTTGTAACCAAGTCATATCCAACGTTTTGGAATGATGTTACGAAAATTTTACAACTTATTTAATAATATTATTAAAAAAATACTTGACTTTTTACGTTGTTTTTTCGTATTTTTGCCACAACAAATTTGGCAAAGAATACACTTATGACTATAGATCTCTTCGTTCCTTGTTTTATTGATCAGTTTCATCCAGATACTGCATTTAATACAGTGAAGGTGCTTGAGAAGGCTGGCGTGGAAGTTAATTACAATCCTGACCAGACTTGTTGCGGCCGATTCGCTTACAATGCTGGATATCTTGAGGAGGCTAAGGCTTTGGGTGACAAGTTTCTTGATGAGTTCGGCGGCGATCGCCCCGTGGTGTCTCCTTCGGCATCATGCATAGCATATATCAAAAAACGTTATCCTGAGTTGTTTTTCAATACAGCTAACCATCTAAATGTGAAGCGACTGGAAAAGAATGTTTATGAACTGACTGATTTTCTGGTGAATGTGTTGCATTTTGATGACTTTGGCGCTGAATTTCCGCATAAGGTGACCTACCATGATAGCTGCAGTGCACTTCGTGGGCTGGGTATCGGCAAGGAAGCCCGTCAATTGCTTTCCAAGGTGAAAGGACTTGAATTGGTTGAGATGAAGCAGACCGACATGTGTTGTGGTGGCGAGTTTACTTTCGCTATGAATCACGAGGAAGTGTCGGTGGGCATGGCCAGCCATAAAGTACGCAATGCCCTGAACACTGGTGCGGAATACATTGTGTCAACCGATGTGTCGTGCCTGATGCACCAGCATAGTTATATTGATGCGAATGGATTGCCGATCCATGTGATCCATATTGCTGATATTTTAGCGGAGGGCTGTTAAGATGGGTGACTTTTTTGTGCATGAGAGTAGCTATGTTGACGAGAATGTCAGCATCGGTAGTGGAACCAAGATATGGCACTTCTGCCATGTGCAGTCAGGTGCGGTGATTGGTGAGCGTTGCTCGATGGGGCAGAATGTCAATATCGGTAACAACGTGAAGATCGGCAACGGAGTTCGGATTCAGAACAACGTGTCGGTTTACGAAGGTGTTGAGATCGAGGACAATGTTTTTTGTGGTCCAAGTTGCGTATTCACCAATGTGAACACGCCTCGGGCGCATTTTCCGGTGCATGGCGTGTATGCCAAAACCAGAATTTGTGAGGGTGCCTCTTTGGGCGCCAATTGTACCATAGTGTGTGGACACACGGTGGGGAAGAGTGCGCTCATCGCCGCTGGTGCCGTGGTAACCAAGGATGTAAAGCCATACGCTTTGATGGCAGGTGTTCCCGCTCGGCAGATCGGCTGGGTTTGCGAGTGTGGCAAACGCCTTGATGCTTCTTTGAAGTGTGAGTGTGGAAGAACATATAAAAAAATTGATGGAGGAATTGAATTATGCAATTTAGAGATTTAAAAACTCAATATCAAGTTTTGAAAGACGAGATGGATCAAGCGATCCTCGACGTGGTGGCTTCCAGTGCATACGTGCTGGGACCTAAAGTAAAAGAGATGGAGCAAGCCTTTGCTGAGTATGTCGGCGTGAAGCATTGCATCGGCTGTGCCAGTGGCACCGATGCCTTGTTGCTTGCACTGAAAGCTTGGGATGTAAAGGCCGGTGATGCTGTGTTTGTGCCCAGTTTCACCTTCTTTGCTTCGGCTGAGGTGGTTGCCATTCAGGGCGCCACGCCGGTTTTTGTGGACGTTGATCCAGATACTTTCAATATGGATGTTCGAGACTTGATCTATAAAATCGAACATACGGTCAAGGCGGGTCAACTGAAGCCTAAGGCTATCATTGCCGTTGACCTATTTGGCCTTCCTGCCGATTTCAAGTTGATTAGCGAAGTGGCCAAACGCTATGGTCTTTATCTGCTTGAAGACGCTGCCCAAGGCTTTGGCGGACGTATCGGTGATCGCAAAGCTGGCACATTCGGAGATATCGCTGCCACCTCGTTCTTCCCAGCTAAACCGGTAGGGTGCTATGGCGATGGAGGAGCGGTGTTTACCAACAACGACGAGTGGGCTGCCTTGATGGACTCATATCATGTCCATGGCAAGGGATCCGACCGTTACGACAATGTCCGCATTGGTTTGAATTCCCGTCTCGACAGCATCCAGGCGGCTATCTTGCTTGTTAAGTTGAAGGCTTTCAAGGAGCATGAGCTGGTGGATGTCAACAAAGTGGCTGAGCGTTATACTGAGAAGCTAAAAGGTGTGGTGAAAACCCCAGAGGTTCCTCAAGGTTTTTACTCAAGTTGGGCACAATATACTATTCAAGTGGCCAATAAAGAGGTTAGATCCAAACTGCAAGAGGCTTTGAAGGCAGAAGATATCCCAACGGCTATCTATTATCCGATCCCGATGCATCGGCAGACGGCCTTCAGCTATCTTGATCCAAAGATGAACCAGTGTCCTGTGACGGATCGCTTGGCTGATACGGTGCTTTCGCTTCCGATTCATCCGTATCTTTCGGAAGAAGATCAAGACCTGATCTGCCATACTATCCTCTCTCAACTCTAAATCCTAAACCCTCAACTAAAGAACCCATGTCGCTCTTGGAGAACATCATATACCGTGAGGACTACGCGGAAGCTATGGAATACCTAGCCAATAGGGAGACCAAGCATGCCCCGAAGTTCGATCTCGTGAATGCTCCTGTAGAGTTGCAGGAGTTGATCGGGCAGGCCTATATGCCAAGGGGAGAGGAACGATCCAAATGGCTGAATGATTTTGTGGAACGGTGTTGGTCGGTACCGGATGGTGAGGCTGAGTTATTGCTTGGGGAGGATCATTTGAATGGCATTCGCTATGTGAATCGTTATCTGCGCAAAGCCAACCAAAAACTGAAGCAAGACGGTTTTCTTGTGGTGTCGTTTGATACCGCTGCCAAACGTCGTGTGCAGTTTTATAGCAAGTATCCCAAGTTTTTAGCTGACTTCATCTATTTCTTTGATTTTATTTGGCACCGCTTCTGTCCCAAGATAGCATTGACGCGTCGGTTCTATTACTGGTGCACAAAGAAACGAAGAAAGGTGTTCCCACGGCCGGAGGTGTTGGGTAGGTTGTACTATTGCGGTTTCGATGTGGTTTCTGAGTTGTATATTCATGACCGTTTTTGTGTCATTGCTCAGAAGCGTAGGGAACCGGCGTTGGAGCACCCCAGCTATGGCATAATTGTGAAACTTGACAGGATCGGAAAGAATGGAGAGCATCTGTGGGTTTATAAGTTTAGGACGATGTATGCCTACTCTGAGTATCTCCAAACCTACGTGTATGAAAATAACAATCTGCAAACTGGAGGCAAGTTTTTCGATGATTACCGAGTCACCACATGGGGCCGTGTGCTGCGAAAATACTGGATTGATGAGATGCCTATGCTTATCAACGTCCTCAAAGGTCAGATGAAGTTGGTTGGTGTACGTCCATTGAGTGAACAATACTTTAAACTGTACAAGCCTGAGATTCAACAAATACGTATCAAGTCCAAGCCGGGTATGCTACCTCCGTATTATGCTGACATGCCTGAGACACTTGATGAGATACAAGAAAGTGAGCGTCGTTATTGCGAGGAGTATGAGAAACATCCCTTCCGTACTGATTGGAAGTATTTCTGGAAAATCCAAGCAAACATCCTCTTTAGGAGGAAGCGCTCGAAATAAATATTGCCCTATAAAAGGACTTCTGTAAATCGCTGAATTTTAATATTTTGCGATTAATTTTTGGGAGTCAAGGGGCGAAGCTATGTAATGAAATGAGCGAAGAAAACTGGACTACGGTGATCAAGCCCAAGAACAAGTTGCTTGAGATTAACATCAAGGAACTTTGGGATTATCGGGATTTGATTGCTTTGTTTATCAAGCGGAATATCATCACCCAATACAAACAGACGGTGCTTGGCCCCTTGTGGTTCATAGTGCAGCCGGCCATGTCGGTCATCATGTACATGATTGTTTTTGGCGGCATTGCGGGCATCCCTACCGATGGCGTGGCGCAACCGCTGTTTTACTTGGCGGGTACTTGCATGTGGCAATACTTTTCCGACTGTTTGGGTAGGACCTCGAATACTTTTGTTGACAACGCTGGTATCTTCGGCAAGGTATATTTCCCGAGGCTGGCCGTACCGGTAGCCAACGTGATCTCCAACCTGTTGCGTTTCGGTATTCAGTTTGGACTATTCCTTGTAGTGTATGCAGTTTATGCCTTGTTTGGTGATCCAGGAGCTCATTTCACCTGGTATGCCTTGCTGTTTCCGGTACTGGTTTTGATGTTGGCGGGGTTGGCTCTGGGATTTGGCATTCTGTTCTCCTCGATGACTACCAAGTACCGTGACTTGCAAGTGCTGTTTTCGTTTGGCGTGTCGCTATGGATGTATGCCACCCCGATCGTATATCCCCTTACCATTGCTAAGAGCAAGTTCTGGCATGGCATCTCAGTACATAAGTTGATGTGTCTCAACCCTGTCACTCCGATCATTGAAACATTTAAGTATGGTTTTTTGGGTTGTGGCGAGTTTGTTGGATGGCGTTGGTTGATTTATAGTTTTGTATTTGTAGTTGTGCTGCTGGCTTTAGGTATTGTGGTGTTCAACAAGGTCCAGCGGAGTTTTATGGATACAGTGTGAAGATAAGAGATAAGAGATAAAAGATAAAAGTTGCGATGGCGACGGCTATAGAATTTAACAATATCAGTAAGTTATATCGCTTAGGGCAGGTGTCCACAGGTACTATTGCCCATGACTTGAAGCGTTGGTGGACTGTCAATGTCCGCGGTCAGGAGGATCCATATCTGAAGATTGGTGAAACCAACGACCGCAGTGTGAAAGGCGAGAGTGACTATGTGTGGGCTTTGAAGGATATTGACTTCAAGGTGGAGCAGGGTGACGTGGTTGGCATCATTGGTAAGAATGGTGCAGGCAAAAGCACGTTATTGAAGATCCTTTCGAAAGTGACGGCTCCTACCACGGGTACCATCAGGGCTAAGGGCCGTATTGGCTCTTTGTTGGAAGTGGGCACTGGTTTTCATCCCGAGATGACTGGTCGTGAGAACATTTACTTGAATGGCGCCATTCTTGGCATGACCAAGCAGGAGATTGCCAAAAAGTTGGATGAGATAGTTGATTTCAGCGGATGCGAGCGCTATATTGACACCCCAGTGAAGCGCTATTCGAGCGGTATGATGGTGCGATTGGGTTTCGCAGTGGCTGCCCATCTCGATCCGGAGATCCTCGTCGTCGATGAAGTACTCGCCGTTGGCGATGCGGAGTTCCAGAAGAAAGCCATAGGAAAAATGCAGGATGTGAGCAGGGGAGAGGGACGGACGGTGTTGTTTGTGAGCCATAATATGACAGCAGTGAAGAACCTATGTAATAGAGGGATTGTGTTGAACAATGGCACTGTTAGATTTGACGGTGAAATTGAAAAAGCAATAAACTATTATTTAGAATGGAAAGAGTTTGAAAGTAAAGAGATTAAAACTCATATTGCCCAAATTGTCCCATATATTACAATAGATCAAGTGTCATTTAACAATTCGACAATTGATAAAACAGATTTAGCACCCGGACAGCAATTTTTAGAAATTTCTTTGTCAGGGGAGACTTCAATGGAGTTATTTGCGGAACTCTCGTTTAACATTTCTAGTATGGATGGTATGGTTGTCGCTAGTTACGATGAGGGTCATTTTGAGAGCAAAGTAGAGAAAATCGAAGTTGGTCGTTTTCAAATCACTAGAAAAGCTAAGCTTCCCAAATACTTGTTTCAGGGCAATTATCTTGTGAATGTTTTCCTTCATCAGCCGGGCGTTACATCATATGTAACGATTCCTAATGGAATATACATGCATGTGACTGGATCTGCTGGTGAATTTGGGCGTGTGTTGGAGGCTCGTTACAATGGCTTTATGGGATTGGAAACTTATCAAAAATGAAAATAATAAGAATCATTCGGAAATTGCTCAAACGAGTAGCGAAATGGTTTCGGCCTGCCGTTGACCAGGGAGTTTACATTTCAAAAGTGTCACATAAAGCTCCTTGGGCTCTTGTCGCATACATTCCGGAGGTTTTTTATTATAAAGATGATATTGCATATCTAAACATGCATCAGAACAGAAGAGAAGCTTTGGTTATGGTGCCCATTTTAAATTCACTTGGTTATAATGTATACGTGAGATGTTTTAATTATGAAGGGGAACTACCTAATCTTGATGTGAGAATTATTTTTGGTCATGCTCCTTTGATTGATCGTGCAGCAAAGAAATGGACTAGTGCTTATGTCGTGATGTATGCCACTGGGTGCTTATACACCCATCAGAATGCCCAAGAACAATATATGACAAATTATGTAAACGAAAGATATAGGACAACCTTTCCCTTGGAACGATGGGTGCCTCCATACAATTCGCATATTATTGCGAACAAAATTTTATTGATGGGAGGTAGATATACAATTGAAACATTCCCTGAACTTGTTCGTCAAAAAATAACCATAATACACCAAAGTTCTCAAGCAAAGCAATTGTTGAGTCCTATACAATATGCGGAGGAGAACGAGTTTTTCTTTATGTCTTCTTCTGGAACTCTTCTCCGAGGCGTTCCTTTGCTTATAGAGTTCTTTTCTTCTCAACCTGATAAAACGCTTCATATTGTTGGACCCATTGAACAGTATCTTTCTTGGATAAAAGAAAAACTTCCGCACAATATTTTGTTACATGGTTCGATTGATATAAATAGTGATACTATGGCTTCAATTATGGCTCGCTGTAATTTTGTTATTTATCCTACAGGTAGTGATGCGGCACCTCCTGGATCGCTTATTAATTCCATGAAAAACGGATTGATACCAATAGTTAGTAAATGGGGCGCTTTTGACGAAATCAATGATTATGGTTATTTAATGGAGGGTTGGGACGTTCCTTCAATTCGAGCTGGGGTTCAATGGGCAGATAGCCTTACAAAAACACAATGTGTGGTACTAAAGCAAAAGTGCTCGGATTTTGTGAAGACAAGATATAATATTGAGAATTTTGCAAAAGAGTTTGAAGAGTTTTTTAAGAAAGTAAAAGTAGAGATAGCTTCTTCAGAAAAGAATTAAAATTTTTAGTATGTATTGCAAGATTTGCGGAAAAGAATCGAGCCTTTTTGATAGCGCTTTAGTGCTTGGAAAACATAATGTGGGTTTTTATCGTTGCCTTCATTGTGGTTTTATTCAAACAGAAGAACCTTATTGGTTGCAAGAAGCTTATTCTTCTGCAATAGCAGATAGTGATATCGGTTTGATTGCGAGAAATATATACCTTTCATCAACAATAGATACCATTCTCAAAATACTCAATCCATTATCGAAACTACTTGATTATGGTGGTGGTTACGGAATGTTTGTCCGAATGATGAGGGATAAAGGCTGGGATTTTGAATGGTATGATGAATACTGCCAGAATTTATTTGCTAAAGGATATGAGATGAAACAGGAGCACTATGAAGTGATCACTCTTTTCGAGGTGTTGGAACACCTCCCTAATCCAATGGAATTGTTTGAAGAACTGTTTACAATGTCCGACACTTTAATCTGTACCACAGAACTACTCACTAAGAATCCACCCAAAATAAGTGATTGGTGGTATTACGCAACTGAAACTGGGCAACATATAGCATTTTATACAAGAGAGAGTTTGCAAATTATAGCTGATAAATTCAGAAAACATCTGTATGCCAAGCATGGTGTCATTATTTTCTCTAGCAAAGATATTCCTGTAAAAAAAATCAATCTCATATTCAATCATCCTAAACTGGCCAAATTAGTTTTGCCTTTGGCAGAAAGACCCTCATTACTAACTAGTGATTATCAGTATTTGACTGGTAAAAGCATTTGAGCAGAATGGACATCCTTTTCGACTACCAAGCTTTTGAAATGCAACGCTTCGGCGGAGTTTCACATTCGTATGCGGAGCTAATCAAACATCTGCGGAAAGAAGGGTGTAAATGTTTGACTGGCCTGAAGGAAAGCGATAATGAATACATTAAAGAGGATGGGTTAAAACCACTTCATTATACTTACAAGAAATGGTTCGAAGGCGAGAAATGGTTCAAAGGGCAGCGTACATTGACAAGAAAAATAATGGCCGTAATGGGATATTATAATGATGGCCTAACTATCAATAAAGATTACTGTATCCATACACTAAACCGCCAACAATTCGACATATTTGAACCAACGTTTTTCGATCCGTATTTTTTGCCTTACCTAAAAGGGAAACCTTTTGTGTTGACAGTTCACGATATGATTCCGGAATTGTTCCCACAATACTTCCCTGAAGACGATCCTCAAATTATTCAGAAACGTTTGTTATGCCTTAGAGCTAACCACATACATGTGCCTTCACAGAAAACCAAGGAGGATTTGGTGAATATCCTTAACATCGCTCCCGTAAAGATTACGGTGATTCCCCATGGCAGACCTGATTTTATTGTTGATGACTATGCTGCACAGCCCATATTTGATTTTCCTTATCTGCTGTTTGTTGGAAATAGGTCAGGTTATAAGAATTTCTCTCGTTTTATTATAGAGTATTCAAGCTTCGTTGAGAAGTACCCTGAAGTTCGGGTGGTGTGTACGGGGAAAGAGTTTTCTGAGGATGAAAAGGACCTGTTTTTGAGATTGGGGATTGTGAAGAATGTGCTCCATTGTTATGCTGACGACGAGTCTTTGAGGAATATGTATCATTATGCAGCGGCTTTTGTTTTTCCTTCAGCTTATGAGGGTTTCGGGTTGCCAATCCTTGAAGCTTTCACTAGTGAATGTCCTGTGCTATTGAACAATGAAAGTTGTTTTCCTGAAGTGGCGGAAGATGCGGCTGTGTATTTTGACATCAACAAGACTGGAGATTTATGCGAAAAGTTAGTTGATTTCTATTCTTCTGGGGATAGCTTACGCAAGGAGATGATTAAAAAGGGGAAGAAGCAAGCGGAGAAGTACTCTTGGGAAAAATCGGCACAATTGTTAAAAAACGTATATGAATCGCTGTTATAATGTTCACTTGGGTCAGAATGCTGAAATGGTATTTCCCATAGAAAAGCGATTCATTAATGATTGGAAGATAGTAAAATGAAACTTTCAATAATTACAGTTAATCTTAACAATCGCGATGGACTACAGAAGACCATCGATAGCGTTGTTGCTCAAACTTACAAAGACTTTGAGTGGATTGTCATCGATGGTGGTTCCACCGATGGCAGCAAAGAACTGATTGAACAATACGCCGATCGCTTTGCCTATTGGGTGAGTGAACCAGATAAAGGCATTTACAATGCCATGAACAAGGGAATAAAAGTCGCTAATGGAGAGTATTTGCAGTTTTTGAATAGCGGGGATTTTTTGAGAGACGATAATGTGTTGATGGACTTTGTCAAGTCGAATTTTTCGGCGGACTTAGTGGATGGTGATATCCATTTAATCTATGATGATAAAGAAGTGGATGCAATTGCTCCCGAAAAGGTCGGTTTTGATTTTTTTATCCACGGCACTTTATGGCATCCATGTGCGTTCATTAAAAAATCCCTTTTTGATAAGAATGGTTGCTATAATGAGGAGTTTAAGATAATTTCCGATTGGGAATTTTTTATGAAATCTGTGGTGGTACATGGTGCTACCTATGCTCATTTTTGTAGAATTGTAGCATGTTTCCCCGTTGATGGCATCAGTGCCGATGAAAGTAATGAAGAGAAAAAAGAAGGTGTTAGAAAGACTTTCTTGCAGATTATGCCAGAATCTGCTTATGAGGCGTATTTGCGTTTAGATAGAAAGAACATGGAGTTGCAAGAGGTAAAGAATGAATACGAAAATCTTATGAATGGGAAATTGGGGCCAATAGTAAAGTTGTTGTTGATGATTAAGAACAAGAGGAAATGATTAATTATGTTCAATAAAATCAAGCGATATGCCCGAAATCCGTATTATGCCTTGGGCAATGACATGATACAGAGATGTCCGCACTTGATGTCAGACAAGTTCTATCTTAAGGTCTTATGGAAACTGCAGATGGGTTCTGAACTGGATTTGCGTCATCCGAAAACCTTAAATGAGAAGATGCAATGGCTGAAACTCTATGACCATAATCCGCTTTATACTCGGTTGGCTGACAAATATGAAATGAAAAGAGTGATGTCGGAATTGTATGGAGACGGTGTTCACACTATTCCAACTATTGCTTTATACGAACAAGTTGAGGATGTCGAATGGGAAAAGTTGCCGTATAGTTTTGTCATTAAATGCACGCATGACAGCGGTAGCGCTATTTTTTGTAAAGAAAAATCTTCGTTTGACCATAGCCAGGCTTCTCGCAAATTAGCAGAAGCCATGAAACGGAATTTTTATTTCGAAGCTAGGGAATGGTCATACAAGCATATCAAACCTCGGATTATCGTCGAACCATTGTTGTCGAATGACGATGGTTCCCCTCTGGTGGATTATAAGTTTTACATCTATGGCGGGGAGTTAAAGTATTGGATGTATTCCGTGGGAGAGACTGAACATGCCGGAACGAATCTGAAGTTTTCACCGGAAAAGAAAAACATAGATTTCCTGTTCAAAAAGACTCCAGTCATGAAAGAAGAGGAGGTTACGTTCCCTGAAAACATAGATGAAATGATAGATCTCTCCAGACGTCTCGGGAAAGGCTTTAAGCATGTGAGGATTGATATGTATAATGTTGCCGGAAAAATCCTGATTGGTGAATTCACATTCTATAGCAACGGGGGATTTATTAAAATTTATAATCAAGAATATGCCCAAGAGTTGGCAGATTGCATCGATGTATAACTGTGTTTGTTTGGATCTTGATGGTACTTTGCTGAATTCGGCAAAGCAAATCAGTGCGGCCAATCGAGATGCCATCGTCCAACTGTATGCCAGTGGACGAAAATTGATCATTGCGACGGGAAGGCATTTGGCGGAGACCAAGGCTATTCTTGGACAGTATGAATTGGACACTTATGTCAGCTATATCATCTATGCGGATGGCTGCTGCGTATATGATTGTCGTAGTGGGAAAAACATTTATACCTCGTTATTGAAGATGTGCGATGTTGACAAGATTATTGATGTGATTGGCCATGAGCGATTTGTTCTCATTAATGAGGCCCGTGATTATGAAGTCAAGCGTTACCCGATATTTCGAATGCTTCATAGGAAGATGGCTATGGAAAAAGCTGTTGTATATTCTGTCTCAGAAAAGAAAAGGCGTCTTTTGGATGCTGCCGGTTTTATTTTGTTGGATACGGGTCCGTCGGTTGATGTGAGGTTGTCCAATAAGAGTAAAGCATTGCACTGGCTGTTGGAACATCTGGGATTCCCATCTGAGGCTTTGTTGTATTTTGGAGACGAATTCAATGATAAGGATTGTTTCGAAAGTTTCGATAGCGTGGTGATGGGTAATGCTCCAATGGAGTTGAAACAGTATTCCATAGTGGCTGCCAAAACAAATGATGAAGATGGTGTGAAGTTGGCTTTGAATGATTTGTTTGTCTGATGAGTTTTATATGAAAAAGTTGGTATTAGGCATATTAAAACCAGTTTTATTTGTTTGGCTAAGGCTAATGGTTCAAAGACTAAAGCCTTTGTTCATTGCAGAGGATGAAGAGTTGAAACTGGTATTAAAAGCCAAGAACTTCCATCCTGCGGTTTACAACCACCCCTCTATCGTTTTCGGTGAAAAGAAGGATGCTCAAGGTAAAGCGCGTTGTCAGGGCTGGAAGGTCTCATTCCTTAGAAAATGCATCAAAATAGGGCTACTTAAAGATGAGAAAGGCCATAAACTGATGTGTGAATTGGGTATCCAGCCTTATTTCGGTAATGGTGTTGAGTTTTGGTTTGAGGAATCTCATTCGCCAATAAAACCTTATCACTTGCCAGAGGTTGAAAAGCCACAGGGACGTCTTGCGGTTTACACGGCTTTGACGGGTGATTATGACGAGGTACATGAAATCTTGTATAAGGAAAAAGATGTTGATTACATATTATTCACTAACAACCCTTTATTAAAAAGCAAAACATGGCAAGTGATTGTGGTGGAGAGTGAGTTAAACGATACGCTCTTGAGCAGAGAGATCAAGATGTTTCCTGACAAATACTTAGGCTCATCCTATGACATGAGCATTTATGTTGATGCGAACATGGTGATTTACGGGGAGCTATCGGAGTTGACAAAGTATTTGGGTGAAGAGAAGTCGCTGGCGGTGAGCAGACACGGAGAGAGAAACAACGTGAAAGAAGAGATTGAAGCTTGTGTTAGTATGATAGGCATAGATAAGGATATGGCACAAAAACAATACGAAAGCTATTTACAGGAAGGCTTCCATGATGATCTGCCATTGCTTGAATGCGGTTGCTTGGTCAGAAGGCATGTCAATCAGGAGCTTCGGCAGTTGATGCAAGCGTGGTTTGAGGAATTCAAAAATGGAATCCGTCGTGATCAGTTATCGCTGATGCCGTGTATTAGTCGCCTTCGTTTCGAAGGGCTTGTGGTGATGGAGGGGAATGTATGGCATAACCAATTCTTTAAGGTTCAACGACATAAAGAGAGATAAAATGAAGATTTTAATTACAGGAGGGGCAGGTTTCATTGGAAGTAACCTTTGTGAATACTTTGTTGGCAAACAGCATGAAGTGGTTTGTCTCGACAATCTGAGCACAGGGTTTAGGCATAATATCGAGCCATTGTTAGATAAACCGAATTTCATGTTTATCGAAGGAGATATCAGGAATTTTGGCACTTGCAGGGAATCTGTGAAAGATTGTGATGTCGTGTTACAGGAAGCGGCCTTGGGGTCGGTGCCTCGTAGCATAGCCGATCCTATTGCAACCAATGACAATAATATAAACGGGTTCCTGAATATATTGGTCGCATCTCGTGACGAGGGCGTAAAACGATTTGTGTACGCAGCATCATCTTCTACCTATGGCGATAGCAAAGAATTGCCAAAGATTGAGCATAATATCGGACGTCCAATGTCTCCTTATGCGATTACCAAATACGTCAATGAGTTATATGCCAACGTGTTTTCGTCGTTATATGGCATGGAGACGATAGGTCTTCGTTACTTCAACGTGTTTGGTCGCCGTCAGGATCCAAGTGGCGCGTATGCCGCTGTCATTCCCCTGTGGGTAAAAGCGCTTATTCAGCATCAATCGCCCTTTATCAATGGCGACGGTTCCTATTCCCGTGATTTTACTTATATTGACAACGTGATTCAAGCCAATGAGTTGGCCGCCACCATTTCGCATGATGAGATCGTGAAACGAGCTGAACTCTATAATATGAATCTGCCATTGAATGCCCCGGTTGATTTGGTGTTTAACGTGGCATACGGGGGTAGTACGACCTTGATCGAATTGTTTGATTGTTTGCGTGAAAACCTTGCAAAATATGATGAGAGAATCAAAGAGATTAATCCCTCTTTCCGTGAGGTTCGAGCAGGTGACATCCCTCATAGCCAGGCTTCAATTATCAAAGCACAGCGCATTTTGGGTTATGCCCCCAAATATTCGGCACAGGAAGGTTTTGCACGGGCGTGTGAATGGTATTGGAACCACATGAGATAAAGGTTATGGAGCATTCTGAATTGATAGTTTTTGTTATTGTGGTCACCTACAAAGGCCAACACTGGTATGAGCGATGCTTTACCTCGATACGCAATTCCACTCTTCCTGTGCAGACCATAGTAGTTGACAATGCCTCCAACGATGGATCCGTCGAATACCTCAAGGAGCATTTTCCGGAGATCCATTTGATCGAGTCAAAGGAAAACGTGGGCTTTGGCAAAGCCAATAACATAGGCATGAGATATGCTTTGGATCATGAATGCGACTATGTTTTTTTGTTGAATCAGGATGCTTGGATAGAACCGGATATGTTGGAGAAACTGATCGATATCCATCAGCGTCATCCTGAATATGGCCTACTTGGTCCCGTTCAGGTGAATGCCGAAAAGACAAAAGTGCTTGATGGCGTAATCCAATTCCTTGTCAATCCAGACAACGTGAACAAACAGATGTTTAGCGACTTCATGATGGGCACCATAGAAGAAGTTTATCCAGTGGCAGAAATCAATGCCGCAGCATGGCTCCTGCCAAGAAAAACGCTTGAAACAGTGGGTGGTTTCGACCCGATCTTTTTGCATTATGGAGAGGACTGGAACTATCTAAGTCGAGTGCTATACCATGGGATGAAAGTAGGCCTAACGCCTCATATTCAAGTAGTGCATGATTGTTTGGAACAGGTGGATCGCCCCAAAGGTTATGAGATGGATTTTGACAAATGGTTGCTTCAGAGAGCTGCCGATATTTTGTATCCTGATACGCAGGTTGAAGATATGATACGGCAATACCGTCGAACGGCAATGCTGAAATTGTTAACCTTCCATAGAGCCACTTTTAAAGAGAATTGGGATGCCTATCGCTTCCTCAAAAGAAATAGATCTTGTATCGAACATTCTAGGAATAAGAATAAGATTGCTGGAACTAATTGGTTGTAACTGGTATGGGTTTTAAGAGGAAAATATTGGTTGCATTGAGAGGGAAGAAGTGGTATAACTATTCGCTGGTTCCTATTCCGATGGTTGAATCGTCTGAAACTCAGCGTTTGATCCATGATATGCTCATTTCCGATAAACCATGCATGATTGCTCGTTTCGGCTCGGTTGAGTTGCAGGCTGTAGTGGATTATTTGTATCCTCCTACAATGAAAAATGCCATGCTTTTTGTGAAAGGCGAGATTCCATCATGGGGCTATGCACCCAGTACATTACGTACGATGCAAATCAATGCAGGCTTCTTTCCTCCAACTAAGCCAATGCTTGATCGTTTTGGAAAATTGATGCTGGATTGCATGCCAATGGTGGACATGCTGGGTAGTTGGAGGCAGGAGGAGGCTTTGGTTATGCATCATATGCCAAATGCGGTACGTGTTCCGTTATTTGCATTGGAACCATATTACTTTGACAACCCATGGACAACCGCTCTTGAAGGGAGAAAAGTGTTGGTGGTACATCCTTTTGAGGATACTATCCGTAAGCAGCATGAGCGGTATGAACTGCTTTTCGCTGATAAGCGGTTGACTCCGAAATACGAGTTACAAACCTTGAAGGCGGTCCAGTCTATTGCAGGGAACAAACCGGAAGAGTTTGACAATTGGTTTCAAGCTTTGGGTTGGATGAAAGAAGAGATTGATAAACGTGATTTTGATATTGCCATCATCGGATGCGGAGCATACGGGTTTCCATTGGCGGCTCATGTGAAACAAATAGGTAAGAAAGCTGTGCATCTTGGAGGCGCGGTGCAGAATTTGTTTGGGATATGGTCGAACGCTGTCAAAAATAGTCCAGAAATGAATGGTCTGCGAAACGAGTACTGGGTGAGACCTTCTTTGGAGGAAACACCTAAGGGTATTAAAGTAGTTGAAAACTCAAGGTATTGGTGATATGATGATTAAATACTCTTATGTCACGTTGCTGAGTTCGGACGATTTTCTCCCTGGAGTAATCATGCTTGATTGGTCATTGAAAAAGGTCGGATCGAAATATCCTCTAAATGTATTGTGCTCAGATAGTATCTCAGAAAAGCCGTTATTGCATCTGAAGCATCGAAATATATCTTACCAAAGATTAAAAGACCATATTCCAATTGATGACAATATCAATACAGAGGAAGGTTATGACCATTGGAATAGGACTTTTGATAAGTTGTATGTTTGGACTTTGAGCCAATTCGATAAGGTAGTTTTTCTTGATTCTGATATTCAGGTCATAAAGAATATTGATTACTTGTTTGATTGTCCTCACATGTCAGCTGTGCGTGCTGATGCGTTTAATGAGCCAGGATTGGACAAGTTGAATTCGGGGCTTATGGTGATAGAACCTAATGAAAAGGAGTTCGAAGGTTTAAGCACTATCATAAAATCGGGAGAACTACGGCTAAAGAACATGGGGGATCAGGATGTTATCCGTGCATATTATCATGATTGGGGAACGAGGGAGGAACTTACGTTGGAACCTGGATTGAATGTTCTGTATAGCGAGGTCTCTAGTGGGGTGATTCATCGTCAGGATGTGGAACCAGTTAGTGTTATTCATTATATAGGTCACAATAAACCTTGGATGGTCTCTCCAAGAGCAATACTGAGAAGATCAAAACATAATTTTCTAGGGAGGTATCTTTTGAAATATGCAATGAACATGTATTTGAAGATGCCCTTATTGTTGCTAAGATATAGATTATGTTGACAACCCCCATTCTCCTTATCACTTTCAACCGTCCAACACACACACGGCGATCGCTGGAAGCTATTTTAGCTGCGCAACCGATGGAATTATATGTCTTTCAAGATGGAGCACGGCCAAATGTTGAAAATGACGAAGCTAAATGCACAGAGGTTAAAAGGGTGATAGAAGAACTTGTCGATAAAACCAAGATTCGACTACACACCCTTTACGAAAATGAAAACTTAGGCTGTGGTCCAGGTCCAGTGGAGGCTATTACTTGGTTTTTTGGTGAAGTTGAGCAAGGTATTATTATCGAAGATGATTGTGTGTTGGCTTCGTCGGGATTCTTGTTTTATGAGTATTTGCTAGAAAGATATAAAAATGATTCAAGTGTATCCGCTATCACGGCAACTAATCTTCATTTAAAATGGCGAAGTCGAAAGAATCCTTATTTGTTTGCAACGGTAGGAGCTGGCACTTTGGGCTGCTGGGCTTCTTGGGCGAGTTCATGGAAGTTGTTTGATTACCAAATCCGAGAATGGCAAACCGAAAAAGGCAGGGAAACATTTAGAAAAAATCTCGGCAAGCGGTTGTATTATGACTATTATGAGAATATTTTTGATATGTGCACTGCAGAACAGACTCATATTTGGGATTATCAATGGTTTTTCGCCAAGATACTGCATAACACTCTGACTATTGTTGCATCTAGAAATATGGTGTCGAATATAGGTTTTGATTCTGAGGGTACACATACTATAGGCTGTTCTCGTTTGGCTGATCTTCCTGTGTACAGCGCTGTCAAACCGTTGGGAGAAGTTGACAAAAAACGTGATGCGTTGTTTGATTGGGTGGTGTTTCAGAGGTATTACTATCCGCAAAAGAAATCGATATTAAAAAGGATTTTGTTAAAGCTTATTGATTTATTCTTTCAACGTTGATGCAAAAAGTTGCAGTTCTTATACCGGTATTTCAGACGAGTTTGAGTGGGGCAGAACAGTTTTCCCTTCGTAGGACGTTCCAAATATTGGGCGCCTATCCCATTGTCCTGGTTTGCCCTGCCAATTTGGAAAAAGATTCCTATTATGGTCAGGTAGCGAAATCTTGTGGGGTGAAATTGTTGTATGAATGTTTTGATCCGCATTATTTCGAAGGCATAGAGGGCTATAATCGTTTGTTGCTTACGGAAGATTTTTATTTGCGTTTTAGAGAATTTGAATTTGTGCTAATATGCCAAACTGATGCTTTCGTTTTTCGTGATGAACTTTTAGTGTGGTGTGAGAAAAGCTATGATTTTATTGGAGCTCCATTATTTGGCAAGTTCACGGATGTAGAGTTCCATTCAGACCAATCAAGGGTAGGAAATGGCGGATTTTCATTACGAAGGGTTCAAGCTTATTTGGATTTTTTTCAAGGGAAGAAACATGTTTTTAGGACAAAAGATATAGCCAAGTATATCTCTTTTAGAAAGAAGCCGTATACCCGTTGGTTAGTGTGGCTGTTGATGGTAATGGGTTGGAGAAACAAACCTCAATCGGTTGCACGTCATTGGGAATATAACGAAGATGATTTTTGGTCGAGTTTTTTGGATGATACCAACTATTCATTGAACAAACCGTTACCTATGGAAGCAATGCGATTTGCATTTGAAAGATTTCCTATAGAGTGTTATGCGATGGCTGGTGGATTACCTTTTGGATGTCACGCATGGAAGAAGTATCAGTTTGAAGAATTCTGGAAAGGAATCATTGAATTTAGTTGATAGGCTCATTCGGAGGTCTTGACCAATCTATGGCTTAAGAAGAAGCACTATGTTTAATCTCTGAGGTTTGTATTATGAAACTCTCCATCATTACCATCAACCGCAATAACGTCGCTGGTCTTGAAAGGACCTTGAAAAGCGTGGCCACTCAAACCTTTAAGGAGTTTGAGTATGTCATCGTTGATGGCGCTTCAACGGATGATAGCGTTGAGATGATTAAACGCTACCAATCGGAGTTCACCCAACTGAAGTGGGTCTCGGAACCGGATTCGGGCATCTACAACGCTATGAATAAAGGCATCCAAATGGCCTCTGGTGACTATATCCAGATTCTCAATTCTGGTGATTGCCTTGCGGCAGATGACGTGACAGAACGGATGCTGGCCGCACTCGAAAAGGCTGGCTGTCCGACCATCCTCTATGGCAACATGGTGAAGTGTTTCCCCGATGGGCGAAGACTGGTTGACAAGGGCCCTGAGGGGCAGGAAATAACTATGTTGGACATGTTTGAAGGCACACTGAATCATAGCTCGGCCTTGATTAGCCGTGACTTGTTCGCTAAATATGGCGGTTATGATGAGCAACTGAGGATCGTTTCCGACTGGAAATGGTACATACAAGCCATCATCTTTGGAGGAGAAAAACCCCAATATGTCGATCGGAATGTAACTGTTTTCGATATGAATGGCATAAGCGAGACCAACAAGGACTTGGTGAGTGCGGAACGTAAGCAGGTGCTGGAACAACTGTTCCCGAAAATGGTTTTGGCTGATTATGAGAAATATGCCTTCCCACTGGATCAAATCAAACGACTGAAAAGGCATCCTTGGGCCTATAAATTGGTTTGGTTCCTTGAACGATGCCTGTTTAAGCTGGAGAAACTGAAAAAATGAGATTCTCAGTCATCATACCGCTCTATAACAAGGCAGCATACATTGCTAAAGCCATCGATAGCGTGCTGGCTCAGACCTTCACCGACTATGAGTTGGTGATTGTGGATGACGGCAGCCGGGATGAATCGGCCCGGATAGCCTCTGACGCCATTTCAGGCCATGAAAATTGCCGCTTGATTAAGCAGGAAAACGCGGGGGTGAGTGTGGCTCGCAACAACGGCGTGAAGGCTTCGCAAGGCGATTACCTCTGCTTCCTTGATGCTGACGATTGGTGGGAACCAATGTTTTTGGAGGAGATGTCAAGGCTGGTAGTAGCTTTGCCCGATGCCGGTATTTATGGCACCAACTATACGATAGTGAATGAAACCAAACATAAGACACGCGTAGCTCAAATTGGTGTTGAACAAGGCTTTGAACATGGCTATATCAATTATTGCCAAGTCTATGCCAAGACGATGTATATGCCACTATGGACTGGTGCAGTATGCATTCCGAGACGGGTGTTTGAAGAGATGATTGGCTTTCCCGAAGGCATCAAGCTTGGTGAGGATTTCCTGCTTTGGCTCCGCATCGCCTTAAAATATCAAGTGGCGTTCTTGAACAAGGCTTTATCCAATTACAATCAGGATGTGGAGTTGGACAATAGGGGAGTGAAAGATAAAGGATTCGATCCCGAAAGCTTTATGACGTTCCGTTTTGATCAATTTGAGGACGATGAGAGGGAGAATCCAGACTTGAAAGTTTTGTTGGATCGGATTAGAGTGTATTCTTTGTTGCGATTTTGGTCGGAAAATACTTTTAGGCAACGGGTCGAAGAAGAAATTCGTAAGGTTGACTTTAAGAATGTTGAAAGCATATATTGGTTCTATTACACAGCCCCATATCCGTTGGCGTGGATCTGCCTGAAAGTACAAGAAATACTGAGGAAAACAAAAGACGCATTGAGATGAATAAAGTTATGAAGAAACTGCTGGCGCGACTGCGTGGCGAACAGGACTTGAATAAACTTATCAAGCGTGGATTGGTAGTGGGTAAAGATTTTAAGTGTATGGGGGAGGTAATCATCGATCCGTCCCATTGCTGGCATATCAAGATTGGTGACAACGTCACACTGGCTCCACGTGTGCATATTTTAGCTCATGATGCCTCTACAAAAGTATTTCTCAATTATACCAAGGTGTCTGATGTAAGCATCGGTAACAATGTGTTCGTGGGGGCTGGGACGATAGTGTTGCCTGGAGTGACCATAGGAAATAATGTGGTGGTTGGCGCGGGCAGTGTGGTTGCCAGCGACATTCCCGACAATGTGGTTGCCGTTGGCTGTCCAGCCCGTGTAATCAAACCCATCGAGGAGTTCCTTGATGCTGAAAGGCAAAAGATGAATTCAGAAAATGTGTTTGATGAGCAATTCACGTTGCGTGATCCGAATTTTGGCGAAGAACAAAGAAATACATTGCAGGATGCATGCCGAAAACATGGATGCATTTATGTAAAATGAGATAAATTAGGATGGAACCGCATGTAGACATCGTACATGGTTGGACCAATGAGGACCTTGTAGATCTGAAGAAGGATTTCATGGGTCTTGCCAATGCCGTTTTTGGTATGTTCGTGACGGATGACTATTACAAGTCAAAGTTCATGGACAATATCTACGGGCCTTCAATGGTTACGGTGGCTTACGTGGATGGATATCCTGCCGGTGCGGATGTAATGTGGCGAAACGATCTGGCAGGAGAGAAAGCCTATCAAACAGTAGATACCTGCGTGCTCGAAAAATACAGGGGAATGGGCCTGTTTAGGAAAATGACAAATTATGAGTTGGACATTCTTGGCTCTGATACTCTTGTATACGGTTTTCCCAATGCAAACTCCTATCCGGGCTATGTGAAGATGGGATGGCAGGTGCAGCGCCTATTTAAAACACTGTGCCGACTAAGCCGAGGAGAGGTGATACCCTCCGATTATGCCGCATGGTGGTTGAAAACTCAACCAGACATTAAGCATCTACATAAAAATGGGAACTATTATCTGATAAGAAAAAATGATAAAACGCCTGTAGCCACTCTGATTGGCCAGGTTGACGCCCAAACAGCCCAATTGTTCCCCGAAATGAGAGGAACACGGCTGTTGAAGCGCTTTCAAACGAAACCGTCGATTTACAACAAGAACAAATCAATTCCATTAGTATGCAACGGACCAAACAAGGAAATACCTTATTGGAAAATTGATGCTATATGAGAATTGTTGACATGATTACGCGAGACCGATGGGAAATCGGCTTCGTTGAAGGTGGCTTGCCGGCCGTGATGGGAACAGCACCGCTGCAAGTTAATTGGCTGAAACACAATTATTGTGATCGTTGGTTCGCCGACCCGTTTGTGCTTGAAGTTACGGAGGACGAGATTCAGGTGTTGGCTGAGGAAGTCCAATACGAAACTGAAAAAGGCAGAATCGTTCTCCTGAAGGTTGATCGGAAAACGTATGAATTGAGGTCGCTCAACCTGGTTCTGGAGCTTCAGACCCATCTTAGCTTTCCGGCTATTTGGAGAGAGGAAGGGCGGGTGTTCGTTTATCCTGAGAGCTGGAAATCGGGCGAGTTGAGCCTTTATGAGTTTAAGGACGGACATTGTGATCCGAATTCGAAAACGGTGATTTGTGAAGAGTCTATGGCTGATGCTGTGATGACGGAGCGATTTGGCAAAAGGCAACTCTTTTCGGTTCGTGACAATGATAAACTGTTGGTTTATAATTATAATTATGAAAAACAGCGATTTACGATATCTCACGTAAAGTTTTTTAATAAGGCAACGGCTCGAAATGCCGGCGATTTCTTCGAGTTCGAAGGAGAGGTATACCGTCCGGCACAAGTGTGTGTCAACCGTTATGGTGAGGCCATAGAGATACAGAAAGTGGTTCGGGGTGATGGCGATAACTTTTGCTTTATCCCATACAAGACGCTATGTTCTAACCACGCTTTGCTTGATGTGGGGATGCATACCTTGAATTGTTACAAAGGAGTAGTGGCCGTTGATGTCAGGGGGTGGAACCATGCACTGACGGTTAAATCGATCCTTGCCATAAAGAAATTGTTCCTTGGATGGGAGCATAAGAAATGATACCAAAAAAGATACATTATTGTTGGTTCGGTCGCGGCGAGATGCCTGAGTTGGCGCAAAGATGCATCGCCTCGTGGCATGAGTTTATGCCCGATTGGGAATACAAGTTGTGGAACGAGGACAACTTCGATGTGACTGCTGTAGCTTATACAAATGAGGCATATAAGGCACGAAAGTTCGCTTTTGTGAGCGATTATGTACGCCTTTGGGCTCTGTGCAACGAAGGGGGCGTATATCTTGATGTGGATTTTGAGGTCTTTAAGCCATTTGACAATCTCATGCACTGGGATGCCTTTGCGGGTTTTGAAGGTAGCAAGCACAGTCCAGTGATGATGGGCGTGTTGGCAAGCCGCCCTGATGGCATCTGGGTAAAGGAACAGCTGGGTTATTATCAGGAAAGGCACTTTGTCAAACCTGATGGCTCTCTTGACTTGACGACGAATGTCCTGTTTGTGAATGAAAAGATGCGCGAACAAGGCTTTATTCAGAATGGTAAGGAGCAGGATTATAAGGATTTACATATCTTCCCTGTGGAGTATTTCTGTCCAAGGCAAACCACAGGAGAATACCTGCGTACAGAGAATACTTATTGTGACCATCTCGGACTAGGCTCGTGGGCAGCGGATGATGGCGGATGGAAACAATGGATCGGCCGTCTTGTCGGGCAACGAAACATGATCCGTATCATTAAATTGAAACGTAAACTTTTTGGATGATTATTTGATATGATTACCTTCCTCCCGAAACTGGTTTCCAGAAAGGCCATAACGGTCTATTTCGTTACATTGGCCTTGGTTTCGGTGCTGTTTGTGAACCAAATCCTTCCTTTGGTTTGGGTCCTGTTCGGCACGGTGGAGGTGTGTGCGTTCTTCTATTTCGGCAATGTGCTGACCAAGCAATGGCGGACGTTCCATCCCAATGTCTTTGTTAGGAAACTGTTCTGGACGGCATTATCCATCAGGTTGGTGTACGCCATATTCGTCTATTTCTTTTATGATATCATGACGGGACAACCCTTCATGTTCCATGCCGCTGACGAGTTGTGGTACTATGACATGAGCAAGATGTGGAGTGAACAGGGTCTGACGGCTTTCCAGAAAGCAATAGCAACTACGGCCTTCAGTGATTCCGGGGAGATTTATTGGGACGCTTTCCTGTGCAAAATCATGGGACCGAACATTTTGGGTGTTCGATTCTTCCATTGTTTGGTCAGCGCGACCACCTGCGTGCTGATCTACCAATTGGCAAAACGGCATTTCGGTGAAGGTGTAGGACGTATGTCGGCCATCTTCTGCATGCTGATGCCCAACTTGGTTTATTATTGCGGTATTCACCTGAAGGAAGCCGATTTGGTGTTTCTGACGGTGCTGTTCGTTGACAGTATTGACCGCATGATAGTAAATGGTAAGTTTAATACGAAGTATTTTATTTGGGCATTGCTCTCTTTCTTGGCCATATTTACTTTCAGGACGGTGCTGGGAGCCATTGAATTGATAGCGACTTTTGTTGCCTTGGTATTTAACAAGGGACCTCTCAACAACTGGTGGAAAAGAGTGGCCATCATCGTGGTTGTAGCTATTGCCATGTCGGTTACTGTGATTGGTAACAGAATCATAGGCGAGTTTGAAGAAGTTTGGGAGGGAAGGGTAATGAATCAGCGTGCTGGAATGGAATGGAGGGCAGAACGTGAAGGTGGCAATGCCTTTGCGCGATACGCCTCCAAAACGGTGTTCGCCCCCTTGATTTTCACCATTCCATTCCCCACCATGGTCAATACTCCTGGTCAAGAAAACCAACAGATGTTGCATGGCGGCAACTATGTTAAGAATATTATGTCGGGCTTTGTAATCTTTGCCTTGGTAATGCTTCTGTTGAATGGAGATTGGAGAAAACACACTATGCCTTTGGCGATAATGATCGGTTACTTGATGGTGATTGCCTTCAGCAATTTTGCGCACTCGGAGCGCTTCCATCAACCAGCGTTGCCATTCGAGCTTATGTTTGCCGCTGTGGGAATCTCGATGCTGAAGAAGAAGCATGTGAAGTGGATCGACTATTGGATGTATGGCATTGTGGTGGCCAATATAGCATGGGCCTGGTTCAAGCTGGCAGGAAGGGGGATGCTGTGATGAAAGTGCTGGTGGTTTGTCGTTACAAGGAAGGGTATGAGGGTGATGTCGCTCCTTTTGTGAAGGAACAGGTTGACGCAATAAGGTCACACGGCGTGGAATGTGAGTATTTCCTGGTAAAAGGCAAAGGCATTACGGGCTATTTCAGCCATCTGAAAGCTTTGAAAAACAAGATCAAGGAGTACTGCCCCGATTTGCTGCATGCGCATTATGGCTTATGCGGCCTGTTGGCTAACATGCAGCGCAAGGTGCCTGTGGTGACCACTTATCATGGATCAGACATTAACGATGGGAAAGTGTTACCACTGTCAAAAGTAGCGATGAGTCTTTCGGCATGGAACATTCTCGTTTCGCGAAGAGCGCTTGAGAAGTCTGGTCTGAAAAAGAAATACACGCTGTTGCCTTGTGGCATCGACCTGTCGGATTTACAATTGATCGATAAAGCTGAGGCGAGACGTCGTTTGGACTTGAATGTGGAGAAACGCATTGTCGTCTTTCCGGGAGCTTTCGACAACAAGGTTAAAAATGTCTCTTTGGCAAAGGAAACCATGGCGTTGTTGGGCGATAGTCAAGTGGAGTTGCATGAAATGAAGGGCTATTCGCGAGAAAAGGCAATGCTGCTGTTGTGTGCAGCCGATGCCATGGTGATGACTTCGCTCTCCGAAGGATCACCACAGATGGTCAAGGAAGCTATGGCTTGCGGTTGCCCCATCGTTAGTGTTGACGTGGGGGATGTGCGTGAGCGTGTGGAAGGCGTAGATGGCTGTTATGTAGCACTGACTCGTGAGCCGAATGAACTGGCGGAATTGCTTCGTAAGGCCTTGGATTTTAAAGGGAAAACCCTGGGGAGAAACAAGCTGGTTACCGACGGCCTCAACAACCATCAAGTGGCAGAACAACTGATTAGTATATACGAAAAGGTATGTGTAGGGTAATCGGGATTGATGGAATAAACAAGGGTGAATGGAGCGAATTGGTAAAGTCGTCTCCCGTGGCTACATGGTTCCAAACCAAGGAAGCGTACGATTTCTTCTCCAGTTTGTCGTTTCTTGAGCCATTCGCTTTGGGGGTTGAAGGAGAGAAACGATTGAAGGGTGTTGTTGTTGGATACATCCAGCGAGACGGAGGCAAGGTCAAGCAATACCTTTCCCGAAGGGCCATCATTATAGGAGGTCCCTTACTGGCAGAGGATATTACTGATGGGGAATTGTCGACGCTGTTAAGATCGCTTAACGAAAGCCTTCGGAAAAAGGCGATTTATATAGAAACACGTAATTTTAACGATTATGGTCGTTGGAGACGGGTGTTCGAGGAATGTGGCTTTAGGTATGAACCGCACTTGAATTTCCACGTGGGAACTGAATCAGTTGAAGAGGCACAAGCCAGAATTGGAAAGCACCGTTGGAGATACATCCGACTCTCCTTGCGTGATGGCGCACAACAGGTGGAGCATCCCACCAAAGATCAGCTGAAAAAGTTCTATACGCTTTTGACGGAACTATATCGGATGAAAGTAAAGAAACCACTGTTTCCAATGGAGTTCTTCGAGAAACTGTATGCATTGGGAAGCGCAAGGTTCTTCCTTATTGAGTATGAAGGGGAGATCGTGGGAGGTTCGGTGTGCGTGTGCCTTGAAGGAAAGGCTGTGTATGAATGGATGAAATGCGGGGATGACCATTCCCATAAGAATATACGTCCGTCATCGGTGGCGACGTGGTTGGGTATCAAGCATGCGGCCGAAAACGGGTGTAAGGTGTATGATTTCATGGGCGCTGGCAAGCCCAACGAACCGTATGGAGTCCGCGACTTCAAGGCGGAATTCGGAGGTGAGTTGGTGGAACATGGTAGGTTTATCCATGAGTGCCACCCATGGTTGTATTTCTGCGGCAAGAAGTATTATGAGCTATTATCGCTTTCAAGAAATAAAGCCTAACGAGGAAGACTGGGAACGGATCGAATCCGCCTATGACAGCACCTGTTTTCAAACTCGAAAATGGATGGCATATCTGGATCGGATTCATTACAAGCCTTTCGTAGCAGAGGTGTTTTCAGACGACGAAAGCATCGGCTATTTCTTGGGTGAGAAGCTTTGGAGAGCTGCTACCTTGGTGACGGCCCCTTACGAGGGAATAGGAACCTATACGCAAGGGCTATCCTTGACAAAAATGGTTTCGAAAGAGGAACGTGTTGAGATTTATAAGTCACTGGCGCAGTGGTTGTTTGATACTGGTATTTCAAGCTATTTCCAAGTTGACGATTGGCAGTTGAGAGAAGATAGTCAGGAGTGGGTTAGCGATAAGACAAGGTACAATGAGGTGCTGGACAAGGCTGGCGTACGTTATGAGATTAGGCCCACATTGCATGTCGATTTGCGAAAGACCGAAGAGGAACTGTGGGCGGGATTGCATTACAAGTCGTGCAAATACAGCATTCATAAGGCTGAAAAGCTGGGCCTGCAAGTCCGTACGGTAGATCGGTTTGAGGATATAGCCGAATTTGTAAGGATCCACTATGACCAATTGCGCGATGTGTGTGCAAAACAAGGCATGAAACCCAAAGCATCCCAAAAGAAGGATAGAATGTTGGCGCTGTGTGAGTCGCTGTTTCCCGACAGGGTGATCATGATCCAGGTTGTTGGAAAAGATGAGGAATGCAGGCAACAAGTCATGTCGTCAGGTATCTTTTGTCTCGACAAAGGCGAATGTAGCTATTGGACAGGGGCGAGTTATCAGAGATACCAGAAATATTGTCCCAATGAACTGATGGTTTGGGAAGCCATGCGGATGATGCGTGAAAAGGGTGCCGGTGATTTGAACTTTTGTGGGATGGCCGATTATAAGCTGAAGTTCGGTACTGTTTACTCCTATGTTCCACGGCTGGTATTTACTAAATATCAATGGATTCGTCAGGCGAAAGGCCTTGCCAAAAAAACATACTATTGGCTACGGAAAATATGAACATCTTGATTGACATAGGGCATCCAGCGCATGTGCATCTTTTTCGGTATCTCTCCGAGACGCTGAAAAGCCATGGACATCAGTTGTTTTATTCAGTACGCAACGATTCGGTGACTATCAGACTGATGGAACATTATGGTATGACACCGTGTGTGAACTTAGGGGGGAAAAGGGATAGCCTCTTCGGAAAAGCGTTGACCATAGCCACCCAAGATGCCCGATTGCTGCACTTTGTCAGGAAAAACAAGATTGATTTAGGCTTGAGCAGCGGTTTGGTATTGAGCCATGTCTCCAAGCTGACCCGGATGAAGTCGTTTGTGTTTGACGATGATGACGATGAAGCTGAGCCTTTGCTGGTGAAATATGGCCATCCGCTGTGCGATGCGGTACTGACACCTGATTGCATCAAACGCAAGACAAAACATGCTGTTTATTATGCGGGGACTCATGAGTTGGCTTACCTGCATCCCAACCGTTTCAAGCCTGACCGATCGGTGCTTGAGAAAGCGGGTCTGAAGGAGGGTGAACGCTTCTTTATCATGCGTTTTGTTGCCATGAAGGGGCATCATGACGTGGGTCAGTCTGGTCTTTCGATGGAACAAAAGCGGACGCTTTTCAACCTGTTGCAAGCCAAAGGACGTGTGATCATCACGTCAGAACGTGCTGTGGAGCCTGAGTTTGAACCCTATCGTCTTCCGGTGCCACCTGAGGAAATACATTCGCTTATGGCGTATTGTTCCTTGTTTGTGGGCGACAGTCAGACCATGACATCCGAAGCGGCTGTGCTGGGCGTTCCTGCATTGAAGTGCAATACATTTGCTGGTAGGCTATCAGTGCCAAACATGATGGAAGACAAATACGGCCTCTGCTATGCATATCAGCCAAGTGATTTCAATAAGATGTGCCTTCAGGTTAAGTCGTTGTTGGAGATGGACTACAAGGCGTTACAAGCCGAATGGCTGGTCAAAAGAGATCGCTTCTTGTTGGATCATATTGATGTCACTGCCTTTTTCGTTGACTTTATTGAGAACTATCCATGGACTTCACGTTAAAGAAATATAGAGAACTATTACTCGCACTTCAGGGCTATGGCGAGGTGACGTTGCGCCACGATGTGGACAAAAAGCCTCAAAACAGTGTGAAAACCGCTCGAATTGAGCAAGAGTTGGGATGGAAGGCCGTCTATTATTTTCGTGCCAAGCCTTACGGTTGGGAAGAAGAGGCCATTCGTGAGATTACCGCTATGGGACATGAAATAGGATATCACTATGAGTCGCTGTCCACCTGTGATGGGGATATGGAACTGGCATATCGAGACTTTTGTGATCATCTGGAAAGCCTTAGGAAGCTGGTGCCAGTTACTAGCATCTGCATGCATGGCAGTCCGACATCCCAATGGGATAGCCGCGACTTGTGGAAATACTATGACTATCATCAGCTTGGAATTAAGACAGAGTCATATTTAGACACGGACTTCTCCGAGGTGTTTTACCTTACTGACACAGGCCGTTGTTGGGATGGCTTCAAGGTTAGTGTGCGTGATAAGATTCCTGAATATCAAGAACAATGGTCACAAAAAGGCTGGGTGTACCATCATACCGACGACGTTATCAAAGCTGTTAAAGAGGGACACTTTCCACAGAAAGCCATGGTTACCACTCACCCCCAACGATGGACCGACAATCCGTGGCAGTGGTGCTGCGAGATGGGAGTCCAATGGGTGAAGAACATGGTGAAAGCCATCATTGTCAAGAAAAAATTGTAATTTTGCAAATTGTCATAGAAGCATTTTATTTGAAAAGCATGAAATATTTCAAATTACTCATTGTTTCAGCGTTTTTGCTCACCATCGTCTCGTCGTGTGTTACCTCGAAAGAGGTGAGCTATCTTCAGGATTTAACACAAGATGGGGCTATCCCGTTGAATAGCAAGTTTGAAGCTGTGATCGCACCTTACGATGAACTGCGTATCACAGTGATCGGGTTTGGCGTCGAGAAGGAGCTGGCTGAACCGTTCAATCCCTTTGGAACCATACAGGGTGGTAATCAGCAGGCGTATGCTGGGTATTTGGTTGACGTAAATGGAAATATCCAGTTCCCCACTTTGGGAGAGATTCATGTTCAGGGAATGACACGCCTGCAGCTGCAAGACACCATTAAGAGCCTCTTGATTCAAGGGGGACATATGAATGATCCCATGGTGGATGTGAGGTTCAATAATTTTAGGGTGTTTGTGCTGGGAACCGCTGATGGGGGCACGGTGTTGAATATTAGCAATGAACGTTGCACATTCTTGGAGGCACTTGCCATGATTGGTGGCCTGAACAAGTTTACCAAGCGTGATAAGATTGCCGTAATGCGCGAGATTGACGGGAAGATGGTGACTCGTTTCCTCGACCCGAGGTCGTCGGAAGTGTTCAACGATCCGTTCTTCTTGTTGCAACAAAACGACATCATTGTAACCCAATCGTTCAGAAGAACCTATACACAGGAGGGTATTATGACAACCTTTACCCTTGTGTCGTCCATAGCTTCGCTGCTATCCGCCGTTGCTATTATCCTGACTGTTTTTGGCATAAGTAAACAATAGAATTGTCATGGAAAAAAACATTGCAAATATATCGCCCAACAACTCGGAGGATCTTTCGTTCCTTGAGGAAGGTGCCAACACTGGCATCCAATTTAAGGATGTGTTGGTCCTTCTTATCCGCAACCTTCCGTGGTTCATCATCTGTGCTGCAATCGGTGCAGGCATAGCCTTTTACAAGGTGAAGGGCGAGGAACGGATCTACTCCAGCTCGGCCACCATCATGCTCAAGTCGGGCAGTAGCGGTGGCTCCGAATCGCTGCGCTCATCTGCCCTCATCAATGAGTTCTCGGGACAAGGAGTGGCCTTGACTTCCATTAGCAATGAGATGATCATCATCAAGTCGCAAACCTTGATGGAAAGCGTTGTGAGAAGGTTGAACCTCAACACCATGTATTCCTACAACACCCGTTTGGCCAAGCGTAACAAGGCGCTGTATAAGGATTCGCCGGTGGAGGTGTCGTTCCCAGAAGCGAACGAA
>JAEEGJ010004966.1_pt1 | contig 43190 bp, 40 predicted proteins | sample 8958761 | NCBI WGS metagenome assembly JAEEGJ01 (sample SAMN16246546, study PRJNA631951) | gut metagenome | biome: gut microbiome; feature: rumen; material: RS-attached | host: Bos | place: Iran: Karaj | collected 2018-10
GAGGATCTTTCATTAGAGGAATTAAAGATATACATGAATAGATATATTCAATGGTACAATAACGATAGAATTAAAAATACATTAGGTGGATTGAGTCCTGTTCAGTACAGACTTAACAGGGAACAATCTGAGTAATATATGTCCAGTTTTTTGTCCGCAGCCCCCTCTCTCGTCATACCTGAAATTAATGGATCTTCGCAAATTCAAACCGGATAAACCTAAGCTCCTTTATTGTGATTACTCCTTACAAGTTTAAGCTAAGATCAATACTTTTCTTTAACATAGCCTTTCAGCAAACACGATGTCATTAAAATCATGAGAAATCATGATCTCAGAATTTCACCATGTTTCCTCCCTAAACGATTTCAATCGTGCTGTTACGCGTGCTGGATCTGAGAGCATTCTTTGTCTAAACACGCTAAAAACAGGATAACATCATCACTGTAGAAACTTGTTTTTTTTCTCACCTCACGGCACGGGTCATAAATAACCTATTAACAATTTATCAAAAAGTATTGCAAACTGTTAACGTAAAGTATACACTTAATACACTAAACAAAAACATTACTTTCTAAATTTAATAAAAAAACTAAATACTGAGAGGTTTGTATGAGAATAGTGAACATAATCGGCTTCAAAGATCTTATGGAGGACACAATTGTTAAAATTCAGACTGACGACGGAACTGTCTACTGGGGATCACAGAATATTCTGACATGCATGCAATACCGCAATTCTAAGAAAATGAAAACCTACATCGACATGCTCATGAGCATACCAGGCTCATACGCCACCCCAGATGACGACCTACTCATATCGCTGTGGGATGAAATGAGAAAGACTATGCTCAGTGCCGTTTCAAAAGTAATTACGTACGTCTCGGAAGATAAATACAGCGTGTTCGTGGATACAGTACGCCCGGAGGAAATGATCATAAGAATAGCCAGAATGAAAAACAACGAGGAACTAGGTTCACTAATGTGCTTCAAACTATCCTACAGGGAATTGAACGATCTCCTTGAACACGGCAAAAATATTTTCATCGGAAAGGAGTACCGAAAAGAATATCCGGATCTATATATTCCCAGCATTACTAAAGGCCATGTTTAAGAAAAATGTTAATTGTATCCTCTCGCGCCGAAAACCGCGTCCTTTAAGGTGTGAGAATAAGGCATAAAATAAAGTTTAATCTTTCTTCTTGCCAGCAAAGCTAGCCTTCATAACAAATGTTTTGGGGGCTTTGCAATTCCATTTGGAACGACGCTGACAATCCATTAAACTCTGGCACGTAGTGTTCCTTTCATTAGAATTTGCATTACAGAGGTAATGCAGGTAACTGTACGTATAAAAACATGAGTATCAATCGGTTAGAGGATGACACGACAGCAGCGAGGCTAATTCTGAATTCCTGCAATTAATTATTCCTTGTTAGTGAGAGCTGTTTATTTGGAATAAATCATTCTGGATATTTCCAACTGGATTTTGTAAAGAACCATTTTTTTTCATGATATTATCATGATCAAAAAGAACATCGCTGACAGAATATTGAAACAGTAAAAAGCCATTAGATCTACCACGTGGGATAACAGAAAACCAAATATACAGGGATACTGAGGAAATCGATAAGCGAGACAGGCTGCTTATGTCTAAAGTCAGTCAAACTTCAAAAAATCATCCTTGATTTTAGGATAAAATCACATGATTATGTCCTGCCGGTTAAATACGACATCTGCATGTTAAGGTTAAATAAAAATAATCACCATATTATTCAGGAGAAATTAAAGTGACAGAATTTAAAGTTGAAAAGATATTTTTTGACATGGACGGAGTTCTTGCCGACTTTACGCTGGGAGTAAAGGAGATGTGTAATTTCATACCGCCGTCACATAACGACGATAAGAGTAAAAAAGAACAGGATAATCTAATGTGGAGCAAAATTAGCGAGATCGAGCACTTTTACGACAAACTGAAATTAATGCCCGGAGCCGAAAAATTGTTCCATGCGGTTTACAGCAAATACGGCAGCAAATGTGAAATTCTCACCGGGATTCCAAGACCTGAACGATGCATACACAATGCCGGCGAGGACAAGAAAAACTGGATGAATCGGATGCTTTCGGATGATATTAAAATGAATATTGTCCTGAGAAAAGAAAAGAGCAACTACTGCAAAGGCAAAGGATATATACTCATTGATGATATGCAGGAAAACATCAGAGAATGGGAGGCTGCCGGAGGAACAGGCATAGCTTATGTGAATGCAGACGATACACTGGAACAATTAAGAAAAATAGGAGTGATTTAACAGAACTGACAACAGCAGTCAGCTGGAAATGCCATAAACGCATCTGACAGCATTCACTGCCTAAAAAGCATTCATCATCCCCGGATCCTGCGGGCACGTATTCTTAAGGCTGTTGAGTATATTTTCAACAATCATGGCCTTTTTAAGATCGAATGCCCCGTTTCCGAGAGTCTCCTCCAGACTCTGCCCGCCTCTGAAATACCGTACCAGATTGCCGAGAGAATTTTTATTTGCCGTATACCACGGATCCGCAGCCGGGTAATGCTCGCCGGTAACCTGAGTTCCGTTAAAAAGCAGAGGTTTGTAATGCCAGTTTGATCCTGTGACATACTCACCGGAAAGCTCAAGTTCATCATCACCCGATGCTTTAACACGATGTCTGATCCCGCTGAAAGAGCCTTCATATCTGCAGACAATGCGTATTTCAATACCTGACAAGTTTTTTGCCGTAATCGTATCAGCAGCGGACCTTTGTGCGGAAATTATATCGGGAAATTTATGAACAATCAGAGAAACGGGATGAGATACAGTCTCATAGAAGAATTCCTCCGGTGTAAAAGGCTGAGTCAGACTCAAATTATAAAGACACTCGACTGCAATACTCCGCAGGCGGCGAATCTCTCCCAATTTTTGATAAAAAACGTCAATATCCTCCAGAAACGGATAGGCATAATTGAAAAAAATATTATCTGAAAGCCTTTCATACTGTTCCCCGGTTCCTTCAAAACCAAGCACCGGCTTTTCACAAACTATGAACCCGCCGAATCTCTCGGCCTGCATGAGCACATCAAAATGACTCTTTGCAGGAACAGCCACGGAGATAATATCCGCAACATTCTCCGGCATGTCAGACACTGACGAGTACCTGCCGCGGACCCCATACTGATCTGCAATTATCCTGCACTTTTGAGGATCCCTGCATGCCACTGCAGTCAGTTCGCATCCAAGCTCACGATACGCACTCAGGTGCACCCTGCCCCAATTAAGACCTGCCACCGCGACTCTCATACTACTTCTCCGCTTTTACAATGATTGCTAAAAATCTGGCTCCGCCGGAACCTGCTTTTGCATAATGACTCATACCGGAAGATACACGGTGAAGATCACCCGGATTCAGAATTTTTTCAAATTTCCTGCCGGACGGATCCTGACACTCAGCATAAAGAGAGCCTTCCAGAACGTAGTAATATTCCTCAGTCGCATCGTGGCGGTGCCAGCCTACTGACGCCCCTGGCTCAAGAAAGCTTTCCAGGATCCCGTTCAGATTGCCGTTAAAGGAGAAATGCTCCGCCTTGTCCGGCTGCTCGGAAGCTATCCACTTGCAGAAATTCATGCCTTTTCCGCGGCGCGGATCCGCCGGGGGGAAATCAGGATTTTCATGAGCATTATGGTAAACAACATGAGCCATATCCGAAGATGTTTTAAAGTAACGATCCCCGGGAGAATGCTCCGGGTATACACTGAACGAGCCTGAGGCATGAAATGTCATGCCGTCAATATAGTCGGTACGATCTTTATCTTTCATAAAAAATCCCCGGATTGTTCAAAATGGGTTACTGAAGGATAATGATACTACACTCCCGTGCTCCATGCGCAATTTCTTCTGATGAAAAATTTTTCTTATTGAGTTATTGGCAGATGCCGGATACATCAAAAACTTTGAAATAAGACCAACTTTGGATGGAGGTTATGCAATCTTTCAGCAAGACGTCCGTATTACAATGAGCGGTTATGATTTGAAAGAAATTATTAACAATAAGAAACTTTGGAACAAAATTACAGGTAAAGCAAAAAATATAGGAGTTGCAGTCACCTGTGAATTTGTGAAAGCTATGATACCGGAAGCAATCAAAATGATTATTGGTGAATAAACAAAAACGATAAAGATCATGAAACAGTAAAAAACATATAGCGGTAACTGAAAATTTTTCTAAACTGAAATATAGAAGATTGGAGGATTACCGTTATGCTCTGGGGACCAGATCCTAAAGAAGTTGCTAAGGCAATTGCGCATTTTTGCTTGTTTATCATTCTGTTTTTTGTTGTCACTTATCTATGCTGGCCGGTAGCTAATTTATGGTTAAAGATTTTTCCTCTTATTGATGCAGAGACAGTCTGGGGATCTTTATATAATCTTTTTGTATGTGCAGGTTTTAGTGGGTGTTTTTTCCTTCCTTTGATTGTTGTTTGGCTTGTTCAACGAACCAGGAATCGACAACAAATAAAACAGTAAAATCTAATTAGAAGGTGCTATTCAGGCACCTTTTTTTATGGGGTGAGATTATGCAGAATGGCTTTATCAATATCGGTGTTAATGTTGATGCTTTTGTTAAAGGAATGGCTCAGATAACGCAGAATTTTGATCATTGTGCCGTTCAGATGCAGCATGATCTTCATGTTGTTGAACATGGTTTTGATGGTGTTCGTGACGGCATGGAGAGATTAAATCAAACCGCCCTGCATTCTAATAACTATCTTCAGAATATCTTTGACAGACAGAGAGAGTCTGTTGAAATCATGGAGCGACAAAATTCTCTTTTTTCACAAATAAGAAACGGTGCATGGTTAAGAGTTGGTTCAGCAATTATACACACTGAATCCTTTATCTTTTGCTGAAAAAGCGGGATGAATGAACAAGACATTCGAAAAACCGTCCGAGGCGCACAGCCATGAAGGAAATATCGGATCCATCCCTTTTCCCATTACCTTTTGCTCCCGATTACGGACCTTTCTGAAACGCGGTGTATATTCATATATTTATAATCCTGATCTGACAGCTAAAAAAAAGATATGAAATACTTGAAATATAAAAAATTTAGTCATAAAATCAGTGCATAATTAGAGGGATAACAGTCATGTTGAAGAATTCAGACAAGTTCTACTGGTGGTGGCGCTGCTGTGAGTAGTGGCGGGCTTGCCTATGGCTGTTTGTAACTTGTACGATTACTATTAGACCCGCTGTATTAGGCGGGTCTATTTTTTTGCTTAAAACCATAAATTTGGCGGATCTGTAATGAATGATGCGAGTTATAACGGAATGATAAGAGAACATCCGCGATGGCGTCCGTGACAATCCTTACCCCAGAAAGTTTTTATGTTAAGGACACATCAATGAAACAAGAAGATATAAATAAATTTACAATTGAAGCGGATTATGTAGAGGTTCCGCAGAATCTGTTTGAAAAAGTGACAGTACCGTTCGGCAACAGCATGCTTCTGGAATCTGTCGAAATAAATTCAAAGGTCGGTACAAGAAGCGTGATGCTGATAGACGCGGCCCTGAGAATATCCTGCATGGGCAACACCGTGTTTTCGCAGGCACTCACCCGCAACGGCATGAACGCCAACGAACAGCTGTACAATCTCCTCAAGGACGAGATATCTGCAGAAAAGAAGGGAAATGAACTTATCCTGTGCTACCCGGATATTCCTGAAAATCTCGACGAGGATTCCCGTCTGAGAGCAGTCACAGTTCTGGACTTTCTCAGAACCGTCATTAATAAGCTTGAATGTCACCAGGGACAGAACCAGAAATTTCTCGGCGGATGCTTCGCCTACGATCTGATTTCAAGCTTTGAAAAGCTTCCGCAGGTGGGAGTAAGTCCGAACGACTGCCCTGACTACTGCTTCTATCTTGCAGAGACTCACATTCACATTGATCACATAAATCAGCACACAACCATCTACGGTTCCACCTTCGAGGGTCCGTACGACGACAGTGACCGAATTCTCGCAAGAATGGACAAGCTCAGGGAGGTATGCAACCTCGACGAGCGAACCTACCGTCCGGATCCGGAAAAAATCAAAGGAAAGATCATGGCGGATCTTGACGACGAGCACTACTGCCAGATGGTGGAAAAGATGAAGGAATACATCAACAAGGGAGATATATTCCAGGTTGTTCCATCCAGAACATTTGCCGTCAACTGTCCATCTCCGTCTGACGCATACCGCCAGCTTAAGGCCACAAATCCAAGTCCGTACATGTTTTTCCTCAATGACGAATCATTCACTATTTTCGGAGCCTCTCCGGAAAGCTCTGTCAAGTACACCAGAGAAACCAATACTGTGGAAATGTACCCGATAGCAGGAACCTCGCCTAGAGGAAAAACCGTTGAAGGAAAAATCGATCCGGATCTTGACGTACGTCTTGAACTTGCAATGCGCAACGACAAGAAGGAAGTCGCCGAGCATCTGATGCTGGTGGATCTTGCACGCAACGACATAGCAAGAATCTGCCAGCCTGGAACAAGGTTTGTAAAGGATCTGCTCAAGGTTGACCGCTACAGTCACGTGATGCACCTTGTATCAAGAGTGGTGGGACAGCTTCGTCATGATCTGGATGCGATTCATGCATACCAGGCATGCATGAATATGGGAACTCTGACCGGCGCTCCGAAAATCAGAGCAACAGAGCTTATCCGCACCATGGAGCGCAGGCGCCGCGGCAGCTACGGAGGAGCCATCGGGTATATAGCAGGAAACGGTGATATGGATACCTGCATTGTCATCCGTTCCGCCTTTGTCAAGAACCAGACTGCGTACGTCCAGGCCGGTGCCGGAGTTGTATACGACTCCGTACCGGAAAAAGAGGCTGCGGAAACCCGCAACAAGGCGGCCGCCGTACTGAACGCCATCGCCATTGCTCACGGCACCACACTCAAGGAGCTGCAATAAGATGAACAAAATAATTTACCTGCTGGATAACTTTGATTCCTTTACATACAACCTGGTGGACATGTTCCGCTCCTCGGGCATAGCGGTAAAAATCTACCGCAACAGCATTGACGAAAATCTTATTTTCAGCGAAATGAGAAAATCCGCCCAGAACTGTCAGCCGGTGCTTGTGCTTTCCCCGGGACCTGGCACTCCGTCAGAGGCTGGATGCATGCTTAGACTTCTCAAACTCGTCAAGGGAATGTTTCCGGTTATCGGCATATGTCTCGGACATCAGGCCATCTGCGAATTCTACGGGGGAGTTATAGGATATGCAGGCGAGACGGTTCACGGCAAAACATCGCTTGTAACTCATTCCGGCAGTGACATATTCAAGGATCTTCCACAGCCTCTGCCGGTTGCCAGGTATCATTCCCTTGCTGCAGTAAAAATGCCTGAAAATCTTGAGGTGATTGCAAAATACGAAGATATTCCTATGGCAGTCATCAACAGAGAGGATAGAATGGCAGGATTCCAGTTCCATCCGGAATCAATCATGACCACCTGCGGCAGCGAACTCCTGATGCGCACAATAGAGTTTGTTACAGCGGAGGATCAGACCAGGCTTGATTTCCATGCCATCATGGCAAAACTCGACGAATGTCATGATCTCAACAGCCGGGAGGCGACATACGCATTTGAGAGAATACTTTCCGGAGAAGTGGATCCTCTCATAATATCCTCGTTCCTTACCGCACTTAAAATCAAGAACCCTACCCCTCTTGAAATCCAGTGCGCCGCCTCAACACTGCTCAAGGTTGCGGCAAAATTTCCGACACCGGAATATGATTTCTGCGATATCGTGGGAACAGGCGGTGACAATCACGCCACCATCAATATCTCCACCACGGCGGCATTTGTGGCCGCAACTATGGGGATCAAGGTGTGCAAGCACGGCAACCGTGCGGTTTCATCAAAAAGCGGAGCTTCCGATGTACTGACAAATCTGGGTGTAAACATAAACGTCGAGCCTCAGACTGCAAGACACATGCTTGATGAAGCCAACTACTGCTTCATCTTTGCACAGAAATATCACAGTGCAATGAGATTCGTGGCTCCTGTAAGAAAAGTGCTTGCTACCAGAACCGTATTCAACATACTCGGTCCTCTCATCAATCCGGCTCATCCGACATTCACGCTGATCGGTGTCTATGACAAAAATCTGTGCATGGTAATGGCTCAGACTCTGCATCTGCTCGGTATGAAAAAGGCATTTGTTGTTCACGGTGACGGACTTGATGAGTTTGCAGTACACGGAACAACTCATATAGCCGAGCTGGCTGACGGTCAAATCAGGGAATATGATGTCACTCCGGAGGATCTGGGACTCACCAGATGCAAACTGGAGGATCTCAGAGGCGGAAATCCTGAAGAGAATGCACTAATCATAAAAAAGGTTCTCAGCGGAACAGCTACCATACCTCAGATGGAGGCTGTGGCAGTCAATGTTGCGCCTCTTCTTGTCATGAGCGGGAAAGCTGAGGATCTGAAAAGCGGCGTAGCTGCAGCTATGAACTGTATCAGAAGCGGAGCGGCAATAGAAACACTCAACAAAGTGGTAAAACTCAGCACGGAACAGAAAAATGCTTAAACTCAGAGATGACTACATAAATTCCACAGTACTTGGAAAAATTGTGGAAGAAAAAAAGAAATGGCTTGAAGAAAGAAAGAAAAAAGAACCAGCTGAAAGTTTCTGCAGCAATCTCAGGCCAAGTACGCGAAGTCTTGCCTCTGCACTGACTGCTGAGAAAACAGTGTTCATTATGGAATGCAAAAAGGCATCTCCGTCAAAGGGACTGATCAGAGATTCCTTCAAACCGGGAGAAATAGCCTCTGTGTACAAGCACTATGCCGGCGCCGTATCGGTTCTAGCCGAGGAAAAATTCTTCCAGGGAAACCTGGAATACCTGCCGATCGTCAGCAAAAAATCGGGACTGCCTGTTATCTGCAAGGATTTCATCATTGATGAATACCAGATTGATCTGGCAAGAAAGTACTCTGCAGACGCTGTACTGCTCATGCTTTCAGTCCTTACGGACGAAGCCTACCGGACACTTGCGGCAAGAGCCGGGGAGCTGAAACTCGACGTTATTACGGAGACCGGCTGCAGGGAGGAAATCGAGCGCGCAGTAAAACTGGGAGCGAAAATAATCGGTATCAACAACAGAAATCTCAAAGATCTGTCGGTTGATCTGAACCGGACGCGCGAGCTTGCGGAACTGATTCCGCAGGACTGCATCAAAATCTGCGAATCCGGTATCTACACGAATGCCGACGTAAGAGAATTAAGTCCTCTGGTAAACGCCTTCCTTGTAGGATCGTCACTTACCTCCCAGAACAATCTGGATATGGCCTGCCGGACGCTTGTATACGGCAGAGTAAAAATCTGCGGTCTTACAAGGCATCAGGATGCAGTAACCGCCGCGAACTGCGGTGCCTGCTACGGCGGACTGATATTTGCAAAAGGCAGTAAGCGGCGCATAAGCATCAAGCATGCGAAAAACATAATGCACGGTGTTAATATGAAATTCACTGGAGTGTTTGTGGATCAGGAAATCCAGGAGATTTCACAAGCGGCATCCGAACTTCATCTTTCCGCCATTCAACTGCACGGCGGTGAAACTCCTGAATTTTTGAAAGACCTCAGAAAGAGCCTTCCTGCCGGATGCGAAATCTGGAAGGCTGTTGCAGTACCTCCTGAAGGGGCCGATCTTGATTTAATCAGAAGCATCGCTCCGGTTGCAGATCGCATACTTCTTGACACCAGGACCGATTCTAAATTCGGAGGAACCGGAAAATCCTTTGATCTGTCAAACCTCGACAAAGTTATAAACTCCATGGGGGAAAAAGAGGAAATACAAAAGATTAAAAACAGAATCATTGTGGCCGGAGGACTTCATGCCGCCAATGTTTCTGCCGTTGCATCAACCGGTATATACTGCGTTGATCTGAATTCGGGAGTAGAAAGTGCCCCCGGAATAAAGGATGATGAAAAAATAAGGAAAGCCTTCAAAGCTTTAAGAAATTATTTTTAAGGAAATATTATGTCTATACTAAATCCGTTTTTTGGAAATTTCGGCGGTCAGTACGTACCGCAGATTCTGATACCTGTTCTGGATCAGCTTGAAAAGGCCTTTGTCGATGCGCGCAACGATCCTGAATTCAAGAAGGAGCTTAATGACCTGCTGACCAACTATGTAGGCAGACCTACTCCTATAACCCTGTGTCAGAATCTTACCAAAGGAACAAAAACCAAAATTTACCTCAAACGTGAAGATCTGCTGCATGGCGGAGCACACAAGACCAATCAGGTTATTGCCCAGGCTCTGCTGGCCAAACGCATGGGCAAAAACCGCGTGATTGCAGAAACCGGTGCCGGCCAGCACGGCGTGGCAACTGCCATCGCCTGCGCCCTGTTCGGTTTTAAGTGCCGCATTTACATGGGCAAAACAGATGTGGAGCGTCAGAGGCCTAATGTTGTAAGAATGCGTCTGATGGGAGCTGAGGTTGTTCCTGTGACAACCGGTGTGGGAACGCTCAAGGAAGCCTGCAATGAAGCACTCAAGGACTGGGCGGAAAACTTTGAAACAACCCATTATATGCTAGGCACCGCTGCCGGTCCGCATCCTTTTCCGACTCTTGTTAAGGAGTTCCAGAAGGTTATCGGCGAGGAGGCCAAGCAGCAGATCCTTAAAGCCGAGGGCAGACTTCCTGATGCTGTTATTGCCTGCGTAGGCGGCGGTTCAAACGCCATAGGTCTGTTCACAGACTTCATAAAAGAAAAGGATGTGAAAATTTACGGTGTTGAGCCTGGCGGACTCGGAGTTGAAACAGGAAAGCACGGAGCTCCTCTCGGTCATGGAACGGAAGGTATTTTCTTCGGTGCACATTCATACAATATGCAGGATGAATACGGTCAGATATACGAGTCACATTCCATCTCAGCAGGTCTTGATTTTCCATCAGTGGGACCGGAGCATGCATATCTAAAATCAATCGGCAGAGTTGACTATGTCAACGCAACTGATGAGGAGGCTCTGGGCGCATTTATGGATCTGTCACGCCACGAAGGTATCATTCCTGCGCTTGAGTCATCTCACGCACTGGCACATGCTCTGAGAATGGCCAGAAACAACCCTGACAGGGAGCAGCTTCTTCTTGTCAATCTTTCCGGACGCGGAGATAAGGATATATTCACAGTTACAAAGATTTTAGAAGAGAGAGGTATGATCTAATGTCACGCTATGCCCAACTTTTTGAAAAGCTCAAAGCTAAAAATGAAGGAGCCTTTGTTCCGTTTGCTGTGCTGGGACATCCTACTCTTGAGGACAGCTATCAAATACTCGACACATATCTGCAGAACGGCGCGGATGCTCTTGAAGTAGGCATTCCGTTCTCTGATCCGGGTGCTGACGGTCCTGTTATCATGACCGCCGACAGACGTGCCCTTGCAAACGGTGCCAATACTCCTAAATGCTTTGAAATTATAAAGAAACTAAGAGCAAAATATCCGGACACTCCTATCGGTCTGCTTATGTACATCAACCTGGTATACAGACCAGGTATCGAAAATTTCTTCAAAATGGCCGCCGATGCAGGTGTTGACAGCGTGCTGATAGCGGATGTTCCGGTAGAAATGTTTGAAACCGACGGTTTGCCGTGGGCCAAGGCCGCAAAAGACAACAATATTGATCTTATTTTCATAGCTCCACCTAATGCAAATGACGAACAGCTCAGGAAAATAGCAAAGTATTCCCAGGGATACATATATCTTGTGAGCAGATCAGGAGTAACCGGTGCCAATCAGGAGGCGGGACATCCTGTTGCTCATGTGGTAAATATTCTAAAGGAAATGAATGCCGTTCCTCCGATGCTTGGATTTGGAATCAGTCAGCCTGAGCACGTGCGCGATGCTATTAAAAACGGAGTTGCCGGAGCCATTACAGGATCCGCCCTTGTTAAAATAATTGAAGAAAATATCGATGACAGGGAAAAGATGCTCAGTCTTCTGGCTGAAAAAGTAAGAAGTCTGAAGGATGCAACCCGGGCACAGTAATATTTAAACTTAAGTAATTCAGAAAGGGCAATCTTTATGATTGCCCTTTTTCATGTTTTCGGAACAAACCAGGACCCCAAACCGGACAAAAATGTTAAACTGAAAATATCAGCAAAAGATTAAATCCAACAATAATTTTAAAAGCTACAGGCAGGGTAAAATGATTTTAGACAAACGCATTCTAACAGGTTTCATTATGACTCTATCTTTACTTACAGGATCTGCACATGCCAGCGATTGCGATGCATGTGCCGGCATGCACCATGAATACACAATCAAAGATGCTCCGACTGAAATCATTTCTGAAAATATTGTATCCTTCAAGCTCTATCTGTTTGAACCGCAAAGGTACGGTATGACAATCGAGTCTGATGAATACTCCGATAAAGAAATTCTCGCGAGTCAAATGACATTGAAAAAAAATCCTGACGGCACCCTTAACATCACTGCCAGAGGCGGAAATATGTACAGTACGAGAAGAGACGGAAGTGCCTTTATAGTGGATTTCAATACAAAAGACAATGGATATACTGCCGAGCTTAACAAAATCATTCAAAAATACAATATTGCCCGTCGCAACGGTCATATATCCCACACCGACGGTCTGCCTTCAGGAGACGGAGACACTCTTGACGTAACATATGAAAGCGCTGAAAGAATATACATAAATGCCAATAACTATCGGATACTTAATTTCTATGAAGCCTACGACATATATGCACTCTTCAAAAAAATAACAAGAGATAACGGACTGGATTTCAATACAGCAGGATCCAACGTGCAGTTATATGATGATCCAACAATCGAATGGCTTCAGGGATCATGGAAGGGAAAGCATTTCGGAAGGGACGTTCTTGCAGTGTTCAAAGAAAATCACATTCAGATTTTTTATAACGGGGAACTTACAGACGATACTGATTTTGTTATAGTCGACGGTACAGTAAAACCTGCGGGCAAAGGAGCAGAAAACGGAGAATATGCAGAATTCAAAGCCGTAACAGGTTTTAACAAGAAAAACAGCTTCTCACTAAGCGGTCATGTATACAAAAACAGAAGCAGTTCAACATTTGAACTGTTAAAACAAAAATAAACACAGGAAAATCGATATGTTATTGTGTTTTAAGGTCGTATTCAGGTTTGTATTTCTGTTCTGTAATAGTGGCAAAAATTACCACAATTGACTCAAAGGTTGAATGTAAAATACAAGCCCTGTATGCTTTAACAAGCGGCGTGACAGCATAGTTCTGAATAAAAAAAACAAACAATTTTTTTAAATCAATTAATCTGAAGAATATGGGGTCAAATAAATTGACGGACTAAAACATGAAACTTGTGCTGTCACAATTTCCAGCCTGATTTTGTAAAGAGCCCAAAAATCATGACTTTCACGAGCCTGACTATTTGACATGATCCCTGAGCATTGAAAACTCCTCCGGAGTAACTTTATCATTGCTAGCTATCATACTGAAATTATCACCTTTTTTGAAAAAATAAAGATCCATTCTATGCTCACCGCCACCCTCGGCACAACCCTTGAGTACTGCTTCGCTGTCGTTTCCTTCAATTGTTGCATCCTTGCAGTTGGCGCCCTCTTTTACCTTTTCAGCCAGGATCCTTGCCGATGTGATTGATTCACCCATTGCGGAAGCTGCATCATCGGTGTACATAAAAATAGCAGAAGACTGAAGATTCATAAAAATTTTAGTGCTACTGTTATCTGTAGGAAGTTCCTGATAATTAGCAGGAATCTCTGCAGCACAGACTGAAGAAAATAAGCAAGAAAGAAACATTACACTCTTTTTAATCATTACATTACCTCAAAAAAATCAAGCAGCACCTAACTACAAGCATACAAACCTGCATCACAATCAGATTTCTGCCCAAGACAATTACAGCGCCTGGAAAGGTATGATAATGAACATCGACTTCCAAAAAAACGGGATTAATCTCAATTTCAAAAGAAGAAAAAATAAAATCTGCGGCTCTGTTCAGGTAAAGTGTTGATTTTATAAAAAATGTAATTTGCAACACATTTTTCTATATCGATTTTGATATGTTTAGTATTTAATGATTTTTAAAACACTCTGATGTGAATGGTGCTTTGGTTTTACATCAAAACCCTTTAATTTTGATTACTTCTTGCATGTTTAAGTTAAGATCAATACTTTTCTTTAACATACCCTTTCTTAATATCGCAAACGATGCAACGTGCGATGATAATCGAGGAAAAACGAAATTAGACTATATTTATGAAATCCAGAATTATTGTCGATACCTATAAAGTCACTTATCATGATCAGATTATCGGCTTCTACTGCATCTGGGATGATAGGACCGTCTCCTTCACCAACTATTCAGGAGTTTCGGCTGATATTGCTGAAGATGTAGAGAAACTGGGACTGTTCCGCAGGATCAGCAATCGTAAATCAATCGGACTGTTCAGTCAGATCATGATCCCAGAGAACCGCATCAGTGGCAGGAAAAGGATTGTTTACAACAGTGAACATCTGATGGTTGAACGATGTCCGAAAGCAACCGGTTGTATTTATACTGTGTATCGTCGCCGAGCCAGCAGGAATGCTCCTGATTATTCCGAATTATCCCATGAGGTATCCATCAATGGAGGAAGCGTTACGGCCAGAGCTGAACGATATGCATTTATCAAACTGGATGATGGTACTTTTTCTGCCAGTCTTGAGGAATCATGGTACCGGGGAGGGAGTCACAATGATGGAGGTACTGTCAGTGAACAAATCCCGGAAGCGTGGTTTAATTATCAGTACGACGATTTTCTTGAAAAGATTGTTACATTGTCAACGGCATCTCGTTATGGTTTTAGAACTGCGTTGCTGAAAAATCGGAATGGTCTGAAAGTTTTTTTCGGTTTTGAAAATTAATCCAGCTATGTTGTAAATGTGTATTGATCCACTTAAAGCCAAAAGCAGCCAGCGACCAACTTTTAAATGCGGATGCATTAACAAACTGATAACTTTTCTATTAAACAGATTTCTGAAGAAAAGAAAAATCGGAACCCTGGCGACAGGAGAACATATGCAGAATCTGATATAATTAACGTGTTTTTTAATAATAGTATCAGATTTTTCCAGATCAGGATTTACACATGGAGCAGATAATAGATTTTCTTCCGGTTCTCGCCTTCTTTATAGCATACAAGCTTAGCAATATTTTTACAGCGACCGGGGTTCTGATTGGAGCATCCATGCTCCAGGTACTGGTTACAAGACTGATAACAGGAAAATTCAAAAAACTTCAGATATACCTTTTTCTTGTACTTTTGCTGATGGGAAGCCTGACCATACTTTTTCATAATGCAGACTTTCTCAAATGGAAGGTAACTGTCATTGAGCTTATACTGGCAGCTGCTTTTTTCATCAGTCAGAAAATGGGGCGCCCGCTCGTGGGACTTCTTTTTAAAAACATAAGCGTTCCACTGAAAATAATTAACAAAATCAATATGCAGTGGTGTGTCTTCTCAATCTTTATAGCAATTCTCAATCTTCTTGTTGCATTCGGACTTCCAATGTACATGGAGGATCAGGAAGCTGCTCTGAACTATTGGGTAAATTTCAAGGTATGGGGAGTATTGCTACTAAGCATAGTCATATCAATCACAACAGTAATGCAGCTGATACCTTATATGCCGACTGACGGATCCTCTCAGAAGACCGGTACAAATACAGATTCAGAGACAGATTCAGATAAATCAGTGGAATCCCGTAACAAGGATAATAGCGACACAAGCAAATTTCTATAAAAGCCGAAAACAGATAAATATTAAAAAGAATTTTTCCAAAACGCAAAAAAGCAGAAATTTTTCTGAAACCGGATAACAAAATCACGGCAAAGCAGTATGCAAAGCATACTGCTGTCAAATTCAAAAGCAAAACAGGAGAATAAAATGTGGTACCACATATATTGCGAAGATAAGCCAGGAACTCTGCAGCAGCGTATGCAGGCAAGACCGGCGCATCTTGCAAGACTTAAACATCTTGCTGCCGAGGGCAGATTAATTCTCGCAGGCCCCCACCCTGCTGCTGATTCCGAAAATCCGGGAGATGAAGGATTTACCGGAAGTACTGTAATAGCGCAGTTCGAATCCCTGTCTGAGGCAAAAGCATGGGCAGAGTCGGATCCGTACCAGCTTACCGGTGTATATGAAAAGGTAACCGTAAAACCTCTCAAAATCACTGTAAAACCAGAAAACAGTTTTTTCTAAAAAATTCCTCAAGTGACTGTGCTGTTCAGTACAGCCACAGCCGCGAAAAACAAAAGCACCTGATCTTAAAAGACAGGTGCTTTTTAAACTGATGATCCTCAGTCAGTTAACTCCCATCATCATTCATCAGCTCTGACATCATTTTCATTCTGATTTTCAGGCAGTTTGAAAATAGCAAAGACTGAATTCATATGATCTGCGTCATTAACAAGTTTTTTATAAGACTCCGAACACCTGCTCATATCATCAGCAATCTGCAGAGCGCTGTTTCGCATCTGGTGCATACATTCCTCCGCCAGAGCGAAATTATGCTCCTGAACTGCAGTTGAATCTGCAATGTATTTAGTCATTTCAGAAACAGAACCGATATGAATATTGATTTCATTCAGCTTATCAACGATAGAGCTGACCCATTCAATTGTCTCTCTGCAGCTATCAGAACTCTTTGAAATCATGCTGACAACAGAATTCGCACCGGCCTTGAAATCCTTTGTAGTATTTTCTATTTCTGCAATTGACTCCTTTGTTCTAGATGACAGGGCTCTTACCTCATCCGCTACAACAGCGAAACCTCTTCCGTTTTCACCGGCTCTGGCCGCTTCAATCGATGCATTCAGAGCAAGAAGGTTTGTCTGATCCGCTATATCTCTGATGGTGCCCACAACTGAAACCACACTGGCTGTAAGATCATTGAGATGTTTGATAGCATCAGACGAATTATCCAGATCCTCCCTGAGAATATTTACGGAATTACGGGCATTGTTTGCTATTTCAACACTGTTTGTAGAAAGAGTATGTACTGAACTTACCTTATTAGCCACATCACTGGAATTTGACGAAATGTCATTTGTTGCAGAATTCATTTCATCAATTGATTTGGCAAAATTTTCTGTTACATTCTCCTGACCTTTTAGTTCCGCTTCAACGTTTTGGGCAACACTGTTGCATGCATCAACATTGTCCCTGATTGATTCACCGATAAGCTTCATTGAACTTACTATTCTGCACTGCTCATCCATGAATTCATTCATGTTGTCGGTCATTTCACCTATTTCATCCTGAAACCTGCTCTCCACCCTTTTTGTAAAATCATGGTTGCGGCTCATATTGCTGATAAGATGATTAACCTGGGATACAGGAACGGAAATAAATTTTGTAATAAAATAACTTACTGCCGCGAAAACGACTGCCATCATTATGAAAAGAGTGATGTAGGTTGTGCTGATTGTACTGTGAAGACTTGAAAGAACCTTCTCTTCTTCAAGACAGATAAAGATCCTCCATTCTGAATTTTGAATTTCCTTGCCGAGGATCCAAAGATTGCTGCCGTCCTTTGATGTAAACTCCGTGAATTTTTTTTGGGAAGCACTGATAACATTTTTCATGAATTCTGGTGTATATACAGGATCCAGCTCTGCTACAGGCTTACCTCTCATTTTGTTGTCTTTCCAGATAATTATATTGCCATTGCTGTCAACCAGCAGAAGTTTTCCGCCGTTTGGCAGAAAAAGATTTCTGTCAGAAACATCCATATCATCAATGCGTACATCAATGCCAAGAACTCCGTCATCCTTTCTGATCACCCAGGAAACGACCCAGGCGTCAACAGTTTCCTCGTATTCCATGTCATCCATGAGCACTTTGTCAGTTTTTGCATTAATGAACCAGCCTTCTTCTCTTGGATCATACGGATCCTCATAATTTCCGGCTTTGAACTCCTCTTCGGTCTGATCACTTGCATATATTTTGCCGTCGTCCTGAACGAAGTAAACATCCACCTTGTATGCAAGAGATGTGGCCTGCAGGAAATTACGATCTATAAGATTGGATTTATCCAGAGCGGCCGTATTTTTAATCATATTGGACCTGGATGACATCCACCTTTCCACTGAATTGCCGTAATTATCAATAACAGATTTAAAAAACGTATAGGAATCATCAACAGTTCTCTGTTTTTCAAAAATCTGTGTATTAGCAATAACCACCAGAAAAAATAAAATCAAAGGAACAAAGGTAAGTACAAAGACTTTGGATTTTAATGACTTCATATAACAGTCGCTTCTAAATACAAAACTACACAATATCAGATGCTGATTAAACAACTCACCAGTTTACATTCTACATTTATTCAAAATGCAATTGCTTTATCAGTTTCACAAAAAAACTTTACATCTTTCAAATAAATCAGGATGATAATTTATCACAATCCAAGAATACTGTTTTACAGACGGTTTTGCATATTAAAAGGTGTTTTCAGCCCGAGTCAGAAAAGACAGGCAAAAGAGACAAAGACAAGAACGAAGATTAAAAGAAATGCACCTGGCTGCCGGCAGAAAATCAAGCATACAGATCAAAACCTCCCCGAAGTCCGGCTGAACGTCAGGTAGGTTGCCTTAAAAAGTTGTTTGAAATTTCAGCGTGAACCGCTTCTGCGAACAAACGGACGCTGGTTACTTCCTTTATGATTCCGGTTCTGCGCACTTTTCGGATGGAGTTCTCCGCCGTGTGTACTTCCCCTGAACCCGCTGTTTCCCGACATGCGGCGCTCCTGGTGCCGTCTTACCGCACGCCTGATTTCAGCCATTCTGTGCCTTCTGTCCGAGCTAGTCTCATCTTCAGTGCGGCGGGACTTGATTTCAGCACTCTGGCGCGGAAGATCAACAAGAGTCCTTAAATAGTTCACATCCTCCAGAGAAAGTTCCTTCCAGCCTCCGCGCGGGAGAGAACGATCAAGCTTGATATCACCGAAACGGATACGGATAAGTCTGCTTACCTTCAGCTGAAATGATTCAAAAACATTTCGTATTTCACGATTCTTTCCTTCATGAAGGACAACATTATACCAGCGGTTGATGCCCTCGCCTCCGGCAAAAGAGACAGAATCAAACTTGCATACCTGATCTTCAACCGTGACTCCGGCAAGCATGGATGAAATCATATCATCCGTAACCTCGCCGAAAACACGTACGGAGTATTCTCTCGGAATTTCACTGCTCGGGTGCATGAGCCGGTGCGCAAGCTCACCGTCATTTGTAAAAAGCAGAAGTCCGGATGTATTCAAATCAAGACGCCCTACATTAATAAGACGACCGTTTGGAAGTCGAGGAAGACGATCAAAAACAGAAGGTCTGTTCTGAGGATCTTTTTTTGTGGATACCTCACCCTCCGGCTTATGATATACGAACACCCTGCATATCAGATCCTTTGAGGGTGCCGTTTTTATAACCCTGCCGTCAACTCTGATAACATCAGCAGGAAGAGCTCTGTCACCAAGTTTGGCAATTTTGCCGTTAATACTTACTCTTCCCTCAGCTATAACATTTTCAAGATCTCTGCGGGATCCAAGACCTACACGGGATAAAATTTTCTGTAATTTTTCTGACTGTTCCATTATTCATACCTCACGGGATTAACTGAGAACCAAAACAAAAATAAAGTAACGGATGATGTAGTTTTAAACTCAAAACATCCAGTTAAAAAACCGGCAGATTCAGTATTGACATCCTCACCTATAAAGACAGGTGATTCCTTCTAACCATAACTTACTAACAAGTGTCAGGTGACTTCCAGCCGGTTTCCGCCACAGATCGCCAAAGGATTTCAGCTTCACAGACTCTGCGGATATTTCTGTCATCGATGTAACCGAACATATCTCTGACAGCGGTTGGAATTATACCTAATTTTACTAATTATATCCACGCCGAAAGGAGTGTGTTTTTACAGCCCGATCAGATAAATTATGTACAGTTGTTTATGCAATTTAAAACCGTAAAAAAAAGTTTGTGGACAAAACATGCACTGAAAATCAAAATATTAATTGCTGCAGCGGAAAAGGAAGCTGTTTGAAGGAATACGGATCGTGAACGAAGGTTCCGGTTACTAAAACTTCAGGCATTAACTGTTTTAAGTCTGCTATAACAGCAGCTTTACGAACAAGACACAAATCAAAACCATAAAATAAAACAGGATATTATAAATGGAATTCAAAGAAGTTATAAAAAATCGCTACTCTTGCAAAAAATTCTCAAATCGCCAGGTAGAGTCAGAAAAACTGAACAGGATCCTGGAGGCCGGACAGGTTGCACCGACTGCAAAGAATCTGCAGGAACAGCATGTGTATGTATTGAAAACCGCTGACTATCTTTCAAAAATAGATACAGTAACACCGTGCCGCTACGATGCACCTACCGTTCTTGTAGTAGCGTACGATAAAAATAATGTATTCACATATCCCGGCGACAAGCGAAATTCCGGTATCGAGGATGCCACAATTATAGCAACCCACATGATCCTTGCGGCAGCAGACGAAGGTGTCGACAGCTGCTGGGTTAACTTTTTTGATCCGGATAAACTGGCATCTGAATTAAACCTGCCGGAAAACGAAGAGATCCTGATGATTCTTGATCTGGGATATGCGGCTGAAGGCACCGGTCCGCTTGCAAATCATACAAAGAGAAAGCCGCTGACAGAAACCGTAACATACCTGTAAACTGCCCTTTACTTAAGCTATGTTCAACAAAGTGTTGATACCGCTGCAACCCGTACATTTCATAAGGTATTTATAATTTTGAACTTATAAAAGTAAAGTTTTAGCACGACAGCTTTGCAATGCACCGTGCAGGGATCAGCACTTTTCATTAACAAATACAATTAAAAACGCCGCAGTCTCTATTGCTATCGCAAAGTGACTGCGGCGATCTTCAGCTAAAAGCAATCTGCCTTCAGCATGTTCAGCATGCCTGCCCGTTGGACAGATGCTTTATGCGGCGCTTAACCTCTTCCTGCTTGCCGGCATTAAAAGGACGTGCATCCGGACTGCCCAGGTATCCGCAGACGCGCCTTATAACAGAAACCCTGTCCGAATCGTGACATCCGCAGTTAGGACATACAAAACCCTTGGACGTACACTCAAACTCTCCGGCATAGCCGCAGTTGTAGCACTCGTCAATCGGCGTATTTGTTCCGTAATACGGTACCTTGTCATAGGTGTAATCCCAGACATCCTCGAGAGCCTCAACATTGTTCTGCATATTCGGATATTCACCGTAGCAGATAAATCCGCCGCTGGAAAGTGCCGGATAATCTCTCTCAAAATCAATCTTGGCATAAGGATCAACCTTCTTCTCCACGTCAAGATGGAAACTGTTGGTGTAATAACCCTTGTCTGTAACACCCTCAACAATACCGAACTCCTTGGAGTCAAGCATGCAGAAACGCTTGCAGAGATTTTCCGCCGGAGTTCCGTAAAGACTGAAACCGTAACCGGTCTCTTCCTTCCATTCATCAACGGAATCTCTCAGAGCCTTTACAATGTTAAGAGCCTTCTTGCGCAGTTCCTCACTGTCAAACACATGAACATCCGTGCCGTACAGAGCATTCACAGCCTCATGAACACCGATATAGCCCAGAGAAATTGAAGCTCTGCCATTCTTGAAAATATTGGCAACGCAGTCATCAGCCTTAAGTCTTACACCGCAGGCACCCTCCATGTAAAGTATAGGAGCCACCCTGGCCTTGACACCATTGAGGCGTTCGATTCTCGACATGAGAGCCTTCTTGCACAGATTCAGGCGCTCACCCAAAATCTTGTAGAACTTTGTCTCATCATGATTGGCTTCGAGTGCAATACGCGGAAGGTTCAGACTTACAACACCGAGGTTGTTGCGTCCGTCATGAATGAGAGTGCCGTTTTCCTCATAAGGGGAAAGAAACGAACGGCAGCCCATAGGATTCTTGAAGGAGCCTGTCACCTTGACAACCTGATCATAATTAAGAATATCAGGATACATTCTCTTGGATGCACATTCGAGAGCAAGCTGCTTGATATCATAATTAGGATCCCCTGGTTTTCTGTTCAAACCCTCCTTGATAGCAAACGTCAGCTTCGGAAATACTGCAGTACGGTGATTGCGTCCGAGTCCGGCAATACGGTTCTTGAGAATAGACTTCTGAATCAGTCTTGATTCCCACGTGGTTCCAAGTCCGAAACCGAGAGTTACAAACGGTGTCTGACCGTTGGAGGTGTGAAGAGTATTTATTTCATACTCAAGAGACTGGAAAGCATCAAAGCACTCCTTCTCTGTACGGGCCTTTGCAAACTCCTCAGCCTGGGGAATATTCCACTCTTCAGCAATCTTCTGATATTTCATGTAACTCTTGGTTACATACGGAGCAAGAACCTCGTCACAGCGGTTGATTGTAGTGCCGCCGTAGATATGACTGGCAACCTGGGCAATAATCTGAGCAGTTACGGCAGTTGCGGTACTTATGGATTTTGGAGATTCAATCTCGGCATTACCCATTCTGAAACCGCGCTCAAGCATACCGCCCACATCGATAAGCATGCAGTTGAACATCGGAAAGAACGGAGAATAATCAAGATCATGAAAATGTATCTCTCCTCTTTCGTGAGCACGGACAACATCGCGCGGAAGAATATCCTGCTTTGCATAATGACGGGCGACGATGCCTGCCAGCAGATCACGCTGAGTAGGAATAACTTTACTGTCCTTGTTGGCATTCTCATTAAGAATTTCAGTGTTTGACTGATTAATCAGCCCTCTAATCTCCTTGCTCAGACCGCCCTTCAGCTCACGCAGACGATCGCGCTCATGACGGTACTCGATATATGCTCGGGCAAGCGTTTTATACTTGCTAGACATGAGAATATCTTCAACATGCTTCTGAATTTCAGATATATCAACCTCACGGCGGCTTTTAAGCAGATTTTCTACCTCTGCAGCGGTTCTTTTGCAAAAAACTTCATCCCTGACACCAACAGCATCAGCAGCCTTGGAAACAGCAATCTCTATACGCTCAGCATTGAAAGGTGTTTTTCCGCCATCACGCTTAATTACTACAAGACTCACTACTCTTCTCCGTTCCTAAGTTTTGAAAACAAATCCGGGTGACCAACCGGCAGATCACGGATCTGCCATTAATCACTACATAAAAAAAATCAAAAACAAAAGATCAGTATCCAGATCTCTGCCTCATTAAAAACTGCTGATTCCGTCGAAATCAAAAGATATCATGCTCGAATAAGTCTTTTGAAAAATAGGTGTTGACACAAACTATAGTTTTCTGTTAAACACAACGTATGGACATAAAATCAACATATATCACAATATGTAGCAAGTATATACAACACTCTCCCTGATGTAAACATAAAAAATTTTTTTGTTTTTCTTAAATTTCCATCATTCATCACACATTCATCCGCAAGATCAAATAAAACATGCGTGTGCACAAAAATATTAAATTGATTAATTTTTACCGGTTGGTAAGATAGCACTCAAACGATTAATTACCCCCTGCAAAAGCCGGGGCGGAAAGAAAGAATTCAGCAGCAAAGACAATTTCAAAAAAGATGCAACTGAAACAGGACACTATCTGAATGAACATTAGAGCAATACTATTTGATCTGGACGGAACCCTGGTGGACACATGGAAAGATCTGATGAATGCCTCCAACCACGTTCTGAATCACTACGGATTTCCCCCGATGAACCCTGCGGAAGCAAGACTTCTTGCAACGGACGGCATCAGAGCCATGCTTACCTCGGTAATGGGAGAAAAACTTAAGGATTACAGCTTTGAACAGCTGAAAGATGAGTTTCTTGAGTTCTATCTGAAGAACATAAACCGCAGTTCAGAAATTTTTTCCGGATACAGTTCTCTTATGCAGTTTCTAAGAAAAAACAGCATAAGCTGGGGAATTGTAACAAATAAATTCAGATTTCTTACCGAGCCCCTGATATCCTGCTTTCCAGAACTTTCAGACTGCGCAGTTACAGTGTGCAACGACACGGTGCCTGAAAAAAAACCTCATCCCGCACCTCTCCTTTATGCGCTCAAAACAATCGGAATTTCCGCAGGACATGCACTTTATGTCGGCGATCACATCAGAGATGTGGAATGCGGAATAAACGCAGGAACCTATACGGCTGCAGCGGCCTGGGGATATATCAGAAAGGATGATGATCCGGGCAAATGGGGTGCGGATATTGTGGTTAACAGTCCCGAAGAGCTGATAGACTTCATAAAAAACACCTGATTTAATAAAACAAATGCCGGAACCCTGCTCTACTTCCTCCACCATGCATCACTGCGATCAAACTCATAAATAATCTGGTTGCTGCTTCCCCTCCACAGCAGCTTCTTATCCCTGAGAGACTCTATATATCTGCCATCAATAAGAACGTCAACAAGCTCGACAACCTTCTGCTGTTCGGGCGTGAGTTCCTGCATTTTGTAACCAGTCCACATCCACACATCCTTGTTCGGAGGGCATTCCCTTCTGACACGCATAAGCAGACTGTATACGGCTTCAAGATTGGCCGGATGAAGCGGATCACCTCCCGTAAGAGATAATCCTCTACGGCGGATCCTCGTATCACATAAATCCGCAATAATCTTGTCTGCAGCTTCCTCAGTAAAAGGCAGACCGGCATCAAGCGGCCATGTCGCCTGATTGTAGCATCCCTTGCAGGCATGCTCGCATCCGCTTACAAAAAGCGTACATCTTGTACCCTTCCCGTTCACCACATCAATATCAAAGTACTTAAAATAATTCACGTGAAAACCCCGCTTATTTCCTTTTTATTTTCTGCCTCTGAATTTCATCTCATATCGGCAGGAAAAACATACAGGGACTGTATTATAATCCAAGGCGGGGACTATTTCAGTACAAAACTTTGCTGTCCACCGACTCCTCCCGACCATCCCGCCAACCGGCAAAAAATCAGTTAAAATGCCGCCTTTTTCAGCCAACCGTCTGTTTCTTAAAATGAAAAGCAGCCAAAACTCAGCCCATCAGCATCTTTCTGAGTTCCGATATTTCATCCCTGATTTCCGCAGCGTGCTCAAATTCAAGATTTTTGGCGAATTCCTTCATCTGCTTCTCCTTTTCCTTAATCAGATTTCCAATCTCGTCAGGCTCCATAACAGCTACAGGTTTGATAATTTTTTCGCCGTCATCCGCATTCTTTCTGCCGCGTCCTCCCTTTTTACCTGTTTTTTCCTCATTGTCCTCAAACAGTCCCGTATTAAGAATATCCTCGACACTCTTTACTATCTGCTTAGGTACAATGCCGTTTTTAGCATTGTATTCCTCCTGTTTTTTCCGGCGTCTCATGGTTTCATCTATGGCAGACTGCATCGATCCCGTTATTTTATCCGCATACAGTATGGCTTTACCGTTAACATTACGGGCTGCACGACCAATGGTCTGAATAAGAGAGCGGGAGGAACGCAGAAAACCCTCCTTGTCCGCATCCATTATAGCAACAAGAGACACCTCCGGAATATCAAGTCCCTCTCTGAGAAGATTGATGCCTACCAGAACGTCAAATTTGCCGCTTCTCAAATCACTGATGATTTCAACACGCTCCACCGTGTCAATGTCTGAATGCAGATATCTGACTTTGATCCCGTTCTCATCAAGAAACGACGTAAGTTCCTCAGCCAGACGCTTGGTAAGAGTTGTTATCAGCACTCTCTCACCCCTTGATGTCACAAGTCTGATTTCACTCATAACATCATCGACCTGAGTCAGAGCCGGTCTGACTTCAATAACCGGATCCAACAGTCCCGTCGGACGCACAACTTGATCTACAACAATCCCCTGCGACTTTTCAAGTTCGTATTCCGCCGGAGTTGCCGAAACGAAGATTGTCTGCGGAGCAATGGATGAAAACTCGTCAAACGTCAAAGGTCTGTTGTCTAAAGCTGACGGAAGCCTGAATCCGTAATCAACAAGGTTTTTCTTGCGCGAACGATCACCAAGATACATAGCTCCAATCTGCGATACAGTTACATGAGATTCATCAATAAACATAAGACTGTCCTCCGGCATATAATCCAAAAGACACGGAGGAGCGCTTCCGGGCGCTCTTCCGGATAAATAACGTGAATAATTTTCAATGCCCTTGCAGGTGCCGATTTCAAGGATCATCTCGATATCATAGTTAGTTCTCTGAGTTATTCTCTGCTCCTCCACGAGCTTGTTCTGTGCAAGAAACTCATTCCTGCGGATCTGTAGATCTGTCTTAATCTGCTCTACAGCAGCAAGCATTCTGTCCCTCGGAGTCACGTAGTGCGTTTTAGGGAAAACAACATATTCCTTCAGATTTCCCGCATTTTTACCGGTAAGCGGATCAAAGAAATAGATTTTCTCTATTTCATCATCAAACAGCTCCACCCTGAGAGCAAGACCTGAAGAATTTGACGGAAAAATATCAACAACATCGCCGCGCACCCTGAATGTACCCCTGGATAAATCAAAATCATCACGATCATACAGAATGGATACGAGAGAACTGATAAGTCTGCGCTGCGTCATTTTTTCTCCGACCTTGAGAAACAGCATCATACTAAGTTCAGCCATAGGATCGCCAAGTCCGTATATAGCGGAAACAGATGAAACAATAATAACGTCATTGCGAAGCAGAAGTGATCGGGTGGCGGAAAGTCGCATCTGCTCTATGTGATCATTTATGGCGGAATCTTTTTCTATATATGTGTCTGTAGCAGGAACGTATGCCTCCGGCTGATAATAATCATAGAATGAAACAAAATACTCGACAGCATTATCCGGAAAAAAGGACTTCATTTCTCCGTAAAGCTGAGCGGCAAGAGTCTTGTTATGCGCAAGAATGATGGTCGGACGGTTGATCTGAGCGATGACATTTGCCATAGTGAAGGTCTTGCCCGATCCCGTAACACCAAGAAGCGTCTGATGCTTAACTCCGTCCTTTATATTGTCAACAAGTTCCCTGATTGCCTCCGGCTGATCCCCTGCAGGACTGTACGCCGATCTGATTTTGAATTTATTATCAGAAACATAGTTATATCCATCAAGCAGTGCAACCGCTTTATTATCATTAAAAATAGATTTTCTTTCATTTGAGCTCATACTGTCTGACTCCCAGACCTGGCAATTTCCGGTTCATATTCAAAAAAGACACAGTCAATGATACATGAACCGTTTCAGCCTTCAAGACAGAAAACCGCATCATATCAACTTTATGCGGCTTAACGATCACATAAAAAAAGGCGGAACCAAGGAGCACTTTGGAAATTTCCGTGAGATCGCGGATAAAACGAGTTTTATCCGTCATTGGACAGTAAAATTTCATAATTATTTTTCTTCTTAAAATTTATATAGATTGTGTAAAACCTGTACAAATATACGTCTGCATACCTTTCTTTTTTAATTGCATTTTTACTTGAATTTATAATGGCGCAGGTACAAGATATCATGTATTAATTTTTATTAATAGAGACCTATGTCACATTATTTGCTACCAAAAATTGCCTTTTTTGATATTTGCCGTGTCCCTTGCAAATCCCTCAAAATTAGTTATGCAAGCAGGATGTTTTCCCTGTAGTATTCTGCCATCACGCATTCTGCAGGGAAACTTATGAATCAGGTCACTAATGTAAAATCAAAACCTCTTCCCGCCACTGACAACATGTTTCGCCGTTTTCTGGCTCAGAAAACCGAGGAAAACAAAAATCAGGTGGCAGCACCGGGAGCATATCTTACACCTATTGATGAAACGGTAACCCAGATTGGCTTTTCCGGTATAGTGGCAGGAACCTTTGATTATCTTGGATTAGAGGAAATTATTGATGAATGGGCTGGCAAAAATGGCTCTCATGTTGCGGTAAATACCGGGGCTATAACCAAGGCTCTTGTTATGCAGATGCTTCATGCTCCGTATCAGACGCTGTATGGAACATCTGAATTCTTTGCAAACATACCCATCAATGTTCTGCTGAATCTTGATATAGGGGCAAAGGATCTGAGCCGTGAAATGCTGGGGCGTTACCTTGACATAATTTTCGATTCAGAGCCAGACAGACTTTTTGTCAGACTGGCGTCAGCGGCATGCAAAAAAACAGGAGTAACAGTATCAGAAGTTCATCTGGACAGCACCAGTTTTTCTTACGACGGCAAGGCAAAATCAGAAGACATCTGTGAGATGGAGGTAGCACGGGGATATTCCAGAGATCACCACCAGGAACTTCCTCAGGTCTGCCTTATGGGACTGACAGATGGAACGAGCCGGATGCCGGTTTTTACTAAAGCAGTTAGTGGAAACATATCTGATAAGACGTCATTTCTGGATGTTGTAGCGTCTGAATGGCCTGTGATCAGAGAGCAGTTTAACGATCTGAAATATCTGGTGGGAGACAGTGCCCTGTGTACTCCGGATATATTAGGGACAGCTGATAAAAAAATTTTTATAGTCACGAGAGTTCCTGATACATACAGGTTTGTGACACAGATGATTAATGAAACCAAAGATGCTGATTTGACAAAAGTTTATGAAACTGATGAAGGAGATCAGAACTATGGCTGCTGGGGAGAGTGTCAAAAAATAGGAGATATTCCGGTTAAGGTTCTGCTGATCAAAAATCTTGAACGTAAGGAAAGCAAAAGAGAAACGATAATGCGGCGGGCTGATAAGGAATTATCAAAAATTACGGCAGCCCTGAAAAAATTGAAAACACATCCGACAGCATGTCAGGAGGACGCTGAAAGGGCTGTTGAAAAATTAAAGAAATCATGCAGAGCCTGTGTCATTTCCGACATCAAATACACGGAGATAAAAAAGCATAAAGGCAAAGGACGTCCGAAGGCTGATGCACCAATGGCTGTGGTCGGAGTTGAAGTTACAGGTAAAGTGAGCATAAGTGAAGACTACATTAGCAGGAAAGCAGAGGAGGAAATACAGTTTGTAGTTGCCACTACTGATACAGAACGGCAGTGGACCATGGCAGAACTTCTTTCTACCTACAAGCGTCAGTCAACCATAGAGAGAATGTGGAAACTTTCGAAGGATCCGAGAATCTTTCTTGACGCTATCTATCTGAAAACACCTCACAGGATACAGGCTCTTATGTGGATCCTCTCAGTAGCCCTGCTGACATTTGCAGCGACTGAATACCTTATGAAAGCAGCCATGAGAGAAAATAACATTCCCATGCCGGCACCAGATCATAGAACAAACCTTTCAGTTCCAACACTGCTTAGGCTTAAACAGTATACCGACAACTCGAACATTAATTTGATTTTCAGTAAGAGTACAGGGGAGTTTAAGATTTCCGGTCTTACCAAAACTTTCGCCCAAATTATTACGGGCATGGGTTATGAGTGGTCGAAGTATTACCAGACTTTAACCTATGAAGCATTCTACAATACTTACTATAATAAAGATAATGCTTAAAAAACGTACAAATGCTGAGTTTTCACAGAGGAGAAATAATTAAGAAATTTTACTGTCCAATGACGGATAAAAATGATAGAACACAAAGTAAAACAAGAATGGACCTGTACGTATTGCGGGATAAAAACTTATACCTCTATTGAACCAAGCGACCTAGAGCGTATGGTAGACAGTATGATATATAGAAAAAAAGATTGCAATTGCGATATTCCAGATAAGGGAGCTTGTGAAAGGAACTCATTTCTTCCGCATTGTTGGCGGAAATCACGCCAATTAACTTTTGAAGAATATGACAGGTATCTTCTGAATAAGTATTCCGCATATTTAGAAGAGTATGCTGCAAACTTTAGGACTAAAGAGGAAAAACGGGAAAGGGTTACGATATTTTTAATCGTTATTTCTTTTGTAATATTAGGTAAATCCTAATTTTTAAGGCTCTTCTGGCTTTCTCATATATACCAGAAAAGCCGAACTTTTACCGTAAAAGTAAAAAAACCTGCAGAAGTTCTGCAGGTTCCCATACAAACTGGATGACAGTATATTATTTCTTAGAAAACATACTGAAGCGCTTGTTAAAACGCTCTACACGTCCGCCAGTATCAACAATCTTCTGCTTACCGGTGAAGAATGGATGACATACTGAGCAAACATCAATTGAAATGTCATGACAAAGTGTTGAACGAGTTTCAAACTCATTACCGCATGAGCACTTTACCTTAATGGTCTTGTACTCTGGATGAATATCTTTTTTCATTAGAAAACCTCTATCAGGCCGTGTCGCCATCCAACCCGAAGTCGAACACCACACGTATGGTTAAATAATACACAAAACTGCTAAAACAGCGGGTGCATGATATATCTTTAACTGTAAATTAGCAAGCAAAATATTGTATTTCCGTTTTGCAATTTCCGAAACGGTTCAGAGAGATCTAGGGAGGTGCTCAAGAATTTTACTCGGAAGCAGTAAATCAGTAACTATCATACCACTGATAAAATCTGATATTATGAAAAGTTGCAAATACCGTGAAAACAATCCTGCCCAAGAACACTGCACGGCATGGTACAATTGAATTCACTAACATTTCGAACAGTTTTGGGATCACATTGCCTCATATGAACAACATTACTATATGCCACGTCAACCTCGCCAGGGGATTTCGGGGAGGTGAACGCCAGACTGAACTGCTGATAAGGTATCTGTCAGATTCTGTTGCAGGGCAATATCTTGTATGCCGCAAAAAATCTCCCCTTATTGAGCATCTCAGTGATGTAAAAAATCTTACCGTAGTCGAGGTTTCAGGCAGATTAGGAGGACATTTCAGTCATATCAGGGCTGACGTAATTAATGCACACGAGGCAAAAGCTGCACACTGGGTGCTTCTGGAGAATTTTCTAAGAGGTACTCCCTTCGTCATAACGAGAAGAGTGCCACAAAAAATTCAAAAAGGTTTTATCTCCGGACTGTGCTACAGCAGAGCTTCAAGACTGGTTGGCATTTCCTCACCTATAACGGGATATCTAAAGGAGATAAGCACCCGACCTGTCGTTACCATCAACAGCGCGCTTGCTCACCTTGACTGCAAAAGTGCCAAAACAGAACAGATTCTTGAAGAGTATCGCGGTAAAATCATAATAGGTCACATCGGAGCCTATGTTGATCGTCACAAAGGTCAGAGAGTTATAATCGAAGCTGCAAGGCTTCTTGAAAAAGAACGTGATGATCTTGTATTTCTCTGCCTGGGAGCCGGATGTGACGAGGAAGTGCTCAAAAATGAAAGCAGAGATTTAAAATCAGTGAAATGGCTGGGATTTCAAAAAGACGTAGGAAGCTATCTCAAGGCATTCGATCTTTTTGTTTTTCCCTCCCGCAATGAAGGACTGGGTTCAACGCTTCTTGACGTCATGGATTACGATGTACCTGTCATAGCAAGTGACATTGACGGAATACCGGATATTGTAAAAAATTATGAAACAGGTCTGCTTATAGAAAGCGGAAATCAGTTTCAACTAGCAGAAAAAATAAAGGAACTTCTGAAAGACACTGCTCTTGCTGACAAACTTGCGAAAAATGCAAAAAAACGGCTGAGCATGTTTTTGCCTGAATCAATGGCTGCCAAATATCTTGATATGTATCAATCCATACTGCAGGAAAGAGAGTAAAAAAATGAACAGCATAACAGGGATTATTATTACACTTAATGAGGAACAGAACATATCTGACTGCATAAGAAACATGAAGCAGGTATGCAATGAGATAATCGTTGTTGATTCCTGTTCAACTGATCATACTCTGACCATAGCGGAGGAGCTTGGAGCCGTTACTGTTGTTCAACCCTACCTTGGCGACGGTTTTCAAAAGAATGTAGGAATACCCAGAGCCGGAAACGAATGGATACTGAGTCTTGATGCAGATGAGCGCCTTACCGATGAAATGGTAAAAGTCATCAACGAGCTGGATCTTGATAATTCTGAGTATGATGCATACGCGTTTCCGCGCCGCAACTACATAGGCAGCCGCTGGATAAAGCACGGTGGCTGGTATCCAGACGTATGCATAAGGCTTTTTGATCGAAGAAAGACCAAGTTCAAGGAAGTAAAACAACACTCCTACGTTGAAACGGCTAACTACAAACGGCTTAAAGCAGACATAATTCACTACTCTTTCCGCAATATCGGAGAGCTATTTGCCAAACCGGGCAGAAACTTCTCAACCCGCGGTGCCAAAATTATGTACGAAAAAGGTAAAAAAGCAAATGCCTGCAGTCCTGTCATTCACGGCACCACTGCGTTTCTGCGCCACTACATTCTCAGATACGGATTTCTTGACGGCATAGACGGAATAACCGTAAGTCTAAGTTCAGGCATCAACAGTTACCTTAAATATGCAAAACTTCTGGAATACCAGCGCGATCCGAAGGTACTTGCAAATGAGGATTTCAAAAAAATTTGGTGATCCATGAGTTTTGATGATCAAAGAAACAGAATCAACGCTCTTATCTGCACCAACTTTTATCTTCGACTAGGTTCATCCCAGATAGGCGGTGTTGAAAGACTGTCGCTCATCCTGATATCAACCCTTAGAAAAAAGGGATGTCGTTTTTTCAATGCATTCCGAACAACTGACGACAATTCAAAGGATGATGAGCTGGATGAGCATTATTTTCTTGAAAGCGAGCGCATCAAGATTACAGACAGGCTGTCATGTGACGAACTGGCCGGTTTTCTTACAAGGAACAATATCAACGTAATTCACATACAGCAGGCCGAAACAAGAGACTTTTTGCTCTACCGCGAGGCTGCGGAGCGGGTTGGCGCCGTGGTAATCGCAACAATGCATAAAAAGCCGTTCGAGGATCTTTTCACCTTCGAAAGAAGTTACATAATTAGAGAACTTTACAACTCGCGCTTTTCTAAAAAAATAGGAATTCTGAAAAAGCTGTTCTTATCAAGCATCATCAGACGCAAACGTCTAGATCAAATTTACATGAAAACGCTGAACACAATCTCGCTGTGTCACAGGATTGTAATTCTGTCCCAGAACTATATTCCCGGATATGCCAGTCTGTTGCAGAAGGATATGTCTTCAAGTGACACGGACTGCATCTTTTCAATAATTCCAAACTGCGTCAGCTTCAGCAATTATTTCCCTGAAATCCACATTCCAAGACTAAAACAAAAAGAAATACTGGTCGTAGGAAGGCTTGATGATACATCCAGACGAATCTCCATTCTGATAAATATGTGGAGTGAACTCAGCAAATCATTTCCGGACTGGACCCTTCGGATCCTTGGAGACGGGCCCTCAGCCGCAAGATATAAAAAATCAGCCGCGTCCGCACCCTCTATAAAAATTGAAGGAAGACAGGATCCGGAATCGTACTACCGAACAGCCTCCATATATGTCAATCTATCCATAACAGATGATGCCTGGAGCATGTCACTGCTAGAAGCGATGCAGTATGCACTGATTCCGGTTGTATTCAATACCAGCGAGTCATATTCCGACATAATCGAACATGAGCAAAGCGGATTTATTTTAGAGGATATGTCTGTAACCGCGCTTAAGCATACTCTGCAAAAACTGATGAATGATGAAAAACTCAGGCATACAGTTGCAAGAAACAGTCTTGCACGCTCAAAAATGTTCAGTCAGCTTACATACTGCTACAGATATCATAATCTCTATGTTCAAACTCACAAAGAATCGTAAAAAAAACTGATGTTCTCAATTATCCGGTCGACCGTTGCCATTCAGACAGGAATCACGGGAAATTTCCATACATAGCGGAAGAACTCTGCATTCAGTGAAGTTTATGCATTTCATCCAAAACGCATGATCTGCCTTTAAAATAAACAGCCGGCACTATATCTTGATTGATTCACAAATCATGCCAAATCAATGATTTCCCAAGCTTTTTAATATAAAAAAATAATAAAAAAATTGTTGCAATGAGGGTGTTTTTTCTTGATAATGCGTCAAACTCATATGATGTTGGACAATTTTCTAGGGCAGGGGTGAAAACCCATTTGAGAGGTGCTACATAAGCTAATGAAAAATTTATACACCGCTAATTTAGACTACCGCAGTCTCGTCAACAAATACGGCTCACCACTACTGATTCTGGATCAGGCAACTGTAAGGCATCAGTATCGTTCTCTTAAAAGAGCTCTTCCTTCTGTTACACTTCACTATGCCTTGAAACCGCTTCCTCACCCGGATGTTGTTTCAGCATTGCTTGAGGAAGGCTCAAGTTTTGATCTTGCCACCAAAGGTGAAATTGATCTGGTCAGAAACGCAGGAGTTGATCCCCGCACCTGTATCCATACACATCCTATTAAGAAGGATGATGAAATAAGATATGCTCTCGACTTCGGATGCAACACTTTTGTAATTGACAACATAGAAGAAGCAAAGAAGTTTGTTTCCTTTAGAGATCAGGCAAGACTTCTGGTAAGAGTCAGCTTTCCTAACCCTGAAACACCGGTTGACCTGTCTAAAAAGTTCGGTGTACTGCCTCAGGACTGCATGGAGTTGCTTCGCTTTGCAAAAACTCTCGGACTTAACGTTGTAGGTCTGTCATTCCATGTCGGTTCGCAAGTTCCTAATGCCCGTCGTCACTGCGAAGCTATTGAACAGTGCAATGATATAATCAGACAGGCAAATGAAGAGGGATTCGATCTTGAAATCCTTGATATAGGCGGAGGGTTCCCAGTCGACTACGAAAAGGCCGAAGAAAAGGATATCTTCTCTTTCTGTGCACCGATTCGTGATGCCCTGGCTATACTGCCTGAAGGAATCAGAGTACTGGCTGAGCCGGGAAGATTTATTTCAGCACCATCAATGATAAATATCTGTACTGTTGTCGGCAAGGCCAGACGCTTTGGCAAGCCATGGTACTACCTTGACGACGGTGTGTACTGCAGCTACAGCGGTCAAATTTTCGATCATGTTATGTATCCAAAGTTTGCACCTTATGCCGTTGGTGAACCTCAAGAGTCTGTTCTTGCAGGTCCGACCTGCGACAGTATTGATATCATAGCAGAAAACATAATGCTTCCTGAACTTCATGTAGACGACATTATTGTAGGCAAAATGATGGGTGCGTACACTATCTCAACAGCTACAGAATTTAATTTCATTAACAAAACCGAAATTCTGGTAGTGGATACTGAGCGGGGAGACGAACTTGATCCCCAGTTCAGAATTGAACCAGTAAGTGAAGTTGTTACCACTGACCGATTCAAACTGGTCAGTTAAGAGCGCCTTCTGCTTGAAACAAGAAACCTGGGTAGTCCCAGGTTTTTTTGTTTTAAAATAAGCAGTGATCTGTTTAGCACCAAATAATTTACTCTGCTCTGCCCCCAAACATATAATTTAAACTCCATAAATCAACCAAACACATATACACCAGACAGCTCTCATTGTAACCATTGACATTTTTTTACGACTTGTCAAAACTCTTTGATCCGGCTAGAAAAAGAATCATAAGAATGTCTGTTAAAATACTTGATATGAAGCGGTTCTGTAGAAATATAAAACTTTATGTTACAGTATTCCGCGATATATATGCTTTTACATTGTTTTTTCATATGTTCACAAGGCTCAGTCCACCGGAAACGGAGTTTAGGTTGTTATGGATTGGATAGTTGTAGTAGATGATGATCTTATGAATCTTAAGATTGCCGGCAGAATCTTAAGCAAGAACAATATGCGTGTTACAGCCATAAAATCCGGAGCCGGACTACTGGATTATCTGCGGGATAACCGTCCTGATATTATACTTCTTGACATCAAAATGCCGGGGCTGGACGGATTTACAACCATGGAGATCATGAAAGAGCAAATGGGAAATCAGGATCCTATTCCTGTAATCTTTCTTACCGCTGACGATAATCAGGAATCTGAAACAAAGGGACTTAAACTAGGTGCCATGGATTTCATACGAAAGCCGTTTGTCCCGGAAGTTCTCGTTCTTCGTGTGCGCCACATAATTGACCTGGTCCGGTTACAAAAGAATCTTTCAGCTGAGGTGGATCGCAAATCACAGGAAAATGAAAGTCTTTCGCTGCATGTTGTGCAAACTCTGGCCGAAGCAATTGATGCAAAGGACACATACACAAACGGTCATTCCGGCCGGGTAGCTGAATACTCACGTGAAATAGCCAAACGTTACGGATATTCTCAAAAAGGTCAGAATGAAATATATATGATGGGTCTGCTCCATGACGTAGGTAAAATCGGTGTCCCAGATGCTGTAATAAACAAAACGGGGAAGTTAACCGATGAGGAATTTGAACTGATCAAAAAGCATCCTGATCTGGGACACAGGATCCTTAAGCGAATTACGGAAATGCCTAAACTTTCAGTAGGTGCCCGCTGGCATCATGAACGCTACGACGGTACGGGATACCCGGACGGACTTGCAGGTAATGAAATTCTGGAGGAGGCAAGGATTATTGCTGTTGCAGACGCATATGACGCCATGACCAGCAACCGCAGCTACCGAGGCATTCTTCCGCAGGAAGTGGTACAACGTGAAATAGAAAAAGGCAGAGGAACACAATTTGATCCTGTGTTTGCAAACATTATGCTGCAAATCATAGATGAAGACACGGAGTACAGTCTTCATGAAAAATAACGTTAGTGCAGAAAACGACCCTATCAAATATCACTGGAACAGTGAAAAGGATAACGGCAGTCGCAATGACGCCGATTATGAAAGGAAAAGCAGATCTTTAAACCTTCTCGGACCGATAGTCACCATATTTCTGCTTATGATCATAATGGTGTGCTACACGTCGCATATAATCCGGAGTGTAGCAGTAGCCAACATCCATGAAGTAGGAAAAGATAGGATCTCAAGCGTTGCCGCAACTCTGGATAACTACCTTGAAATAACAAAAAATACTCTATGGATGACCGCAGATACCGTGGATCATCTTCTTAAGGAAGGTGCATCAACTGACAGCATACTTAAATATCTAATTGAGGAGTCACAAAGTCAGAAGGAGCACTTTGACGAGAACTACACCGGAATTTATGGATATGTCCGTGGTGAATACCTAGACGGTGTAGAATGGATTCCACCGGAGAATTTTGAACCGACAACTCGAGACTGGTACAAATTCGGCATCGCAGCCAAAGGCAAGGCGGCTATTGTGCCTCCTTATGTAGATGCGCAAACCGGTGCGGTAATTATTTCCATAGCCCGCAGTCTGAACGAAGAGAGGAATGTACTTTCCATGGACGTAACCTTGAACTACATTCAGAACTTCATCAAAGAGCTACACATTAAAGGCAAGGGATACGGATATATTGTAGATTCAAGCGGTATGATAATCGCACATCCGGATATTAGCCTCAGAGGCAAGTATCTGGAAGGAAATCAAATCAATGAATTAATCCTGTCAAAAGCCAAGGACATCAAATACGGCAATTTCGAAATAGAAACATCCAAAGGAACGAATACAGTATTTATACAGGAACTGGTTGATCAATGGTACATCGTTATTACCGTCAGCAACAGCGAACTTTATGCGGAAGTCTGGTCGCAACTGCTGGTAAACAGCCTGATATGTACCGTAATCTTCATACTTATCATTCTGTTCTATACTCTAGGTTACAAAAATGAACAGAACTATTCACGTCGCATAGAAGAAATGCGGGCACAGGAGCAACAGAAAGAATATGAAGCGCAGGTACTGAAACTGGAAAAGGAATCAGCAGACAGAGCTAATCAGGCAAAAAGCTGTTTTCTAGCAGATATGTCTCATGAAATCAGGACTCCAATCAATGCCGTACTGGGTATGAACGAAATGATTCTCAGAGAAAGTGTAAGATCCAGAGATTCCTGCAATGCAAGCAAGGATATGCTTAAAGCGGCATTCAGAAACATTGCAGGATATGCAAGAAATGTTGAAAGCGCAGGCAGCAACCTCCTGGCAATAATAAACAACATTCTGGACTTTTCAAAAATCGAAGCCGGGAAAATGGACATTGTTGAAGGAACCTACCACCTAAGCAGTGTTCTGAATGATCTCAGTAATATGATCCATTTCAAGGCACAAGATAAAAAACTTGATTTCAGCATTAATGTAGATGAGACGCTGCCAAACACTCTTTACGGCGATGAAGTCAGAATCCGGCAGATACTGACAAACCTGCTGAACAATGCTGTTAAATACACAGAACATGGTTTTGTACGACTGGTTATTCGGGATGCAAAGGTCAATAAAACAAGCATCGGAGACTGTCTTACTATGAAAATATCCGTGCAGGATTCCGGTGTCGGTATCAGCAAGGAAGATCAGAAAAGTCTATTTAATAAATTCCAGCGATTTGATCTACAACGAAACAGCACTGTAGAAGGTACCGGTTTGGGACTTGCAATTACAAACAGCCTGATTGCCTTAATGCACGGCAGTATTGAAGTAAAAAGTGAATACGGAAAGGGGACTGAATTCACAGTAACACTTCCGCAAAAAGTGGTCAGTCTGGAACCGATCGGAGATTTCCATGTACAGTTTCAAAAAACCTTTCAGGAAACAGAAGTGTGGCATGAAACATTCCTGGCACCAGATGCCAAAATTCTGATTGTAGATGATACCAATATGAACATTGCCGTAGTCGTAGGACTTCTTGAAAACACTCTGTTGCAGATAGACACCGCTTCCAGTGGAGATGAAGCCCTAGCTCTAACAAAGGATAATTTTTATGATCTGATACTCATGGATCAGAGAATGCCTAAAATGGACGGAACCGAAACACTACACAGAATCCGTGCACAAAAAGAGAGTCCGAACTGGAATACTCCAATAATCTGCCTCACCGCAGATGCTGTCATCGGAGCTCGCGACAAATACATATCCGAAGGATTCACCGACTATCTAACCAAACCTATCGAATGTGCGGCTCTTGAAGAAACTTTGATTAAATATCTGCCGCCAGAAAAGGTGCTTATGATCCATAAGGAAAAATCCGAAAATAGTGCTTCCTCCGGCATAGTCGTTCAGCAGGACGAATTCGCAATTCTCAAAAACGCAGGAATAGATTTTGAAACTGGCATCAAATACTGCCAGAACGACATATCTTTATACAAAATGATGCTGGAAGAATATATACGAGGTTCTCAAGAGAAACTGCACAATCTTGATAGATTCCTTAAGGACAGGAACTGGAGCGAATATGCAGTGCTAGTTCATTCCATAAAAAGTTCATCAAAAATGATAGGTGCCAATGAGCTGTCAGACACAGCAGCTGCTCTGGAAAGTGCATCCGACAAAAGTGACAGAGTAACAGTTGAGAATACTCATTCCAGGTTGATTGCGCGACTTGAAAGCACTCTTGAAGCTATTCGCTCCATAACTTCAGGTAACGAATCGGTAGCAGAAGATGACGAAATTATAGAATTCTTTCCTGATCAGAAATGAATCCGGGGTATTTGCAGAAATACTCTGAACTCAGATACTCCAATTTGAAAATAGTGACATCACCTGTTTAGTAAACCTATACAAGTGGCTTGACACTTCAAGTCATACCGAGACCTGTTAATTGATGTCAGATTTACTGACATATTGAGGGAACACATTTAAACATTTTCCTCCATTTAAAGTTTTCATGAAGCAAAATCTCGTTAGTTTCCCTACGTTTTGGGAAGTTTAGGAACGAGAACAAGAGCGAAAGAGAGAGGATGATGGAGAAGCGCCTCCCGTCACACTCTTCTATTTTTAATGACTCAGAACCAGAATGTCGTTCTGAATTTCATAAATCAGCAACCAATCTGGCTCTATGTGGCATTCTCTCGTTCCTTTGTAGTTTCCGGTTAATTCGTGATCTTTGAATTTGGGATCCAGCGTTTCACCTTCAGCCAGAGTCTCGATAACTGTATAAAGTTTATCAATATTCTTGTTTTGCTTTTTGGCTAACTTCAAATCTTTCTTGAACTGAGAGGTGAACTTCACATCGTATTTCATGAGTCCAACGCCGCCTTGAGATCTTTCATATTGGAATATTTAGGAGAATCAGGATCGTTAAGCAGTCTTTTTCCTTCCTCGACAGCGGCAATTGTAGTTTCATTAGGTACATCAAGGAATAAGTCAAAAGGTATACCATGCTTTCTGATGGCTGTCCGCAAGAATAAATTCACTGCGGTTGTCATGTTTAAGCCGAGTTCAGCAAAGAGCTTTTCAGCCTGTTCTTTTACATCCTTATCGGTTCTGATATTCAAATTTGTGGCACTCATAATAGCCTCCTTCGTTACTACTTAAAATTATAGTTAAAATTCGTTTATTTGCAACATGTTGTCATTACAAAATCATTATTTTGTTATATGTTTAGCAATTCAGATTTTCTAATCTAATCCATATTTAAGGAGATCAAAATGAACGACAGCACCATCAGGCTTTCTGCCGTAGCTTTCCTGCAATCTGCCAATTTCCTCATCCTCAGGATTGAGAGAATTCAGAAAATCCATGGCCGACTTTTCAATTTCAGCTTTCTGTTTCTGATAGTCCTGCTCAAGAATGAGCAGAGCATTGTTTTTCTCGGTTTCGGAGATTATTGTGTTCTCTGCTATAACGGCATTAAACTCACTGATTTTCTTGGCATGTTCCCATTCGAACAGTTCCAAATCACTCTTAGAGCGGAGGTCAAGTTCCAAAATCTGCTCGTAGTACGGAGTCCAGGTATCACTGGCTTCTGCCGATTTGGAGAGAGCACCGCCGCCACTTTTTCCTTTGCCTGAGTCTTTATTTGCACCAATCCTCAAGCCGTCATCAGACTGAGTTCCTTCACCCACAGGCTTTTTCCGGTACTTTTCCGCAATTCTCTGCAGTTCAGCGGCAATGCGGTTCTGAGACTCGGTGATGTCCTTTTCGATTCCGGCAATGGTGGCCTTATAGATTTTTGCGATTTCCTCTGCTTCTCGTTTGGTTCGCTCCCGAGCAAAATCAAAGCCTTCCGAGAAGGTTCCTCAGGAAAGAGAAGTTCCGATACCTTCACCAATGGCATTGAGGTAGCCGATGGTGTTATCCCACAGCTCTCCGACTTTCAGACTGAGCTGCAGCAGGCCAATCTGAGCAAACTGAAAAAAGTTTGAAAAGAAAAGTTTCCATGAGCCGGTGCCGTCCTTCATCTCAACACCGATAAGCTCAAGGGTGTCGCTGAAAAAGTCCTTCACGCTATCCCATGCGGTGCGTATTTCCTCGAAAGTCTCACGTACCGTTTTTGCAAGATTGTGGAATCACTCAATCACCGCAGGGTCGTCCAACCACTCGGAAATGCCGTTCAAAGTATTGGCCAGAAAGTCATTACCCATAATGATGAGTTCACCGAAACCGCCGTTTGACTGCATGAGTCTGGTGCAGAAAGTACCCCAGGCATTATCCAGTCTTCCGGTGCGGCGCAGATACAGTGTTGAGCTTGGCTTCCAGCACTCCGTCAAAGTTGTTCTTTGCCAAATCAGAGAGATAGGAATCCAGGGCCTTGCTGTTCTTTTCAATTTCGGTGGTTGAGCCTTTATAGGTAAGAGATATGGTGTCACCGTTGTCCTTTGCCGTAATGCCGAACTGCCTGAGTGCTTTGGTTGAGCCCTGCGAGAAAGCAATAACCGCATCAGTTAAGGTGTTGATGTCTCTTCCGGTACCGTGTGCTATGACGGCGTAGGTTTTAAGCTGTTCGTTTGAGTTGGTAAGTCCGTTGTTGCCTAAGTCGGTTACGGCAAAGAAGCGGTTATCTTCATTCAATCGCTTATTGGTTTTTTCTATAAAATCAGTTTTATCAACAAACAAATACTTATTTTCTCGATTTGCAAGTCTTGTAAAACTGTTCTCCTTGTCAGGATTCAGAATACTTCCCATGACTTTAACCTCCCCCGAACTCAACATCATCGGCTGTCATTTTATCACAGCACCGAATTTTTATCCGTGATAAAGGACGGAACTTCCTGTGAACAATTATTCGAACTGTTCATATGTCAGTAATTTGACTAGTATCAGTAAATAATTCAACTGTTACCTTAAGCTTAATCTGTGAATAAGTCGTTCATCAAAATGCTACCGTTTACTCATCATTCGTTTAAACTTCTCAACCTCTCTGGCACAATCGCTCTCCGTCATTCCGGCTCTGTATCTCTCTTTCGGATGAGTCTCATAGTATTCCTCCTGAAAAACCACCGCCCAGTAGTTAAACTCGGTGGTGGGATATTCCAGAACTTCAGAGATTGGGCGGTGAAGCTCCCGGGCAATTCTCACCGCCAGTCTGAAAGTAAAACTGCCCCGGATTAGTTTTTTAGGTGTGTTTCACCCGTGATGTTGAGCGCCGAGAAGGCATTCACCAGTGCGTTCAGCACCTTATTCGGCACGGATTCCATAAAGGCATCAAAGTCTTTCGGCTTTTCGGTGAGATTTCCGTTCTCGTCACAGAGGGATGCATGCATCATCTTAAGGACACGAAGCTGTAAATCCTTCTCGCCTTCAAAGTCGAGACGTGCCTTGCCTGAAAGTTCACGCAGGTAAAAGTCCACACCGTCAACGGTTACCTTGCTGATTTTAAGTTTCAGCGATTTCAGTGGCCTAACCGTACCAGGGCAACCTATGACCTTAAGCTTCTCGGCTATCAGATTATGTCCGGCTCTGCTGACTGCTTTATGCAGCTCAAGGATTCCGGCAGACAGGCATCTGATGTTGTCTGGACAAATGCTGATGACACTGAGGAAACTCAAACTACTGAAAATGGAGATGAAGGAGATTAACCATGTCTTATCTTGATCAGATTAAATCGCTGAAATTTAAAATCAGCAAGGTAACCGTTGACGGAGTGGATTTCTATCTTCGTGAGTTATCCGGCAAGGCTCGTATCGACTTTGAGAACGAGAAGGACTTACAGCTTCGGGTTCTTAAGATGATGCATGCATCCCTCTGTGACGAGAACGGAAATCTCACCGAAAAGCCGGAGGACTTTGATGCTTTTATGGAATCAGTGCCGAACAAGGTACTGAACGCTTTGGTGAATACCTTCTCGGCTCTCAATATCACCAGTGAGACCAACTTAAAAAACTAATCCGGGGCAGTTTTACTTTCAGACTGGCGGTGAGAATTGCCCGAGAGATTCACCGCCCAATCTCTGAAGTTCTGGAATATCCC